>Ga0326727_10006270_pt1 | contig 32822 bp, 32 predicted proteins | sample MB2enrmetagenome_FD_207643 | JGI IMG/M metagenome (GOLD analysis project Ga0326727, IMG submission 207643) | Lab enriched peat soil microbial communities from McLean, Ithaca, NY, United States - MB29MY | ecosystem: Environmental > Terrestrial > Soil > Wetlands > Peat | place: USA: New York...
ATGTAAGATGCCGTGTCGATCACAAACTGTGTGAAAGGCCCCATAGCGATGACATTGACGCCCGCCACTTTTGCCGGAATAAAATTCGCAGCCGTTGTTGCGAGGTTGTTGTAGTCATCCAGCGTTAGCTGCTGGTTGTTTGCCACCTTCGTAATGACATCGTGGGCTGCACCAACGAGGGCACGGGTGTCGTCTAAAGCCTCTATTAGGTCATTCGGATCGACACTATCAAGTCCTTCGGGAAAATCTCCCGCTGAGTCCGAAGCACGGATGATGCGGGGACTTACGACCAACAACAAGAACACCACAACACATGCCACATGGAGCAAACGTGCTAACGGCCTCGCGCGAGTCCAGTCGCAGGGAAAACTATTCCCGAACGGTCTCTGCTGTGTGCGCGACGACAACCGGGTGAACATTGCCAAACCTCCCATGTCTGGAAGACAGTGAACCGACTCGTGCCTTGCCTCGCCTGTGTTCGCCGCGGCCCGGCAATGGGCAGGACAGGACCAAGGCCAACACGGGACTTACAATCAGCAGGTTTATGTGGAAGTGTATCAGCACTAGCCCTAGGTGTTCGATCGGCACGCCTCTGAGGCCGAAGTCCAGAACCAGCCCAAAGAGAGCGACTGGAGCGTACCATCGCAGAATACTTGTTACGTGCTCAAAGTCCAAATTGATGCTCCTGGACTCGCGGGGTATCCACTTGGTTCCAAAAGCGCCCAGTAAGAAGAACATGCCCCGTAGCCACATGAGCGCAGGAGCCATAAGCGTTCCAACTAGCACGGTCGAATTGAATTCGAGGGGCGAGTGGATTGCTCTGAGTTTAGGAAGTACAAGCGACATCACCACCAAACAAAGGAGTGTTCTCGGCCGCCAGAAATCCTCGGTGGCGACGATCGGTATTCCCTCCCGTAACAACAATGCGGAAACAGTCACCATCACGGTAACTACGAGGGGCCAAAAGAAATTGAGGATTCCCAAGGAAAAGAACAGCCGGGGACCTAACGGGAGCCTTGGCTTCGTAAACAGGTAGATGGTCCATTGGGCGTTGCCGCGCGCCCATCGCAGTTCGCGCGCGACATAGCCGGCAAGGGATTCTTCGCATTTCTCGTAAGTAATTACTCCGTGGGTGTAGATGCACTTGCACCCGGCGGTGGCTAGGTCAGCCGCGTCCACGAAATCGTGGCTGAGGTACTCCAACGTGTTCTTGACATGCTTCACGAAGTCGGAAACCCGAAAGAGGACGTTATGCCCAAATGATGGAGTTTGGCCCTGAAACGCCCACTGCAACAATCGGAGGTAGCGGGAGCCAAGGTGCTTGTTAGCGCGCTGAAAATATCCCCAGATTGTCCGATACGTTTGCATTTCGACCCGCGCCTGGATCATGGCAACATCCGGGTGGCGTTCCATCGCCAGAACCAATCGCCCCAGAACATCACGTTCTTCCGGGACCTGGGAGTTCATGGGCGGCAACCAGGAATCGGCGTCGAGTACGAACATGTACTTGTACTTAGTTGCGTGAAACCGCAGCCACAAGACGATGCTTCCCTGCTTGTTCCGCATAGATGGGATTTTGTCGCGGTACTCCTCGGCACGCAAACGAGTAAACTCGGCACCACGGCCCCTTCTCGCGAGTTCCTCCCTGACATTCTCGACGACCCAACATTCGTGTGCCTGCTGTGCCGCCGGTGAATCGAAAAGCAAGACCAGGGTTGACCAAGCGGGGGTCTCACACAGGATGCTAACTATCCGCTGCACCAGGCCCTCTCGGTCTTCGGGCGTTGTGGCTTCGTTGTGCGCAGGAATTAGGATCGCAATTGCCGGCGGGTCCTCCTCCAGCCTACGCTTGTCGGTTGCTGCGAGTTCTGTGGGCACATAAGCTTCGGCGAAGAGGTTGTCTTTGCCCCGCGCGAGTTTCGCCCAGAGCGATAGGGGAAAGAGTGCCATTTCAAACGCAGTAGCAGACAGTGCGATAGCGGCACAGCCGACCCACAGGACCCATAGTACGCCCATGCCTTGGTGCCCAAGACTGGCGGCCAACAACATGAGCAGCCCGGCATAAATCACCAGAAACAGCAGCAAGGCAACCCGCAGGCGGATCACGGAACGTCCCCTTTGGAAACAACATGCACTTGCACCATCTGCCCTACCAAAAGCGTATCGTCGTGGGGGAGTCTGAGCAAAACGGTACGCGAGCCGTCCGGGTTGTAGTTCGGCTTCATGGCGTGGACCGTTAGGTCAAGCCATTCACCCTTATAGAACCAGGAGAACCGTAGCTGATCCAGGCTGGCGACCAGGGTTGCGGGTACGTGCAGCTTCAACCGCTTGTCGTGAGACTCAATCCAGAGCACGAGATCGCCCTCGCCCACGTATTGATTCGCGTAGCGGAGGGTTTCCGTGACGGTCCCAGCGAAGGGAGCAAGGAATTGATGCTTCTCCCGCTTTCGTTGAAGGGCTGCTTGCCGACGTTCTTCGACGACTATCTGGCTCCTGAGTGCTGCCAGTTTTGCCGTTGTTGATCGGGCACGAGATTTGCTTCCTTCCACCTCCAACGGACCAATGGCTTTGTCCTTGGCTAGGTCCTGGTAGCTGCCTCGCTCGTACTCTGCGAACGCCAGTTGCGATTCACATTCCTCGACCAGCTTCTTGGCTGCGGCGATGGCAGCGGTCTGCCGCTCCAGTTCCGCGTCGATCTCCACGGTCTCAAGCTCGGCCACAACTTGACAAGACTCCACTGCGTTTCCCTCGGCAACGGTCAACTTCTTGAGGATTCCAGCAAGGCCGGCGCGTACGGGCGTCCTGTCGGCTGCGACCACCACAGCCGGCAGGACGACCGTCGCTTTCTCCCCGCTCTTGCCGATTGCCTCGATTGGTGCCGATTCATCAAGGCTTCTTGAACCTCCCGCTTTGGACTGTGACGGACTGGAAGGGATCGTCGCCGGCGCAGCCGAGCGGGTTCCCGTAGCCTGTGCCACGGATTTGCCAGCGGAATCGTCGCTATCACGGCCACGAAGAAACGCGGACCGGCCGAATAGAAGGGAGACAATCAACGTTAGGGAACCGGTTATGGCAAAAAAGAGTTTCATGGGTCCCCTTGCTATTGCAGCCCTCCGAGAAGGCCAGGAATTCTCACGACTTCAGGCACCGACTCGACGGTACATTGAAGCGAACCCCAGTATTCATCTTCTCTTCGTGGAGCCGATTCTTGGGTATACGTGCGAAGTGAGCCGGCGATGGGCTTCGCGGTTACCGCGACGTTTCCGCCGACCGTCGGGAAAACCGCATCCACGCGATCCGCTTGGATCAACCCATGAATGACTGATAACGGGGCCTTCACTTCAAGGAGCAGGTCGCCGCCTTCAGGCCAAATGTAAGCAATCGTATCGCTTGTTCTTACGGCCTTACTACCGTCCAAGCCGTAATGAATCTTGCCATCTACAGGAGCCGTGATGCGAGTCTCATACTCAACACGACGCAAACGTTTCAACTCGTTTTCCGTGGCCGTAACGTCGATCGAAATCTGCCGAAACTCCTGTTCCTCGTCTCGCCGCGAGGCAAGGTTCTCAAACTCAGTCCCCCGTTGATCCAATAGCAGCTTGCGCTGCTGCAAGGCATCCAGCATGTGTTGGCTGGCCTCGATGCTCGAAACGACTCGCGGTGCCCGTACCGAGCCAAGCACTTGCCCTTTCTTGACGCACGCCCCGTTGGGCAACGGCTTGACCGCGACGAACTCACCCTCTGTCGGAGAGCGGACTTCAACCAGACTCGAAGCGACGATCATCGCAAGGGCGCGTCGGCGCGGATTCTCGGGCCAGACCTTCCAGACGACGAGTGCTGCTATGCCGAGCAGAATGGCCAGGTTAATTAAGCCAAGCAGTGCTCGCCTTACCCGCGTAAGGGGTGCATCAGGCTTCGGTAGCAAGCTGATGGTTCCGTCTACGGCGTCTAACCGCACACTCTCGGCCACGGCAACCTCCCTCGCGATGGTTCAGCGTCGGTTCGGCACGAGTTCGCCCCGCGCCAAGTTGGCAGGTTGCGTTTGCCATATCCTACGCTGGTGTCATGTCTGAGGCGTCCGTTCCTGCTTCTGGCCACATTGCTCTGCTGCCGATTGCTCTGGTCCGAATCAAAGAGAACGCGCACGGCCCCGCGGTGAGGCAGGAGGACAGCATCCCCCTCGGCCGCACGGCCATGCGTTCAGTCGGTCGATATTTCTCTAGTTGTAATTCCCCCCGTGGGGGCCGTCAAGCTGCCACACCCAAGAACACCCCAGAATGGTCCAGCCGTGAACCGGTGAGACGATCGCAACCCACTACCTGTCCAGGAGTTGGGACATGAAGGACTCGGTGGATTCCGAAAGTCGGTGAAGCCCTCCTAGCCGGCAATTCGGCACGCTTCCTGTGCCACCAAGTCTTGATCTGGCCAGCCTTTTCATCGAGAAATCTGGCAAGATGTGCCGATTATCCCAAATATACCGCGCACGCAGAATATGCTGGACGACACGGAACAACCCTGTGTCGGGTGACAAGGAGGGCCGGTGGGACGGCAGGGTCACGAAAATGGCGTTTGCCTCGGCGGTCGCACGGGCTGTCGGCCAAGATGGTATGCGCTCGCCAGCCTGGCCCTTGTGTGCTCGTTGACCAGCGGTTGTGTCTCCGGCGGTTTGGAACAGTGGTATCGAAACGGGTTCAAGGTTGGCCCCAACTATTGCGAACCGCCGGCACCAGTGGCCGAGAAATGGATCGACGATGGGAACCCGAAGGTTCGGAGCGACTTGCAAGAGCATCCAGCGTGGTGGCGGGTATTCGACGACCCGGTGCTCGATTCCCTAATTGCTACCGCCTGCAAGCAGAACGTCGATCTCCGCGTGGCGGGGACGCGCGTTCTTGAAGCCCGCGCGGTGCGGGCCATCGCGGCTGGAGAACTCTTTCCGCAAAGCCAGCAAGCGGTTGGCACTTTCTCGCACTTTGGAACGAGCGCCAATGTTGCCAATCCGAACGGGGTACGATTCTATGACGATTGGGCCACAGGCTTCAGTTTGTCGTGGGAACTGGATTTCTGGGGACGGTTCCGCCGTACAATCGAGTCTGCTGACGCAAACGTGGCTGCTTTCGTGGCAAACTACGACGATGTTCTCGTGACCCTTCTTGCGGATGTAGCCACAAACTACATCGAGATTCGCATCCTGCAACAGCGGCTTGAATACCTGCACCACAACATGGAGATTCAACGTGAAACGCTAAGAGTAACTGAGTCGCAAGCCAAGGCCATGAAGAGCGACATGGACGTGCAGCAGGCACGATCTATCCTAAAGCAGACCGAGGGATTGATTCCTCCACTGAAGGCCGAGCTTCGTCAGGCCAACAATCGCCTCTGTATTCTCCTTGGTATCCCTCCCAGAGACCTTCTGCCAAAGCTTGAAACCAAGGCGATTCCAACCGCGCCACTTGAAGTCGCAGTCGGCATTCCGGCTGACTTGCTGCGACGCCGACCGGACATCCGACATGCTGAACGGCAAATAGCCACACAGTGCGCGCAAATCGGTATCGCCGAAGCCGACCTCTACCCGCGATTCATGTTGAACGGGACCATCGGGATGGAGTCACAGGACTTCTCGAAACTCTTGGCAAATAACAGTATGGCAGCGCAAATCGGCCCGGCCTTTACCTGGCAAATCTTGAACTATGGGCGGATTGCTAATAACGTTTGCCTCCAGGATGCGCGCACGTCGGAAATGGTTGCGACCTATCAAAGTACCGTTCTGAGGGCTAACCGTGAGGTCGAGGATGCGCTAACGGGGTTCTTGCATTCCCAAGAGCAGGCCGAGAGTGTCGCGGAAAGCGTCAACGCAGCAGAGCGTGCTGCAAAGCTTGGGGACCTCCAATACCGCGCCGGAAAGATTGACTATAATCGGCTATTCGTCCAGCAGACATTTCTCGTGCAGCAACAGGATCAGTTGGTCATCGCCCAAGGGGGAATTGCGCTCAACCTGGTTGGCATATACAGGGCCCTTGGCGGCGGCTGGGAATACTGTTGCCAGAAGAAAGAAGGGCTGACGCCAGCGACGCCGGTCCTACCAAGAGAAGAAGTACCAGCGCCTATGCCGACGCCTACTTCTAATTCCAAAGAATAGCGGTGCGAACTCGGCCGGTGAGCGGCCGGCTCACTTCTGCTCTCGTTGGCATTCCAAGACTGTCTTGTCCATCTGCGCAGCTAGTTGTATAAACGCGCGCTCGTGGCGGTGCTCCCGCCGGAAGGCTACGCAGTCGGGGTGGCCGGGATAGCCGGTCTTCATCAGCAAGGCTCGGTAGACCTGGCCTGGGGGCGGCTCGGGGTGCGTGTCGATGGTGTACGCCCCCGCCGGGATGTAGCCGTCCAGGCAGAGCACGTTGAGGATCAGCCCCACGTTGCGCGAGGGGTGGCCGCGGCGGATGCGATCGGCCTCTTGCCGGGCGCTCCAGGCCGGCGGCAGCGCGGGGCTGACCCGGTACTCCGGGCACATCCCCGGCGTGGCTCCGACCGCCAGCAGGAAGTCGAAGCCGTCCATCCGGTAGACCTTCGCCAGGTAGGCTTCCAGATGCCGCTGTTTGACGCGGTAGATGGGAAGCTGGACCATCGGCAAGCTGGGCTTCGGGCCGCCTTGACGCGGCGGCGGTGCGGGCGGTCGTGGTCGGTTGTGCTGCATGGGATGCCTTTCTTCTTACTGAATCAGCGATCTTGGCAGCCCTAGAGTGCCCGGCGACGGAATTCTCGTTTTCGATTAGAAAAAGCCGCGTTTCTGCCGTCTGGTAATGGTGGAGAATCTCTGTGGCAGGGCTAACTGAGGTAACGCATGGAGCGGGTAACGGACATGGCGGACCCGCGGCGCTGCAAGGCGTCGGTGGGCACCGGTCAGTGCATGACCGCGGCTCTGGAAGGGTCCGATTACTGCCAGGTCCACGCCGGCTCGTACCGGCCGCCTGTAAAGGGGCTGCGGCAGTATCTCTTGGCCCAGGCCCAGGATCGCGCCAGATTGGCCGCCTTGTCCGAGCACGACGACATCAAATCGCTCCGTGACGAGATCGCCTTGACGCGAATGATGATCGAGCGGCTGTGGAATTCCGCTCAATCAGACGTGGAGCGCATGGCGCTCTTCGGGCGTGTAAACAGCCATATCCTCACGCTCGAAAAGCTGGTCAAGACCTGCAACCAGATCGAGGAGCGGTTGGGCACCCTGCTGGCGAAGCCGACGCTGTTGCGGGTCGGGATGGAGATTTGCCGGGTGCTCGTGAACCGGCTCTCGGACTTGCCCAACTACGAGCAGATCGTGGACCCGTTGATCCACGAAGTCATCGGCGTCATCGACCAGGCCCGCAACGATACGGCCTTAGCGCTTCCGGCTCCAAACGAGTCCTAGATGCAGATGCCCGAGTGGTGTGCGTGCGGCAAGATCATCACCTACGCGGGTGAGACGCGCTGCGAAGATTGCTGGGCGAACGACCAGAAGCGCTATCACGGCTACAGTCGCGCGGTGCGGACCATGATCCATAACGGTGAAGAGGTTGAGCATGTTCCCGAGCCTTCCCCATTGCGGCCAAGGGTGTGCGCCGCCGCCGGCAACGGCCACTGCGATTCCGGCGCTGCGCCGGCGCACCGTGAACAAGATCGTCCACCCGGATGATCTCAAGGCCGGGGACGTAATCGGCTTCTCGGGCAACAGTTGGATCAGCGGCCTCATCAACGTCGGCACCTACGGGCTTCCGTGGTGGGGCATCAGCCATGTGGGAATCATGGCCCATGCCGATGACGGCCGGCTGCTGCTGTTCGAGTCCACGACGCTGGAAAACATGCCCTGCGAGATCGCCGGGCAGTGCTTTGACGGGACACAGGCGCATGTGCTCGACAAGATGCTCCCGGCCTACAACGGCAAGGTGTGGCACTATCCGCTCTATCGGCCGCTCTATGAGAGCGAAGACAAGCGGCTGACTGAGTTCCTGATGGCCACGATCCATACGCCCTATGACGAGATGGGGGCGTTCCGGTCGGCTGGCGTCGGGTTGTCCTTGATCGAGTCATGCTTCCGCGAGCAAGACCTGCACATGATCTTCTGCTCGGAGTGGGTCGCCGCGGGCTTGTCGAACATCGGAATCTTCAACACGAGTGACGCCGCCCGTTGGAATCCGAATCACCTTTGTCGCACGCTCCGGCGGCGGGAACTGGTCTTCAAGCCACGGAGGATGCGATGACGCGAAACATCTTAGCGGTGTCGCTGTTGTGCCTGTTGCTCAGCGGGTGCAGTGACGACAGCCTCAAGCTGAGGCCGGTGAAGAAAGAGCGCCCCACAGTGAACTTGCCGCTTTCCATGCGGCAGAGCAACTGGCAGGGAGCGGAGGGTGACGGGTCCTGTACCTGGGCCTCGATGGTTTCCCTGTTGCGTTGGCAGGGCCGCTATCACACGGCCGATTGGGTGCGACGGAATTACGGTGCCGGCGAATGGCCCGACGACATGGCCAAGAAGCTGGATGCGGCCAGGATTCGCTACGCCTACGTCACCAACGGTGACGTGAAGTTCCTGGAGTGGGCGTGCCGCACGCGGAGGGGCTGCGGCATCACGGTGCTGGGCGGGGCGCACATGGTCGCCTTGGTGTATCTCGACAACAAGTGGGCTGCCCTCTTGGACAACAACGCTGTCGAGAGCTATGTCTGGGTTCCGCGAGAGACGCTGATTGCTGAATGGAAGGCAAGCCTGGGATGGGCAATAACGCCAATCTACACCCCGGCGGCTCCGCTTCCACAATAACGTCAAGGTCCGTTTCACAAGCGAGAGAACAATGAACAAGCTGCTACTGACTGTCCTGTGTGTCTTCATGCTCGCGGCGGCCGGGGCCCCGTGCCTCGCCGACACGGTGAACGGCGTTCTTGCCGAAGAGCGCGTGGTCAACCTGCCCAACGATCAGGGCAAGTGGTACATCAGTGTCGTCGGCAACGCGAACGATGCCGGCTACAAGGAGATCCTCGGCTGGTTCGAGAGCAATACGAGCCTCGCCAAGCTGAAGAGTCAGGTGCATTTCTGCCCGGTGACGACCGATACCGCGGTCTACACGGAACGCTATGCGCCCAACGTCAAGGCCCTGCCTACCGTGCGGATGCAGAATGCCGCCGGCAACGTGATCTACGAGGCGTCGGCAAAGGACATCCCTCTGACGGCCGCGGGGCTCAATGGTGCCCTGGCCAATGCGGTGGGCGAGGCGCAACGTCTCCGGCCGATCTTGCCCTGGCGGCGGGAAATGGAGCGACGGTGCCCCGCGCCGAATCCGAACCCGCAACCGAACCCGACTCCGCAGCCGAGTCCCGATCCCGAGCCGCAACCGACTGACGATAGCGCGTCGCCGGTTGTGGACGCTGTGGAATCACTGCTGGCCTGGTATGTCGTGGTTCCGGTCTGCGGAGGTGCGGTGCTCTTGGGCCTGGCCATCGGCTACGGCCGCAAACTGAAAGAGAAGTGGCTGCCGGTCGTGAGGTAGCCGCCGTCTCGCGTGTCTGTTTCCTGTGACCTGCCCGCTGCCTGACGCAGCATTCCCACACTCGGAGAAGAAGTATGAACCCGACCGTTGTGCTGTTGATCCTGGTTGCTCTCGTGTGCGTGTTGCTTGGCCGCGAGGCCGGCAAGTACCTGTTCGGCGTGAACGAGAAACTGGTGGAGAAGAAGCGGGCCGCCCAGGCACTCGCCATCAAGTTGCGGGCTGTCGGCCTCACGCTGCTCCCCAAGCTACTGGAAGACTTCGTTGTGGGCGACGTGAGCGACCTGCTGACGAAGATTCACGATCTGGCCAAGCTGGTGGAAGCCGGCAACGACGCCATCGAGAAGGACCTGGAAGCCACCTACGAGAATGTGCTGGACAAGAAGCTGGCAACGCCCGAGGGCATGGCCTTGATTAAGGCGAAGATCGCCGTGATCGAGCAGGCCAGCGATCCGGTCCCAGGCCCGGCCGCTCCCGCTGCGCCTGCGGCTCCCACTGCCCCGGCGGCTCCGGCCAAGTGAAGCTGTCAGCCCCTCCAGGGATAGCATCCCTGGATCATCGCTCGCCGCTACGGTCATACGCAGCCGGGCGATTCTCAGTAAACCTGTCACGCCTCTGAATCACGCGCACTTTTGACAGGTCTTTGGTATCCCCTCGCCCCGGTCGGTGTTGTAAGCCGACCGGGGCCGGGCCTCGAAATGCTCGGCACCGGAAAAGGATGGTCAGTATGAATTCACGATCTTTTTACACGTCCGTGTTGCTGCCGTTGTCAGCCATCCTGGCGACCATCCTGTTTCTGGGCTGCGAGCCGCCGACACCTTTGGCCCCGTGGCCAGCGCCCAACAAGCAATGCCCGGCGCAACCTGAGCAACAGCATAAGCAGTGCTGTCCGCCGAAGATCATTGCCTTCGGGGCGGACTGGTGCCCGGCCTGCCGCGCGGGCGAGCCGAAGCTGGACGCCCTGGAACAAAAGGGCGTTGTTGTCGAGCGGGTCAACATCGACAAGTACCCTGATCTGGCGGCCAAGTGGGGCATCACCAGCGTCCCGGTCTACTTCGCGCTCCGTTGCGGACACAAAACCGTGCGGACACAGGACATCGACGAGGCCGTCCGGCTGATGAATGAAGCGTTCGGGAGGCAGTGATGGCCGAGCGACGGTGCGCCAATTGTCCGCCAGGGCCGGCGACACCGAAGCTGCCACCTGTCTCCGGCCTTGTGGTCGAAGACGGCAAGCGCCTCTGGCACCATGCCCTTGTCACCTGCAATGCAGTCGTGGAAATGATGCGAGTCTACACGCATCTTGGCGCGCCGGGTGGTGATCCCGCCCCGCTTCGCCGGATGGCGTCCAACCTCTTGGAAATAGCTCAAGCAGTGGAGGAAAGCCATGCGAGTCGCGCTTCCGTACAGTAGCAGTTACCCATACGTGACCGTCATCCTGATGACGCCCAAAGGCGAACGCACGGCGACGGTAAACCGCAGCTTTCACTCCTTCGTGGACATCGAGTTGCCCGAAGGCGTCGAGGAAGCCGAGGTGGACGTGTACTCCTGCTTCCGCGATGCGGGCGGTCATGTGCCAAGCGGCTGTGGCCCCGCGCTGATTCAAGCGGCCGTGCGGAAGATCGAATCCGCCTTGTCGATGGTTGGCCTCCAAGTAGCCGAGCCGGTTGCCGGTGCGGCTCCCGTCGATGTGGCCCCCGCCAATACAACTCCCGCCACCACGGGCTCCACCGATGCGGCCCCGGTCGCCGATGCGACTCCCGCCGATGCGACTCCGGTTGCCGCCGCGGCTCCCGTCGTTTCAGCTCCGGCCGCCGATGCGCCCGCGGTTGCCGATGCGGCTCTCGCCGAGGCCGCGCCGGTTGCCGAGGTGGCTTCCGCCGATGCGGCCCCTGCCGAAGTGGCTCCGGTCGCCGATGCCACGCCAGCCAGTGCGGCCCCGGTTGCCGACCCGGCTCCCGCTGATGCGGCTCCGGCCACCGATGCACCCGCGGTCGCCGATTCGGCTCCGATTGCCGATGCGGCCCCCGCCAACGCGGCTCCGGCGGCCGGCTAAGGAAACACGAGGTTGCACAGGACGAACGCACTGACCGAGCAACATGCCGAGCGAACCTGAACATGCAACCTCGAATACAGCGGTGGCTACATGACGATTCAGACACGCGACAGCCATGCCGATCTGTGGGATGCCTTCGAGCAGGGCATCACCCGCGGCCTGGAGAACTCGTCTCTATTGTCGTGTAGCCGGTGGGCCGAGCATCGCCGGGTGATGGGAGCGCCTTTCCCCGGTCCCTATAGCTTCCTGCACCATCCTTGGTGCCGCGAGATTCACAACAGCAAGGCCGCCTTCACCGTGGCGATGAAGGCGGCACAGTTGGGTATCACGGAAGCGGGGATCAATCGGGCGTTCTTCACGCTTGACCAGGCGAAGCGTGACGTGCTGTACGTGCTTCCGACGACCTTGAATGCGAGCGATTTCTCCAAGGCTCGTTTCACCACCGCACTGAAGCTCAGCCCTTACCTGAAGTCACTGTTCGTCGATACCAACACGGTCGGCCTGAAATCGACCGGCACCAACGTCCTCTACATCCGCGGGAGCCGTGGCGATTCCAACCTGAAGTCCATCCCGGTCTCCGAACTGGTCCTGGACGAGTTGGACGAGATGGATACGAAGGCCATTTGGTTGGCCTTGGAACGCCTCTCCGGCCAGATCGAGAAGCACGTCGTCGCCATATCGACGCCGACTGTTCCCAAGTACGGCATCCATAGGCTGTACCTCACCAGCACGCAAGAGCACTTCTTCTTCAAGTGCCCGTGTTGCAGCCGATCGACTGAGTTGGTGTGGCCCGATTGCTTCGAGATCGTTGGTGAAACGGTCAGCGACCCGCGCACCGCCGAATCCTTTCTCAAGTGCAAGGAATGCAAGCACAAGCTGGACCATGCCGCCAAGCCGATGTTTCTGGCCAACGGCCTGTGGCAGCCGACGAATCCCAATGTGGACCCGCAGGAGTCCCGTGGCTTTTACGCCAATCAGCTTTACTCGTCCACCGTGAGTCCGGGCGAAATCGCTATCGCCTATTTTCGCGGTCAGGGCGACGAGATAGCGAACAAGGAGTTTCACAACTCCAAGCTGGGCGTGCCGTTCATCGGCGAGAACGCCCAGGTCACGGACACGATGCTGGATAACGCCGTGCGGAAGTATTCGATCACCGACCTGCGGCCGGTGGTCGGCGGCCGGCGGTGCATCACGATGGGTGTGGACCAGGGCAAGACCGGCTACATCTCCGTTGTGGACTGGACGGTCGATGGCGACCGTCGCGTGGACATCAACCTGGCGGCGTTGGGCAAGCTGCTTTGGTACGGCAAGTTCCGGGAAGACGACTTCACTTATCTCGGACAACTGATGCGGGAGTGGCAAGTCCTGGCCTGCGTCATCGACGCCGACCCGAACATCAACGATGCCCGCCGCTTTGCCCGTAAGTTTCACGGCTACGTCTGGCTGACCCGTTATCGGCGCGGCCAGACCGCGAAGGAGATCGCACTTTCTGAAGAGGACACCGGAGCCCCGATGGCGACGGTGGACCGGACGAACTGGCTGGGTTGCACGCTCGGCCGCTTCAAGACGAACCCGACGCGGCTGCTGTTGCCGGCAGACATTTCCGTGGAGTACCGCGAGCACCTGAAGAACCTTGTGCGGACCTACGAGAAGGATGACCACGGCAACCCAGAAGCGGTCTACGTTGAGACTGGACCTGACCACTACGCGCACTCGCTGGTCTACGCCGACATCGGACTGACCTTTGCCGCAGGCATTGGTGGCGGCACCAACATCGGCAAAGTTCTGTAAGGGGATGTACTCGTGGTTGTTCAATACATCACCAACATCGTTGAAGTCCGCCACCCGAGCTATCTCAGCAGCCTGCTGGATTGGCGCAAGTGGCGCATCACTTACAACGGCGGCGAATACTTCCGCAAGCTGTATCTCCAGAAACTCAGTGGCCGCGAGGACGAGCAGGACTTTCAGAATCGGCTCAACATGACGCCGATCCCCAGCTATGCGCGGGTGGCGATTGACGACGTGCGCAACGCCATCTTCCAGCGCTTGCGCGACACCATTCGGCGCGGCGGCAGCAACGCATACCAGGAGGCGATCAACGGTTTGAGCCTGGGCGTGGACTTGCGCGGCAACACGATGAACGGATTCCTCGGTATCAAGGTGCTGTCGGAACTGCTCATTATGGGGCGCGTCGGCGTCTACGTGGATTCCCCGGAGGTCCCGGGCAACGCCACGCTGGCCGACGTGAAGGGCGTTCGGCCCTACCTGTACTTCTACCCCATCGAAGACATTCTGAGCTGGACTTGTGCCAAGCCGGATGAGCCCTCCACGTTCCAGGCGCTCTTGCTCCGCGACGTGGTGCTCAACTTCGATCAGCGAACCTACCTGCCGACCACCACGGTCGAGCGGTTCCGCATGTTGTGGATCGACCGTGACACCGGCAAGGTCAACTTGCAATTCCTGGACACCGCCGGCAATCCCATCGACCGCCAGGGGAATCCGGCCGGGGCCGTGGAGTTGGAGTTGACCCGCATCCCCTTCGTGCTGTTGGACATCGGCGACAGCATGATTAAGGACGTGGTGAACCACCAAATCGCGTTGCTTAATCTCGGGTCCAGTGACGTGAACTACGCCCTGAAGAGCAACTTCCCTTTCTACATCGAGCAGAAGGACCAGCGGGCGATGGGCTCCCACCTGAAGACTGCGGTGGGCGAGGACGGCACGGCGACAACGGGCGGTCAGCCAGGTGCGGACTCCGACATCAAGGTCGGCACGACGCAAGGCCGGACCTACGACATGAAGGCCAATGCTCCGGCCTTTATCAATCCGTCGAGCGAGCCCTTGAAGGCGTCGATGGAGTTGCAAGCCAAGCTGGAGGACGACATCCGCAAGCTGATCCATTTGGCGGTGGCCAACACGGCGAATCGGGCCACGGCGGAATCGAAGTCGATGGACAACCAGGGCCTTGAAGCCGGCTTGTCTTACATCGGCCTGGTGCTGGAGGCCGCCGAGCGGCAGATCGCCGAGTTCTGGGCGGCCTATGAGGAACGCGATGCGGCGAAACGGAATGTCGCCACGATCAAGTACCCGGACCGCTACAGCCTCAAGACGGACTCCGACCGCATCACGGAAGCCGAGAATCTCGTCAAGTTGATGTACGCAGTGCCGGGCCAGAAGGTCAAGCGCGAGTTGGCGAAGAACATCGTGCTTGCTTTGCTCGGCGGCAAGGTCAGCGTGGGCGACATTCAAGCCATCTTCGCCGAGATCGACAAGGCCCCTTACGCTACCAGTGATCCGACGACCATCATTGCGGCGGTCACGGCGGGCCTGTGCGGCGAGAAGACGGCCGCGATGGCACTCGGCTTCAACGACGACGAGCACCTGCAAGCCCGTGCCGATCATGCGGCCAGGGCGATTCGGATTCTGCAAGCTCAGCAGAAGGGCGGTGCGTTCGGCGATCAAACGACCGGCGGCACGAGGCGCGATCCGGCGACGGGCAAGACCTTCGGGTCTGACTCCACGAACCTCAGCGACGTGGGCAACATGGGCGGTGATGCCGGGGCGCGGGGCGTGCCCGATCTCTCGGCGAACGCCGCCGCTGGCAAGGAGGAGAAGGCGACCAGCCGGGACACGACGCTCGACCACGACACCAAGCCGCCCGTCCGCGGGAAGGGCAAGCAACTTTAGAGGAGCCGCAACGATGTGGGAAGTCAAAGAAACTTCGCCGTCCAGCGAGTTGAGGCACGGACATGCGGTGGTGGGCACGTCGCCAGCGCCGTTGACCACTTTGTCCATGAAGTTCGTTCGCGGCATTCTCCTGCGCGCACCGGGACCGGATGATCTCACGCCGAACACCGATGTCGTGTACGTCGGCTGCAAGTGCGTGACGGCGGACTCGAACGCGGGCACGGGCGGGATGCCGATTCTGCCGGGCAGCGCGATCGAATTGCCGGTGGAAGACCCGTCGCAGGTTTACGCGGTGTCGTTGAGCCCCGGTCAAGACCTGGCGTGGATGGGGGTCTGAAGCCATGTTTACTTACAGCACACCTACCGGGGCCACTGGCCCTGTCGGGGCGACTGGGCCAACTGGCGGGCCCACGGGTCCTGTCGGGGCAACCGGACCGGAAGGGCCGCAAGGCAACCGCGGCTCCACGGGACCGACCGGGCCGCAGGGCGAGATCGGAGTCACCGGGGCAACAGGGCCGCAAGGCGTGATCGGAGCGACCGGGGCGACGGGGCCGCAAGGCGTTGGAGCCACCGGGCCTGCTGGGGCCACTGGTCCAAGCGGGCCACAAGGCGTGCCTGGAGCCACTGGACCGGCAGGTGTGGCGGGAGCTACGGGACCGCAAGGAGATCTGGGAGCTACCGGACCCGCCGGGCCGCTCGGCGAGACCGGGCCTGACGGGGCGGATGGACCAACTGGTCCCACAGGTCCCATCGGCGACACCGGACCTGACGGGGCTACGGGTCCTGTGGGAGCGACCGGGCCCCAGGGTGACATCGGAGCAACCGGGCCTGCCGGAGCCACGGGCCCTTTTGGGGCGACCGGGCCGAAGGGCGACACCGGCGATGTTGGCCCGACCGGACCGTCCGGCGGACCGACTGGACCGACCGGAGCACCTGGTCCCACGGGGGCCACAGGTCCTGCTGGACCTGCTGGGGCGACAGGCCCACAAGGTTCATTGGGCCGTACTGGTGCGACCGGGCCAAGCGGTCCTGTTGGTGCCAATGGTGCGGCAGGGCTCGCGGGAGCGACGGGTCCCGCCGGTGCTACTGGTCCAGAGGGCACCGCAGGTGTCGTGGGTGCAACGGGCCCTGCTGGGGCTACAGGCCCCGCCGGTGCCACAGGCCCGCAAGGTGGCGTGGGCGCGACTGGAGCCACCGGGGCCACTGGTCTCGTCGGTGCCGCAGGCTCTAGCGGTGCGACGGGTCCGCAGGGTGACGTGGGAGACACGGGTGAGGTGGGCCCGGTCGGGGCGACGGGTCCCACTGGTCCCCGTGGCGCGACGGGCTCACAGGGAGCCTCTGGCCCGCGCGGTGCCACAGGTGCGACAGGTCCCAGTGCGGGACTGCCGCCTGCGCCAACTGGCAACAATCTCTGCTGGTATCTGGCATCGGACTCGGGTGGGAACCTGAGTTGGCACACATTCACACCCTAACGTGATTGGGCATAGTCATGCAGTTTGACTACGAACAATCACCACTTGCGGGTCCGCCTGGTGCAACAGGCCCGGCCGGCGGTCCGACAGGTCCAAGCGGACCTGCCGGTGTGATGGGGCTGAAGGGTGAAACAGGTGAAACAGGTCCGACAGGCCCCAGCGGGCCTGTCGGCGCGAGTGGGCCGCAAGGGGACACGGGTGCGACCGGGCCTATTGGCGTGACAGGCCCGCGGGGACCGTTAGGCCGGGTGGGAGCAACTGGAGCCACCGGGCCGAGTGGACCGAGCGGTCCTATCGGCCCGCCTGGTGGACCGACCGGACCGACTGGTCCCGTGGGGGCGACCGGCCCGAGCGGTCCGTCAGCCGACATTGAGACAACGGCTGGCGAATCGCTTCAAGCGGGTCAACCGGTCTGCGTGAATCAACAGGATACGCAGGCTTACCGAGCGAGTGCTGCATCCGAGGCATCGAGTCAGACGTGTGGTTTTTGTCGTGGCGACGTTGCAGCCGGGGACACGTCCAGCATCGTTCCTGCTGGGCGTTTGGAATTGGCGGACTGGTCTGTCCCTTCGGGCAACGCCGCCTTGAGTCCGGGTGCCGTGTACTACCTGAGCGGTGCCGCGGGACAGATAACCGTGACGCCGCCTGCAACTGGTTTCATTGTGCAGGTCGGGATTGCCGTGACTGCGGGGATTCTGGACGTTGACATCAAAACAAGGGTTCGGCTTTAAGGAGCACTCACATGACAGCGTATCGTAAACCAATCGTCCTGGAAAACGGACAACTCGAACAAGTCCAGTCCGGCGACGGGCTCGATGCCGGCGCGTTTCAAGTGCCGGCCAGCATGGGCGCACCGTCACAGGTCTTGGCGGTTCCAGCTACGGGCACCGTGCTCGAATGGGTCGATCCCGACGTTGCGGCCACTCCGCTGAGTAACGACAACGCCGCGCCTATCGTGATCGGTGCGCCGGTCTACATGAAGGCGAATGGCAACGTCGATCTCGCCAAGGCGGACGCCCAAGCCACCGCGGATGTCCTGGGGCTGGTGAAGGACGCCTCCATCGCGGCAGCCGCTTCGGGAAATGTCCTGCTGGATGGCGTCTTGACGGCCACGACCGACCAGTGGGACGCCGTGGCCGGGACGACAGGCGGCCTGACGCCGGGGGCGGTTTACTTCTTGAGTGCCGCCACGGCGGGCCTGCTCACGGCGACGGCTCCGTCCACGGCCGGTCAGTTCGTTGTGCGTGTTGGGAAGGCGCTGAGTGCGACGAAGCTGGACTTGACGCTTATGGCTCCCATCAAGCTGTAGGCAATGAATCGGGAGCGTGATCGTGGCAGAACACAAACCATTGATCGTAGACGGCGGACAAGTCCGCCAATTTGATGTCGGCGATCAATTGGTGATCTCGCCGTTCACGTTTCCGGTGGCTGATGGCACCCCGAACCAAGTCCTGTCCACGGACGGCGACGGCAATTTGTCGTGGAGCACGCAGGCCGGTCCCACGGGACCGACTGGCCCCAGCGGGCCGACAGGCGGAATGGGGGGCGTTGGCGCGACCGGAGCCACGGGGCCGACTGGCGCGACTGGTCCCAGTGGTGCGGGAGCGACCGGGGCAACTGGGCCGACTGGCAACATAGGAGCCACGGGGCCAACGGGACCTAGCGGGCCGACAGGGGCGACCGGACCGACCGGTCCCTCGGACGGACCGACCGGTGCGACTGGTCCCGCGGGGCCGACTGGTCTCGCAGGTCCCACCGGAGCTACCGGCCCCACTGGTGCGACGGGGCCGACGGGCGCGACCGGACCGCAGAGCACGCGCTGGGGTGGCCTCACGGCATTTTTGGTTGGAGCCACGGGGCCTGCCGGTGTGACTGGTCCCACCGGGCTGACGGGGAGCACTGGGCCGAATGGAGCCACGGGACCAACCGGGGCCACGGGGCCGACAGGCCCTCAAGGAGATGTTGGTGCCACGGGCGCAACTGGTCCGCAAGGCGAGACCGGAGCCACTGGACCATCTGGTGGGCCGACCGGACCTACTGGGCCGACCGGACCGACTGGTTCCACGGGGCCGAGTGGTCCCCAAGGGATCAATGGAATCATTGGAGGTGACGGGGTGACGGGTCCCACCGGCCCGACTGGTCCTGTCGGCGCAACGGGGCCGTCCGGCGGGCCAACGGGCCCTGCTGGCGCGACGGGATCGACTGGTCCCACTGGCCCCACAGGAAGCGACGGGGCGACTGGCCCGGCAGGTCCTACAGGGGCGACTGGAACGACAGGCCCGACTGGGGCCACAGGACCGCAGAGCACGCGCTGGGGCGGCCTGACAGCTTTCCTTGTCGGTGCAACGGGGGCGACGGGTCCATCGGGTCCGTCCGGCGGCGCAACCGGGGCGACAGGTCCCGCGGGCGCGACAGGACCGGCCGGGCCAACAGGAGCCACGGGGCCTGCCGGACCAACTGGGGCAACCGGCCCTGCGGGATCGGCCATCAGCGGCGACACCACCTACTACATCGGGCCGTCCGGGGACGATTCGACCGGGGACGGCAGCAGCGGGAATCCGTGGAAGACGGTCGGCAAGTTCTTGTCGGTCATCGGTCCCTTGTACATCCCGCCGGCCTACACCGCCACGCTCTATGTTCAGGACGGACATTATACGTCGGTGGGCGAGATCGACTACTGGCATCCGTGCGGGGCACGAGTTCAGATTCTCGGCGTCAACACCTACGACATCACCATGTCGTCGGTGCAGAGCACGAGCGCTATCGGAGGCGGCTACACAGTCGTCCTCAATGTCAGCGACGTGAGCCATGTGGCAGTCAACGACTACGTGGTGATCCGCATACCGAGCGGTGGCACGAAGCCACTGATGCTGTGCGGCTGCCACCAGGTCACGAATGTTGACGCAGTGAACAGCCGCATCAGTTTGCAGGTCTGGAGTTTTTCCAGCGACGTGCCGAGCGGCGCGGTCACTGGCTACATCCGCGTGCTCAAGAGTGTCCTCACCTTCAGCGGCGACGGGTTCCATCTTGGGGCCGATGTCACGCTGGGGCAGATGGCGCTGATCGGCGTAAGAAATGACGGGACGAGTGCCGTCCTGGTCGGAACGGGAAGCGACTGGGCCGGAGGCAACCCGTCGATTTTGCTGGAGTCCCTCGGCATCAACAACTATGACTACGGCGTGAAGCTGTTCAACGGCTTCGTGACGACCGATCAATGGCTGGGGATCAGCGGTTGCGGCGGCATGGGGTCGGGGGCCGGGCTCTATGCGTCGGGCGGCAGTACGTGCATCAATGCACCGTTTGTCGCCATCGGCGGTGCCTACACGGGCATCCTGGCGCGGAACTTGGGCTTCATCGACATCACCGGCGGCAGCCTGGTCGGGAGCGGCGCGGGATACGGTGCGAGTGCTTACGTGGGCGGCCTGTGCCGGGTTACGTCCGTGAACACCCAATCCAACACGACCAACTACAACCCGGCGCTGAACACGGTGGGCAACGCCAACGCTCTGATCTCCAATTACGCTTCGTCCGAATACTAAGTCGCGGGGAGAGACGCGACTTCAACCCTCAACCCAGTTACGTCAACGCGAGAGAGACCCGCATGAGATTCCATGTTGTGGCTTTGCCGCATACGCAGACCCATTCCAAGCATACTGCGTGCGCGTTCACGACGAAGGTGCTCCACTTCTGCCAAATGATGACGAGCCTCGGCCACGAGGTCTTCCATTATGGGGCAGAAGGGAGCCGGGTGGAATGCACCGAGGACGTGATCGTCCTGTCGGCGGCCGAGCAGGAAGGCTGGTTCGGCACGTTCGATCCCAACGCCCTTTACGATGTCGATTGGACCGGGCAGGCCCCGTACTGGGGTCTCTTGAACGAGCGGGCGGCGGCCGAGATCAACAAGCGGAAGCAGCCGGGCGACTTCGTGTGCATCATCATGGGCACGATGAACCTGCCCCTGGTGAAGGCGGTCGGCGACGACGTGCTGGTGGTGGAGTACGGCATCGGCTACAACGGGACGTTCGCCCGTTACCGGGTGTTCGAGTCCTATGCCCACATGCACAAGGTCTGGGGCGCACAGGGCGGCTACGACCCCGATGGCAGGTTCTACGACGTGGTGATCCCGAATTACCTGGACCCTGCCGACTACACGTATTCCAAGGAGCCGGGCGACTACTACCTGTATATCGGCCGGCTGATTCAGCGGAAGGGCATCAAGATCGCGGTCGAAACCTGCAACCGGCTGGGCGTCAAGCTGAAGATCGCCGGGCAAGGCTGCCTCAAGGTCGAGGGCAACCGGATTTACGCCACAGACGGCGAGGTGTACGAAGGCGACAACCTCGAATACGTGGGTGCGGTCACGGGTGCCAAGCGGGCTCAACTCTACGGACAGGCTATCGCCACCTTTGTCCCAACGCTGTATGTCGAGCCCTTCGGCACCGTGGCGGTGGAATCGCAGATGGCGGGCACGCCGGTCATCACGACCGACTGGGGCGCGTTCCCGGAGACGGTGGAGCACGGCAAGACCGGCTTCCGCTGCCGCACGCTGGACCACTTCCTGTTCGCGGCCCGCAACGCCCCGACGCTGGATCGCAAGTACATCCACCGGCGGGCGGTCGCCAACTACGGCATGGACCGAATCCGCTGGCGCTACCAAGAGTATTTCCAGATGTTGTCCGACCTATGGGGACGAGGCTGGTACACCGAACGTGGACGAAAAGAACTCGACTGGCTCGCGCCTATGTAGGAGGTGGTCCGATGGCGATTGACACATCCATCTATGGCTCGGTGGCCGAGGCGGACGATTACTTCGACTCTCGCCTGCACTCGGAGCCGTGGGATGATGCCAACGCCGCGGACCAGTCCAAGGCGCTTTTGGCGGCCCGGCGGCTGATCGACAATCTCAGCTTCAAGGGCTTCAAGCACACGGTCTGGGTGTTCCATGAGACGGTGCCGCCGCCCTGGCGGGACCCGACGAACGGCACCTTCGACCACAAGGCGGCGGAGCAGTACCGCCAGCAGGAGCGCGCCGCGGAATCGAGCCAGGCGTTGGAGTTTCCGCGCGGCGCGGACACGGTGGTCCCGGAGCCCATCCGCATCGCCCAGTACGAGTTGGCACTGAGCCTCCTGGACGGCGTGGACCCGCAGTTGGAATTGGAGAACCTGGCGGTCACGGCCCAAGGTCACGCCGAAGTGCGGACGCACTACGAGCGGAACATGGTGCCGATTGAGCATCTTATCAACCTCGTGCCGAACCCGCTGGCATGGTCGCTCTTGAAGCCCTTCCTACGCGACGAGCAGGCGGTCAGGTTGTCACGAGTTTCGTGACCCGGTGTTCGCCGGGTTCCATTGCTGGGCCAACACGGCGGCCCATTTTAAGGCCGTGGTATCCATGACGCCCTGCGGACCACGACGTAGCTGCGCGTCTCTGTTTTCAGTCGTGGGAGCGAGAACAAGTGATGAAGTCTCTCTATCTGTCGCGTGCGGTGTTGGCTTGTTTCGAGGGCGAGGGTGCGGGTGCGGGGGCAGGTGCCGGCGATGCCGGCGCGGGTGCCGGGGCCGGGGCTGGTGCGAGCGCAAGCGTAGGTGCCAGCGCAGGTGCCGGCGCAGGTGCGGGGGCGGGTGCCGGGACCGGGGTTGGCGTGGGCGATGGCCGCTTCAGCCAGGAGGATGTCAACCGGATGCTCGCCGACGACCGCCGCAAGCATCAGGCGCAGATTCAGCGGGTCGAGAAGATGCTTGAGGAAACGGCAGCGTCCAAGAACCTGACCATCCAAGAGCGCGAGCAGTTGGCCCAGCAGTTGGAGGACCTGCGGAAGGAGACGCGGACGAAGGAACAGCAGTTGGCTCACGACAAGAAGCAACTCGAAGAGCAGTACCAGAAACAGTTGGCGGACGAGAGGAAGGCCCGCGAACAGTGGGAGAATCGCTACCGCGAGGGCACCGTGGAGCGGGCCTTGATGGATGCGGCCGTCGGCGGCGATGCGTTCAACACCAACACGGTGATGTCCGTGTTGCGCCCCATGACCCGCCTGACCGAGATCACGGACGAGAAGACGGGCAAGGGCACGGGGAAATTCAAGGTCATGGTGGACTTCCCGGACACCGATCCCAACACCGGGGAACCGACTGTGACCTTGCACACGCCCGAAAGCGCTGTGAAGCGGATGAAAGACTTGCCGCAGGTCTACGGCAACCTCTTCAAGTCCGGCGTCGTCAGCGGCATCGGGTCGAGTGCGGCAACCGGCGGCCTTGCGTCGGGTGCTGGCGGCAAAGTGGACCCCAGGAAGCTCACCCAAGAGCAATACCTGAAGATTCGCGCAGAGAACCCTGCTCTGCTCGGGTTGCGCCCCCAGAAGGGCCAGTCCAACCGCTAGCCGGTCGATCATCAGGGGTTCGTCGTAAGAAGCCGCACGTTGCGGCTTCTTCTGTTTCTTGATCCTGACAACTACGTGGAGTGGCAACGATGAATCCGCTTTACCTCTCGCGCGCCGCCGTGGCGTGCTTCGACAACAACTTCGACGTGACCGGCTCGGGAGCGAACGGCTTCATTCCCGAACTGTGGGCGGCCGAGGGCCTGGCGATCCTCCAGGAGAACATGGTGATCGCCAACCTGGTCCACCGCGACTTCGAGAACGAAATCCGCCAGTTTGGCGACGTGGTGAACACCCGCCGGCCCGGCACCTTCCAGATTCGCCGCAAGAAGGACGGCACCACGCTCCAGAACCAGGACGCGAACGCCACGAACGTCCGCGTGCCGCTGGACCAGTGGTTCTACACCAGCTTCACCATCAAGGACGGCGAGGCCAGCAAGTCGTTCCAAGACCTGGTGGACATCTACCTCCGGCCGGGCATGATTACCATTGCCCGTTCGGTGGACCGCGCCGTCTTGGGCCGGGTCCACGGGTTCCTGGGCGGACCGACCGGTCGCGTGGGCCGGCTGGCTAACCTCTCGGCGCAGAACAGCAAGGACTACGTGCTGGAAGCCCGCGAGCGGCTGAACGTCAACAAGGCCCCGCTGGAGGGCCGCAACCTGGTCTTGGCTCCGATCAGCGAGACCTCGATGTTGAAGAACGAACTGTTCATCGCGGCCCAGCAACGCGGTGACTTCGGCACGGCGTTGGAAAGCGCCACCCTGGGAAGGATTCTCGGGTTCGACACCTACATGGACCAGAACGTCAACAGCGTTTCGGTTGCCAACTGCGACGTGGACGCTGCGGGCACCGTCACCGCCGCCCTGGCCGCGGGTGGCAGCGGGTCGCAGGCGATCACCGCCGGCAGCTACGCGCCGCTGGCGACGGGTGGCGAGTTCGTCACCGTGGCCGGCAACGATCAGCCGACCTACGTGACCGCGACCGCCGGGACCCCGGTGGATCACGTCACCCTCAACGAGGTGAACAAGTACGCCACCTCCGCCGGGGCCGCCTTGACGGTCTACAAGGCGTGCGCCGTGTCGGCCACCCAGCTCGCGGGCTGGGTCGAGGCCGTGACGGTGGGTGGCTACGGGGCGGGCCTGCCTCCGCAGGTCGGCCAGTTGATCGCTTTCCAGCACAGTGGCGGTGTGCGGCACACGTACACCATCATCGAGTCCTACCAAGCGGACGCGGATGGGACGCCGAATCCCGCCGGCGCGTGCCAGGCCCTCTTCCTGGACCGGCCGCTGGAGCAGGACATCACCGCCGCCGACAAGTGCTTCCCGGGCCCGGCCGGCGCGCTGAACATGGCCTTCCACCGGAACGCCATCGCGCTGGTCACCCGTCCGTTGGCCATTCCGAACAACGCGATGGGCGTGCTCTCGCACGTCGGTGTCTACAACGACATCGCCATGAGGGTGTCGATGCAGTACAGCATCGCCCAGGGCGGCACGGTGGTCAACCTGGACATCCTCGCGGGTGTCGCCATCCTGGACACGAACCTCTGCGTCGTCCTCCAGGGCTAAGCCCGCTGTCTCAAGGTCACGAATCCGCCCGGCTCGGTGCGCATCCGGGCCGGGCGGCCTTTCTCGTTTCGCAGGTGGAGGACTCGGTATGGAACTGTCCGACCTTTGGTTGCTGCTGCGGCAGTACGGGCCGTTGGTTCTGGTGGTGGGATTCTTCCTCTGGCAGAACTGGCTCCGCGAACTGCGCATGAGCAGGCGTATCGACAAGTTGGAAGGCGAGCAGCGCGCAGTGCTGCTGCCGATGGTGGAGCGCTGCACGGACGTGATCGCGCAGAACACGACCATGATGGAGCGACTGGAAAAGGCCCTGGCCAGCAGCCACTTCGAGTGCCCCTTGCGGCACCAATGCCCGCAGGGGTAGCACGATGAAGAACGCCAATCCCATCCACGATCGCTTCATGCGGCTGGCACTGTACGTCCACAAGCGCCGCAACGGCGCAACCGTATTCGTGCGCCGCAAGGTCCAGGTCCAGGCCGACACGAAGACCGGCCAGACCGAGTGGACCATCAAGACCTGGAGGATTAAGCGCGTCATCATCCTCCCTGCGAAGAATCAGCGGGAGGTGCGGCAGAACGCGGGGGCGATGACGGCCAATCGGTCGATCATTCAAGGCTCCAGTTTCGATACCGGCGGCCGGCATTTCCTTTTCGACCGCCGCGAGGTGCCCTCCGATCTCGTCCTGGAAAGAGACGACTGGATCGTCTTCAACGACCGGCACTACGACATCGAAAGCATCACGGAGTACGAGTTCGACACGGCCTGGTTGGTGATTGGCAAGGAACTGAAAGGGCGCGTGGAAGTCATTGACGAAATCCACAACCCCTGGCGACCGCGGCTGGACGCAAGCGACCAACTAACGCTCAACGACAATCCCGCAACCACCCCATAGGTGCGCGCATGGCAGTGAATCCGAATTGGGCACGCTGGGCGTTCGCATCCGTGGCGACCCTGATGAAACAGATCGCCAAAGAGGCGAACATCCCGGCGTTGATGGAGGGGTTGGACGAGCGGACGACGCAATTCATGGAGTCGGCCACGCGGGTGGAAATCCGCATGTCAGGCCCCTTCACCAAGGAACTGAGTAAAGACTACTACGAGTTGGGCGTTGACATCAACGTGCTCTTCACGAGCCGGTACGAAGCCAACGGGAACCAATACGACATCATCACCATTGTGGGGAAGTTTCACGAGGCGCTGGACAATCCAATCCCGCTGAGGCGCTACGGGGATCAACCTGGTGACGACGAAAGCCTCGTGACCTGCTTACTGCCTCGCACAGGACGTAACGACGCAGTTCGTGTGTTTCACTTTGGGCAAACCGATCAGACCGACCGGCAGAAGCAGGTGATGATCGACGCCCGCTACGTTATCGACCTTGACGGCTAGGCAACAGGAGATCAACCAACTATGGCTCGCATCGAACTGAAATACTGCACCGTCCGCATGATGGACGGTCTGAACGGAACCGGGCTGGTCAACCAGCCCACCACGCCGCCGGCACCGGGGGACACGACGCTTGCCCTCGATGGTGTGGCACTGAACAGCCTCACGCCGGCAAGGGTCCCCGTGGGCGCGACCTTTACCGTCGCCGGGGAAACGAACCCGCCGGTCGTCCCGCCCGACAGCCTGGACAACACCTATCCCCAGGTCCACACCGTCACCGGCCGCACGCAAGGGGCCAACGCGGGCGTGAACGCCAAGCAGAACGTCACGGTGTCGGGCTGCACGACTACCTTCACCCTGACGTGGGGCGGCAAGACGACGGCCGCCATCGCCCACGACGCCGACAATGTTGCCGTGAAGGCGGCGATTGTGGCGATGGACGACGGCTACGGGACCAACGATTGGGACGTGACCGGCAGCGCCGGCGGCCCCTACGTCGTGGAGTTCAAGGGTGTCCTGGGCAACGCGCCGCAAGCCCTGATGACGGGCGCAGGCGACACCGGCACCGTGGCCGTGACCAACAACACGACGGGCGCTGTGCCGACTCCCACGACCACGACCCTCAGCGTTACGTTCACGCCGCCCCTCGGTCCCGGCACCTATCTCGACGATGCCGTCCTGACCTTCGGGCCGCAGCAAATCGCCATCAAGATCGGTGACGGGAACCTGACCTACACCGAGCACCGGGACTACCAATACCTTCTGGACCGCGGCCGGTTGGATACCGTCCGGGAGCCGAAGGATGTCCCGATGGACGTGAAGCTGGACGCCGTGTACGAGCACATCGTCTCGATCACCGGCGAGCACGTCTGCCCGATGGAGGCCCTGAAGGGCACGGGCGCGGCGTCGGAGTGGGTTAGCTCCTCGCCCGACCAGTGCGAGCCCTTCTGCATCGACCTGGAAGTCGATTACGAGCCGCCGTGCGCGCCGTCGCAGGCGGAAGTCACGCTGTTCCCGATGTTCCGGGCTGAGACCCGCGAGATCAACTACAGCGCGGCGACGATCGTGCTGTCAGGCAAGTGCAAGGTGCGTGAGCCGGAAGTCACCCGGCCGAACGCCTAAGACGACTCCCCGGTCCTCTTTCTGAAATGACCGGTTCCGCTAGTCAATAGGCTAGCCGGCAGCGCCGGCACCATCGCCGGCGCTGCCGATCTTCTCTTTTCGATCATCTGAGGGAGACAAGTCAATGAAGATCGCAGGGATTGATCCTACCACGCTTCCGAGTGAAGTGGTTCTCGTGCTGCCCCGCGGCGAGCAGCAGATCGTTTTTCGGGCGCAGCCCGTGCGGGACATGGACGCCTTCGAGACCGTGTGCCCGCGGCCGATTCCGCCCGGCAAGATGACCCGCGACGGCTTCGTGCCGATGGAGAACGACCCCACCTACCAACAGGTCTTGGCGGGGTGGGCCAGCCAGCGGCTCGGCTACATGGTGATGAAGTCGCTGGAACCGAGCCAGATCGAATGGGACACGGTGACGGAAGGCGATCCGCGCACCTGGAAGGGCTGGGCCACGGACCTGCGCAACGGCGGCCTTAGCGACATCGAGTGCCATCGGGTGATGAACCTCGTGCTGGAGGCCAACTGCCTGGACGAGTTGAAGCTGAAGAAGGCCCGCGAGGTTTTTCTAGCTGGTCAGGAACCGAAGCCCGCGTCCTCTGGCCTCCCCACCGAACCGGCGAGTACGCCGTCTGGTGCGCCTGCCAGCGCCTAGGACTCCGGCCGCCAGGCGTCAAGCCGGCCTGGGACGACTGCACGGTCGAGACGCAAGCCTTGATCGTCGCGTTCGACCAGACGTGCGCTTACGACGAGTCTGTGCGGGACGCACGCCTGATGGGGGCAAGGATGCCCGATGCGGCCGAGTGACGGGAGGTTCCTGACCATGAAGTTCACGGGCACGCTGCTGGCACCGCGACTGGACCTGTCGGCATACCGCCGCGCGGTGGACAAGCATCTTCGTGAAGCCATCGCTCAGGCCCTTATGGCATGGTTGGAAGCGACCGTGCTGGCCGAAGTGCCCGTGTGGAGCGGGGCGTCACGGGCCACGTTTCGGGCGTTGGCCAACCACATCGAATACAGCATCCCGATTTTTCCCGTCGCCCCGAGTCGCATCAGCCGCGGGGAGGCGGAGAGCAGCGGGGCCTTGGAGACCGACGAGGCCAAGGGCCGCTACGTCTTCAAGTACCAGACAACTTTGCCGTGGCTGCTCATTAACGAGTATTTCGACGCCACGCAATGGGGCTTCAATCTCAGGAAGCCCGGCCCCTACGACTTTCAGAAGAAGGGGCAGGCCGCCTTCCGCCAGTATGCGGAGACCGTGCGCTTGCCCAATCCGTTCGAGTATCTCCGGTCCGCCAAGCTCAAGGTGAGGTAGATCATGGCTGATGAAATCATTCAACAGCTTGGATTCGATGCCTCCGCCGCCCTTGATGCCTTGGCGAAGATGGACGTGGCCTTCGGCAGCTTCGAGGGGCGTTTGTCCTCGGTGGCCGAGTCGATGGCGGTGTGGAACGCCTGCGCGAAAGACACTGTGCAGGTGTTGAAGGACATCGCCGCCAACGCCGATCTGGCAGCCGTCGCAATGGGCAAGTTGCATACGGCCTTCGGCGCGTCGCAGGTGGCGGTTCCTGGTCAGTCCGGTGGTGGCGCGGCGGGCGCGCCGGCTGCGGCCGTTGCCCCGGCCCAGGTGCCGAAGGTCACGCCGCAGATTGACAAGACGCCGATTGAAGAGGCCGACAAGGCGGCGGCCAAGTTCATCGTGTCATGGGAGACCATGAGCCGCGTTGTGATGACGCAGGCCATCGTCCGCGCGCTGAGCGCCATCCGTGACGCCATGCACGAGGCATTCGACTCCAACTTGCAGTTTATGACCCGCGTGGCCGAGATTCAGTCGATCGCTCCGGGCGTCAACACCAGCCTGGATTCGATCGCGCAGCACGTCGCGCAACTCTCCCGCGAGTTCAACATCCCCTTGGCGCAGGTCGCCGAGGCGCAGTACCAGGTGCTCTCGAATCAATTCACCACTACCGCGCAGCAAACTGAGGTGCTGACGGCGGCCTTCAAGCTGTCGAAGGTGGCGGTGATGGACGCCGGCCAGGCCGTCAACCTGTTGTCCGGCACGATGAATGCCTACCACATGGCCTCCAGCCAGGCCGAGGAGGTGGCGGCGAAGTTCTTTGCCACCATCCAGATCGGCCGCGTGCGTGGGGAGGAACTGGCCTCCGTGCTCGGCCGCGTAACGGCTGTGTCGTCGGAGCTGGGCGTGTCGCTCGACGAGCTTAACGCCATGATGGTCACGCTGACCATTTCCGGCGTCAAGCCGGCCGAGGCTGCCACGGCGTTGCGGTCCGCGATGATGGCCCTTATCAAGCCGTCGCAGGACTTGCAGAAAGAACTGCGCCAATTGGGCTTCGAGTCCGGCCCGCAAATGATCGCGGCCTTGGGCCTCGAAGGGGCCTTGCTCAAGCTGCGCGAGAGCACGGACGAGAATATGTCGGCTTTCGCCAAGTTGATTCCCAACGTCCGTGCCATCAGCGGGGCGTTGCGGGAGACGGATGACAATGGCCGGCGGACGGCGGAAGCCTTGGCGCACCTCCATGAGGTGTCGGTCGCCGCTTTCAACGAGAAGTACCGGTTGTTCATCGAGAGCGATGCGCAGAAGACGCTCACTGAGATGAACAAGCTGAAAACCTTCCTCACCACCGACCTGGGTGCGGCAATCGTCAAGGTGGTGAACCAATTCCTGTCGTTTGCCGGCGGCGCGGATGCGGTCGGTGCGGCCATCAAAGCACTGGTCCCCGTCGTGCTGACAGGCGTGGCGGTCTTCGGCTCGTTTGCCGCAGTGCTGGGCACAATGGCCCTCAACGCGCGGCTGGCGGCCCTGGGGCTCGGTCCCTTGGGCCTTGCCGTGAACGGTCTACTCGTAGGACTCACGGCGTATGCGGCCTTCGACTTCACCAACAGCCGGATCATCCAGAGCATTCGGCAGGCGGAGGACGAGTTCCATCGGGCGGAAATGGACCGCCTGGACATGGTTCGCGCGGCGTCTCAACGACGGATTGACGAAGAGGACCGCGCTAACCAGGAGATCGTCCACAAGGCCGAGCAAACCTTGGCCGAGCGGCGCAAAGACTACTTCGACATGGTGGACGCCACGCAGACGGACAACAAGCGTCTGATCGCCGATTCCCATGCCACGATGCTCAAGATCACCGAAGAGGCCGACAAGGAGGTCCACATCCTGCGCAACCTGGCCAGTGAAGCCGACCGCGCCATCTCCGATTCGATGAAGCGGAGTACCGCAATCGCCGGCAGTCTGGCGGACACCCAGTTCCGTTGGTACGAGAGCCAGTGGAAGAGCGGCTGGGAACAGCAGAAAGACTTTGCCGGCCGCGCCCTCAGCTTGGCTCGCCAGGCCGAAGAACTGATGTCCACGGCCAAGACGCCGCAGGACATCGAGGCGGCGCAAAGCATCTACAAACGGGCGCAGGCATTCGCCCAAGAGTCGATGTCGATTGCCCAGCGGCGGAAGGACACCCTCGGCCAGCAAGACGCGGAGGCGGCGATCGAGGGCGTTCTGCGGAGCGAATTGACGGCCAATGAGCAGTTGCGGGCCAGCAAGCAAGTGCAGGCCAAGCAAGCTGCCCAGGCCGCGGCCGACGAGGAACAGCGCGTCACGCGGATGCGGGAGTTGGCCAAGGCAATCTCCAAGGACATGGACCTGTTCGACAAGAAGAATCACCCCCTTGCAGGCGAGGATCGTGAGAAAGCTGTCACCAAGACGAAGGCGGGTCTTCAGGAATTCCAAAACCTGATGATGGCCAGCAAGAAGTGGGAGGTCTCCGACTGGCTCAATTTCGACGGCATGAAGCGCAAGATGCGCGAGACGATGGAAGGCACCGTGACAAAGGCCGAAGTCCGCGACCTGTTCATCGCCGATCAGTCGCTCAGCAAGCTGAATCAGCGCATCACGACGGGACTTGGACGAATCAATCTCGATGTGTTCGTCGGCGGCGACAAGTCGAAGCTGGCCGGCAAGACGATGGAGGAGCAGTTCAAGATTGCCGGGGACTATCCGCGGGAGCAGGCGACATCGGCTAAGGCCGTCAAGGACGCCGAGTTGGAGCGGGCTGATGCCTTGCAACGGATTGAGGCGTTGCAAGGGCAGATCACCGGCAACATGGCCGTGCAGAAGGACGAGACGGTCGGCACGGTGCAGGCGCTGAAGGTCGGCGCAAACATGGTCACGGGCGTCTTCGGCGGGAGCGGTAAGGCCGAACTGAACGCTGCGGTCACGATGTTCCGCGAGATCAATGAGACGATCTTGCAGATGCGGTCGCACCCTCTCCAGATTGATCCGAAAGCGCTGACAGACCTGACGGACAAGATCAAGAACCTCAAGGCAAACATGCCCTGGTCGCTTGATCTCAACATGAGTTCCACGGAAGCCAACCTGAAAAGCCTGCGGGAGATGTTCGACTATGCCGAGCGGTTGCGGGGTATCCAGTCGAAGTTCCCTAACCTCGATCAACAGATCAAGGGTGCCGCCCAAGGAATGGAACACCTGAACGAGGCGATCCCGGAGACCGGCAAGAAGGTCCAGGAAACGACCAACAAGTTCTCCATGATCCAATCGGCCATTGATGGCTTGTCGCTGGCGGGCTTCATCGGCCAGATCGAGCAAGCGACCACGGCCATGCGGGAGTTGGCTGCCGCAGCCGGTAACGTGCCATCGCCCGGCGGGGGTGGTGGGGAAATGACCGCCGCGCACGGCGGCATGGCCTTTCTGGCGGGCGGCGGACGGCCGCGGGGCACGGACGTGATCCCCGCCATGCTTTCGCCCGGCGAAATGGTGATGAGCGCGGCAACGACTCGTCGTTTCGCTTCGCAGCTTACGGCGATGAACGCCGGTGGCAAACCGTCCTACCACAGCCAGGGTGGGCATGTCACCAACGTCGGCGACATCAACGTAACCGTCGAAGGCGGCGGAACGGGCCGCCAAACGGCTCGATCCATTGCCACGGAACTGCGACGTGAGTTGCGGCGTGGCACGTCAGTCCTCTAACTTTCGGAGAATCAACGATGAAGAGCGAATTGCACATGGGCCAGGCGGCCGGCGTCGAACTGGTGCGTCCGGGCAAGGGCGTTGCCGACAAGCTGGCCCCGAAGGGGCGGTTCCACGTCGAGCACTGGCGCGGCGGCGTGAAGATCAACGAGTTCGACGTGTCGAACTACATCACCGACGAGGGCCGCACGAAGCTGCTGGAAGTGATGTTCCACAACGGCACGAAGCTGACGGCCTGGTGGATGGGCCTCGTCAGCGCCAGCAGCTTTACGTCCTACGGCCAGGGCGATGCCTACGCCCAGTTGGCGGGCACCAACGGCTGGCGTGAGTTCCAGGACTACACCGACAACCTCAACGGCGGCAGTTCCAGCACGCGGCCGTCATGGGGAGCCGGGGCGGCGGGCGTCACCAGCCATGTCGCGTCCACGACCAACGCCGCAGCGGCGGTGTTCGACATTACCAGCGGCAACACGGTGAAGGGCCTCTTCATCGTCGGCGGGACGGCGAGCCCCGGGTCGCAGACCAAGGGCGACACCACGGCCGCCGACGGCGTGCTCTGGGCCGCCGCCGCCTTCACGGCCGGCGACGTGGCGGTGCTGAACGGCGACCAGTTGAAGGTCACGTACACCGTCACCGCGTAACGATCTCTCCCTCGCGTGGGTC
>Ga0326727_10006271_pt1 | contig 32814 bp, 27 predicted proteins | sample MB2enrmetagenome_FD_207643 | JGI IMG/M metagenome (GOLD analysis project Ga0326727, IMG submission 207643) | Lab enriched peat soil microbial communities from McLean, Ithaca, NY, United States - MB29MY | ecosystem: Environmental > Terrestrial > Soil > Wetlands > Peat | place: USA: New York...
GCACGGCGCACCATGCCTGACTGTGCCGGTCTCCCCGGAACTTGGAAACGATGGCCTGATAGGCGGCGAGACATTTGCCGTCGGCGGACTGTTTGGGCTTGGCGGCGCTAGTGGCTTGTACCAGTCGCAAAATTGCGGTTCTTCTCATGGATGGCCCTCCTTTCAAGGGCTTGTTCTATCTCCGATGCTTCGAGGCCGATGCCTTGGTTCCCGATGTACCAGAAGGTTGTTCTTAGGTGAGCGTGGCCGAGGAACCTTTGCACCTTGCGAATGTCCTTGGTCGCGTCGTAGAGCTTTCGGGCCGTTGTGCGGCGTATGTCGTGGAAGCACCACGACGAGGCTTTTGCCCGCTCCCGAGCTCGGCGAAGCTGGACTTCCAGCGCGTCGATCCCGTAGGGCTTTTGGTTCTCCCGGAACTGTGCGAGGATGTTCTGTTTTGGGTCTGTCATGTTGCCGACGACCCAGAGTAGCCGCTCATAGAGCCGCGTCGTCATGGGCACATCGAACCTGTGCATCCGTTTCGTTCTGCCGTGGATGCGCCGGTTCTGGAAGTCCAGATTCTCGCCGGTAAGCCTGACGATGGTTCCGAGCCTGAGCCCGGCTTCCTGTGCGATGAGTAGCGCAAGGCTGAGTGCCGGGCTTGCTTGCCGTAGCACCGCTTCGAACTCCAGATCGGGAACCGTGGTTTCGCGCGGCTGCGCGCCCTCGGCTTTCGGCACGGCGCTGCAGAGGTCTGCTCTGCCGAGTCGGCAGAGCAGGCCGCGCAGTTGCGAATGGAGCGTTTGCCGGTAGTGCGGGCTCAGTCCGTGGAAGGCAGCACAGGCCCAGACGATTGCCGCATGGTCAAGACTTTGGACCGTGCGGGTTCCGGCTGTGGCTTTGAGGGCTCCTCGGATGCGTTGATTGATACCTTTGAGCGGGCCGAGGACTTCAGCGAGGCGCGGAGCTTCCGCATCGCTGCCCGTTGTGTAGGGTTTGGTTTGAGGGCGGCTTCGGCTTCGAGCGCTTCCTCTTTCGACGAGTATGTTTTGCGCAGCCTCGTCCCTTCGGCAGTTCGTATGTCAACCTGCCAACTATTACCGCGTTTCCGAATAGGCATGTGACCATTCTTTTCTGCCTTTTCCGGTAACAGGTCCTTCTGCCGAATTTTCTTCTGGGTGTCGATGAAAGTCGAATACCCGTACAACAGCCCCGGCCGGGTAGCCCCCGCCGGGGCTGACCAGTCTTTCCTCGGTTCTTATCTGATTGATTAGGGACGCCGGCTTTCTCTGCCAAGGTTCGTGGTGTCCTACCCTTTTCCGCGCAAAACGCGAAAAAGGACGGGAAACGACGGAAACTGTTGATATAAAGTGCGTTAAGCCGGATTGGTGTAAGCGATGCGGCCTTCGGAGATGGTCCAGCGGACTTTGCCGAGCATGGGCCAGCCGTCGAAGGGCGTGTTCCTGGACTTCGACTTTGTTTCGAGGGCGTTGTAGGTCCACTCGGCCTTGGGATCGAAGATAAGCACGTCGGCAAAGCTGCCCACGGCCAGTGTTCCACGGCCTTTCATGCCGAGCAGGGCGGCGGGCTGGGCGCTCAGCAGGCTCAGGACGCGGCCCATGGGCAGCTTCCACTCCTTGTGCAGCCAGCGCAGAGCCAAACCCAGCGAGGTTTCAAGGCCGATGATGCCGTTGGGCGCGTTCTCGAACTCCACTTCCTTTTCATGAACCGCGTGCGGCGCGTGATCGGTAGCGATGGCGTCCACCACGCCGTCGAGGATGCCCTCGATCATGGCGTCGCGGTCGGCGGCGGTGCGCAGCGGCGGGCACATCTTGGCGTTGGTGTTGTAGAAGCCGACGTGATCCTCGGTCAGCAGGAAGTGATGCGGCGCAACCTCGCAGGTGACGCGGAGCCCGTTGCGCCGGGCCTGTCGGACAGCGGCCAGCGCGGCGGCAGTGGAGGTGTGGGCCACATGCAGATGGGTACGGGCGTCGCGCAGTTCGGTCACCAGGCGGATGTCGCGCTCCACCAGGCTGGACTCTGCCTCGGCGGGCATGCCGCGCAGGCCGAGCTTGAAGCTGGCAGGGCCCAGGTTCATGCAGCCGCCCTGGGTCATGCGGGTATCTTCAGCGTGCTGGATGACACAGAGGCCCACGCGCGAGGCGGCAGCCAGCGCTTCGCGCATTACGCCGTCCTTCAGGATGGGCAGGCCATCGTCGGAGACAGCGACCGCGCCAGCGGACTTGAGGGCCGCGTAGTCGTTGATCGCTTCGCCCTTGGAGCCGCGGGTGGCGGCGGCGACGGGGTACACGCGAATCTGCGCTCCGCGCTCCGGCGCGAGCATCCAGCGGGTGGTTTCCACCGAGTCGTTCACCGGTTTGGTGTTGGGCATGGCCGCTACAGCGGTAAAGCCTCCGGCGGCTGCGCAGGCGGTGCCTGTAGCGATGGTCTCCTTATAGCCCTGGCCGGGCTCGCGGAGATGGACGTGAATGTCCACAAGGCCGGGCGTAACAGTTAGCCCGGTGGCATCGATCACCTCAGCGCCGTTGGCGGACTTGAGCTTGCCGGGCGCGGCGATCTCGGCCACGCGGCCGTCCTTGATGAGCAGATCCTTGGCAGCGTCAACACCTGCGGCCGGATCGAGCAGTTGGCCTCCACGAATCACCAGAGCTGTCATGCGCGGCCTTCCTTCTGCGCTGCCGTAAGCGCCCGTTCGACGACTGCCATGCGGATGGCGACGCCATTCTTGACCTGTTCGAGGATGGCGGACTGGAAGCCGTCGGCCACGCCGGCGGTGATTTCAAGGCCGCGGATGATGGGTCCGGGATGGAGCACGATGGCCTGCGGCGCGTACGCAGCCAAACGCGGGCCGGTGAGCTGGTAGTTCTGTTTGTACTCGTCCAGATCGAGCTGCAGGCCAGCCAGGCGCTCGGCCTGGATGCGAAGCATCATGACCACCTGCGAGCGGCTGAGCGCTGCCTTGAAGTCGCGCTCGATCTCGATGCCGGGACCGGCCTTGGCGGCCAGCTCGGGCAGCAGCTCTTTGGGGCCGCAGAGGATGACCTTTGCGCCCAGGCGCGGCAGCAACAGCATATTGGAGCGGGCCACGCGGCTGTGCAGGATGTCGCCGACAATCATCACCGTAACACCGGCCAGCGTTTGCTCGTTCACCGTCTCGGTTCCGGGACGCAGATGGGCCAGCATGGTGCGCAAGTCCAGCAGCGCCTGGGTGGGGTGCTCGTGCATGCCGTCGCCGGCATTCAGCACAGGCAGCCGCGTCTCCGATTCGAGCAGCCACGCGGCGCCGGAAGAGTTATGCCGGAGGATGATGGCTTCAGCGCCCAGTGCGCGCAGGGTCAGCCCGGTGTCCTTCAGAGACTCGCCCTTTTCGATACTCGAGCTGAGGCTCGAAACCAGCGTCGTGTCTGCGCCGAGCGACTTGGCGGCCAGTTCGAAGCTGGTGCGCGTACGCGTGGACGACTCATAGAACAGGAGCGCGATGCGGCGCTTGGCCAGAATGTGGTCGCGCTCGAGCGGGTCCTGGTTCTCAAGTTCGGTAGCGCGCTTCAGGATGTGGCCGATGTCCTCGATGCTGAGATCGAGGACAGACAACAGCGATCCTGGATTGAAAGGAAAGGGAGATGGAGGCGCCTGCGGCGTGGAAAGCTGACGGCGGAGAGTGGGCGCAGCTGTATTCATAGTGGTGTCTGCACCGGAGCACCGGGCTCCGGTCCGGTTCGGGGTTGTTGCCGGAGGCCTGCCGGCCCTGGCAGAAGATGGCGCGCGATAAGGTGCGCGCTAGTGGGAAAAATGCTACGGGTTCACGCGCTCGACCAGTAGAACCTGCTCGTCCTGGTCAACTTCCTGGAACTTGACTTCGATAATTTCGCGGCTCGATGTGGGCACGTGCTTGCCCACGTACGTGGCTTCAATCGGCAGCTCGCGGTGGCCGCGGTCGATCAGCACGGCAAGCTGAACGCGGCGCGGGCGGCCGTGATCGAAGAGCGCATCGAGGGCGGCGCGGACGGTGCGGCCCGTGTAGAGCACATCGTCGCAGAGCACCACGTCGCGGCCATTGATGTCGAAGCCGATGGCTCCGGGCGTAACCACGGGCCGTACGTCTGCGGTGGTCAGATCGTCGCGATAGAACTGGATGTCGAGAACTCCGGTATCTACCGTGCGCTTTTCGATGGTGGACATCAGCTTGCCCAGCCGCTCGGCCAGCGGAACGCCGCGGCGCTTGATGCCGACCAGTGCGACATCCTCGCTGCCATTGCTCTTTTCGACAATCTCGTGAGCCAGGCGCACCAGGGTGCGCTCGATCTCCGAGGCGGACATCAGACGGCCCTTCACGCGCAGATTGGGATGCTCTTCTAGTTCGCTCATGAGTACCTTTCGCCTCGTATCTCTCGTGGGATGATACGAGGCATCGGGGGGTTGGGGCAAGTGCTGGAAAACAGGACGGTCGCGGGAAATGGTTCTTTTCACGCGTGCCGGCCGGATTTCATCCGTTTCAACGTTCGGATTCTAGAGTTGCGAGCGCTGCGTGCGAACCAGCAGCCGGGCGCCGATGGCCCCACCGGCCACGCCGAACAGCAGCAGCGATGCAGACAAAAAGAGAAGGATGCCGATGGTCCATCCTGCCTGTCCGCCGGGAGTCATCATCCTGGCTTTCTGGATCGCGACCATCTGGGCATCCCAGCCGGCAGCGGCAAGCTGCTGGGGAACCTGCTGACCTGCAAGGCTCGTCCAAAGATCGTCGAAGACTTTGCCCTGGTGCATCCAGAACCGCATGGCGAACAGGGTAATGCCTGCCGTAGCCACTGAGGCCCAACCGCCGAGCAAGCCGGTCACCAGGCCGATGCGCGCTCCGGCTCCTACCGTGATCCATGCGGGATGCCGATTGCGCATATACAGCAAAACCACCCATGCGGCGGCCATCGCCATCAGCAGCGCGCCCAAGAATCCAAGAGCATTGCTGAGAATGCCTGTGGGGATCGCCAGCGCCGCGGCAAGACGCAGAACTTTCTTCCATTCCACGCTCCCCGCATCGCGCACGACTTCGTTCCAGGGTTCGGGCGCACCCTGGACGGACGGCTCACCAGCTTCATAGACCAACTGCGGCATTCCGCACGCAGGGCAGAAGCAGCTATCTGACGGAACGGATTGATGGCAGCGACGGCAGAGGGTTTCCACAGTTCCAGCCTATCGCATCCACTCGCTCAGCAGAATAGACACGAAGTGGAATCTGTTCGCCATGGGTTTCGATTGTAAGGGTGAAAGGAGTTGCTGGACCCTGCGATTAGTTCTTATTGCCGGGCTTTGCGGATGTGGATTTAGACGGTTTTGTTTCAAACTCTGAGCGGATTGCCAGAGCGCTGGGGATGAAAACATAGGAGCGCTTCCGGCAAAACCGGCAACGAATGGGGAGTTGGAACAAAAAAAGACGCAAAATATCTGCAGCGCGAAATTGAGAATTCCGCAGATTTGTTCGACCGCACTTCTTGCAGCGATAGGGCATTGCACTCTCCCGAGCGAAGACAACGGTTCAGGATATCGAGGGGACGGAAATGGACGCCATTTGTCCACTTCTGTCACTAGTTATATCCCAAGATCGATGTTCCACGCATAAAGATCTGGAGAACAACGAAGAGCTCTTGATAGTAGGTGACTTGCCAGGGATAAAAGGGGCTTTGATGGGCACTTGTAACGGCTGGGGCCATTTGGGACTGGCCAGACGGACAGGGCGTGAGCCAAAGGCCGGATGCCTCGGGAGGCCTGCTTATTTCTGGCGCAACTTCTCCCGCACAATCCCTTCAGCGGCCTGTACTGTTTCGTCAAGCGTCAGGTGGGTGGAGTTCAGAAGGACTGCGTCCTCGGCGGGCCTCAGGGGCGAATCCGAACGGGTACGGTCCCGGAGGTCGCGCGCGCGCAGGTCGCGGATTACTTCCTCGGGGAGCACTGCGGGAGCCGGGCCAAGCTGATCGAAACGGCGCTGCCCACGCACCTCTGGATCGGCGTCGAGGAAGATCTTTACCTCAGCCTGCGGAAAAACCACTGTGCCGATGTCGCGGCCTTCCATCACCACGCCGCCGCCTGCGCCGAGCTGCTGCTGAAGTGCTACCATCCAGGCGCGAATGGGGGTGAATACGCTCACCTTTGAAGCGCCATCGGTCACGGCCTGATCGCGCACCGCGGCCGTCACATCCTCGTTGTCGAGCAGAACGCGGTTACCGCCGTCGGCCTGCGCCAGGCGAATCTCAGTGTGCGCGGTAAGCTCCACCAGGGCCGCGCAATCGTCGAGGGAAACGCCGGCGCGCAGAGCCTTCAGGGCAAAGGCGCGATACATGGCCCCGGTCTCGATGTTCAGAAGGCCGAATTTGGCGGCCAATTGACGCGCGATGGTGCTTTTGCCCGCGCCGGACGGACCGTCGATGGCGACGATGGGCTTGCGGGCTGTCGAAGACTGGGGCGTGCTTGCCCGGCTGGGTTCGTTGGCGTCGCTGTTCATCCGCGTTTCTTGGCTCCCGGACGGGACGATGCTGCGAATGCCATCCGCTTACCCGAGCCCGCTTTACCGCTGGCCGCCAGAGCCGGCTTGCGGTCGCCGCGCGGCGAGCGCGCTTCACTGCGGACAGACGAACCACTGCGCACCGGCGAACCACTGCGGGCCGTGGTGGTCTTGCGAACGGTCGTGCCGCTCTTGGCGGCTGGCCTTGCACTGCCTTGCTGGGGCTTAGCGGCGGGTTTGCCGTTTCGTCCCGACGAAGCAGGCTTGGATGGGCGCGCAACCACCTTCCCGTTGGAGCGGGCGCCGTTGGACGAGGTGGTGTGCGATGCGGAACGGGCGCCGTTGCTGCTCTTGGCGCCGGAAGTTGCCCAGCGGCTGGACGAGCTGGGGCGGGAGTGGCCCGAGGGACGTGCACCCGTAGAGCTTGTCGATGAGCTGCGCGAGTCACTGGCAGGGCGGCGCGTGGGCCGGTTGCTGGCGGCTGCCGGCTTGCGGTCGCGGCTGTGCGCAGCGGGACGGCTGAATTGGGGCCGGCCGGCGGCCTGGCTTGCAGGCGATGACGGCTTGCGGGGTGCAGCCGGAACCCGGGGTGCGTGTGGCTGGGCGGCAGGGACAGCAGCAACCGGCACAGCGGCTGCCGCAGGAGCCTCGGATTGTGCGGCAGCAACCTGCACCGGCACGCTAACCTCAACGGCGGTCCGCGCCTGGAAGACCGGCTCGAGCGCCGCCTCTTCCTCGCGTTCGCGGGCATGCTGGAAGTAGGTGGAAGCGGCCATGGAGGAACTGGCGTAATAGGTCGGCGCTACAGAGAACTCGGGCAGCGTGCCGGCGACATAGAAGTGCGGCGCATGACCCATTGAGATCGTGTGAACCTGGCGCGTGGCCACCAGCCCGCGAAGCACTTCGCGCACCTTGCTGCGCGCCGTCAGCGGCGCTAGGAATACTTCCACCTCTTCCATGGTAGCGGCGATAACGGCCTGGAGGTAGATCGAGGCCAGCACCGAAATGGCAGTCACCTGCGACGTGGAAGCGCCTTCGGCAATCGCCTTCTGGAAGCGCTGGCGGAGCAGTTGCCACTCGGCGGGATGGCCGGGAGCGTCAATCACGGGAATAATGCGGAGTTGCTGCCAGAGTTCTGTGATGGCGCGCAGAACAGCGGCCTCCGTCACTTCGCGGCCCAGAGTGTGCTTCAGGGTGGCAATGTTCGAGTCGCCGGCTTCGAGCAATTTGTAGGCCTGGACAGCCAACTGGGAGACCTGACGCGAGCCGGTCAACTGTGGGGTACGCCGCCAGTCGCGGTCACCGCGCAGCGCGTACACGTAGGGCAGAACCCAGGAGGCCACCACAAAGTCGGGCTGCTCACCGGGCAAACCTAATAGATTGAGCCGAACGGCGACCCCGTCTCTCTCCAGGCGAACCAGCAGCTCTTCGCCGAGCGCGATCTGCTTGGGGTCGGGAGTAGGATTCCGCTGGCCTGCGACAGCCTCAACAAAGGAGGGCGCAATGGAAGAGGCGAACTGCCGCCTGGGCAGGAAGAGACATAGTCCGGTCTCTTCAATCCACGTACGGGCATCCTCCATGGTGATGGTCCCGTTTCCGTTTTGGCGCATCCTCTCGGCGCGCGAAGCTGCCAATTGCTCTTCTGTCAAAGAAAAACCCTCACTTCCAGGCTGGCGATCCGCCGGGCAACCCACGCTCCTGAGAGCGGAATGGCTGCCATCACACTAATTTTAGACTCGATTTAGATACGATGGAAGGCCCGAAGAATCTCCTTCCATGAATAGTGCAATGCAATTGGACGTCCGTGAGGGCAACTGGTGGGGTGTTCAGTCCGTGAAAGTTCGGTGAGCAGCCACTCCATGCGGGCCGGATCGAGGGGCGTGTTCACCTTGATGGCGGAATGGCAGGCAATGGAGGCCGCGATGCGCGTGCGAAGCGCCGTAAGGTCTTGATTCAAATCCTGCTTATCCGAGTCCGGGTCGGACTGCTCAATCACTTCGGCGAGCATTTTCTCCAGTTCCTGGCCCTCCAGGCCAACCGGAGCCGCTTTGACCGCAAGTGTTTGTGGACCAAAGGGTTCCACTTCGAATCCGTTGCGGTCGAGTTCCTCGGCGATGCGGGCGAAAACGATCATCTGATCGGGCTTGAGCTCGACCAGCAGCGGCATCAGCAAGCGCTGGCGCTGAATTTTTTCCACCTGCCGCTCACGCAGAAGTTTTTCAAAAAGAATCCGCTCATGGGCCACATGCTGGTCAATAATCCAGAGTCCGTCCTCGCTGGTGGCCAGAATGAAGGACTCGCGCAACTGGCCCATGGGCCGGAGCGAGCCAAGCTGATTGAGGGTAGTCGCAGCCTGTTCGGCCTCGACGCCGGTGGTTTGTCCGTTCACGTTCCCGGCAGATTCATCGGGAGCCGGGCTGCAGGAACGGGCGGCGTCCGTCTCAAAGAGCGCCGCAGCTGCGTTGCCCCATGCCTGGATGTCAAAGCCACTGGATCTTTGACCATTTGCCTCGAAGGGGAGCCGTCCGGGCGCTGGCGGAGGCATCTTCATCGTCAACTCGAAGGGCTCCGCCTGCTCGCGCGCGGCTGCCGGTGGCTCCGACTCAGGCAGTGGAGAGGCTGGCGGAGGCATGAGCGAGGGGCTGGCGGTCGGCTGAGCGTCCAGTGCGGCCAGAAATCCCGCCGCTGGCCGCGACTTGACCAGAGCCATGCGCAGGCTGTCACGCACAAAATCGTGAACCATGGACTGCTGGCGGAAGCGCACCTCGGTCTTCGCCGGGTGGACGTTCACGTCCACCTCTTCGGCCGGCATCTCCAGGAACAGCAGCACAACCGGAAAGCTGCTGGGCGGAATCACGTTGCGGTAGGCCTCGGTGATGGCGTGCATCAGCAGGCGGTCGCGGATAAGGCGCTTGTTCACGAAGATATAGATGGAGTTGCGGTTGAGCTTCTGCAGTTCCGGCTTGGAGAAGAAGCCCGCCAGGCGCAGCACTCCGGGGTCGCGCGCGGGCTCGTCGGGGTCCCGTTTCCAGGGCGGCGGCTCGGGCAAACCGGGGCGCTCCAGCGGCGTTTCCGCGGCTACGGGCAGCAGTTGGCCCAGGGTATCCTTGCCGAAAATCTGATAGATTCGCTCGGCGGTGCGAGCCACCGGCGGGGCCAGCACGATGGTGTGCGAGGCCGATAGCAGCTCGAAGTGCATCTCCGGATGCACCAGAGCGTAATGCGTGACCAGCGCTGTCACGTGCGACAGCTCAGTGGATTCGGCGCGGAGGAACTTGCGGCGGGCCGGCGTGTTGAAGAACAGATCGGAGACGGCGATGGTGGTGCCGCGCGGCAAGGCGGCGTCTTCCACATGCAGAATCTTGCCGCCCGCAATCTCCATCCGGGTTCCGGCCGTTTCTTCGCCGGTAGCCGTTTCCAGCGTGACGCGCGCGACGGAGGCGATCGAAGGCAGCGCTTCGCCCCTGAATCCGAGGGTGGCGATGGCCAGCAGGTCGTCGGCCGTGCGGAGTTTGGAGGTGGCGTGGCGCTCAAAGGCCAACAAGGCGTCGTCGCGATTCATGCCGCAGCCGTCGTCGGAGATGCGGATGAGCTTGCGTCCGCCCGCCTCCACCTCCACGCGGATGCGCGTGGCTCCGGCGTCCAGCGCGTTCTCCAGCAACTCCTTGACCACAGATGCAGGACGGTCCACCACTTCGCCGGCGGCGATCTGGTTGGCAACCTGGTCGGAGAGTACGCGGATGCGGCCCATCAGGCTCTAGGGTAACGCAGGGTGAGGCGTGCGGCGGAAGAGGCTGAAATGCAAAATGCCGCCTGTGCATGGCGGCATTTTCGAAAAAACTGCTGAGCGCTGCTAGATGCCTACGCCGAATTCGCCGAGTTCGCCTTCGCCGGCATTCGAGTAGAAGTCATAGGGCGTGCGCTTCTTGAACTTGGAGCGGCTGCGCATCTCCGTGCCGACGTAAATACCGAGGGCGGCTACAGCCATGCCGATGGAGAACCAGCCGATGACCTGAAGGGCCTTCGATCCCTTGCTTTCTTCGCTTTGAGCTTCAATTGCCTGTACAGATTCTAGTTCGGCCATGGGTAACCAATGCCCTCCTGCACAATCATGATAGCGCAGTTTCTGCTGCTCGTTGTTGTGCGCAACAGCACACGTCTCAGATCGTGTTTACTCGATGGAGTCGATTCGGGAAAGCCAGCCTCGCTTTTCCTGCTCCGGCAAAAAGCTGGCGCGGATGGAGTTCGCGGCCAACTGGCGCAGCTCGTCGCGCGTGAAGCCCTGCTCGGTATGCGCGCGCAGGAATTCTCCGACGAGGTCGGAGCCAAAGAAGGCCGGGTCGTCGGAGTTGAGCGTTACCAGTAGTCCCGCATCGAAGTAGCGGCGCAGCGGATGCTCGCGGAAGGACGGACAGACGCCGGTGCGCACGTTGGAGGTCGGGTTCAACTCCAGCGGGATGGCCTGCTCCTTCAAGTCTTGCATCAGGTAAAAGTCACGAACGGCGGAGAGGGCGTGACCGATGCGCTCCGAACCAATGGCGAGTGCCTCGCGAATGGCCTCGGGGCCTGTGGTTTCGCCGGCGTGGTTGGTGAGGCGCAGGCCGTTGGCGCGGGCCTGTGCGTAGAGCGCGCGGTAAGGCTCCGATCCGGTGCGGCGCTCGTCGCCGCCCAGGCCGATGCCGACGATGGAGGGATAAGTCCGGCGCATCTCGGCGGCTTTCAGGAAGACGCGTTCGGCCTCTTCGAGCGAGAAGTGACGCACGGCGTCGAAGATCCAGTAGAGCGAGAGGCCGAGTTCGCGGGCAGCGCGCTCGCGGGCGCGCTCCAGGGCGGCAAAGATGGGCTCGAAGACTTCGTCGCCTGCGGGGCCCGTTCCGCCTGCGCCCCAGTGGTAGATGACCCCGACCGAGATATAAACCTCGGCATGTACGATGCCCTGCTCGGCCAGATGCTGCATCATGCGCCAGGCGGCCAGCTCGTAGTCGTAGGGAGTAACAAGCTGCTGGCAGACGGCCTTGAAGGCCATCAGGAAGCCGGTGAAATCGGTGAAGCGGTAGAGCTCTTCGGCCTCGGGGAGAGATATGGGCGTAGCATCGTGGCGCGCGCTCAACTCCACCAGGGTTGAGGGAAGGATGGCGCCCTCAAAGTGCAGATGCAGCTCAGCCTTGGGGAGGCGGCGGATGAAGTCCTGAAGCTCGTTCACAACTTAAGTCTAAAGGCTGATATTGGGGAGAGATGGAGATGCCGGCCGCGGGCTTTCGCCGGCAAGTCCTTCGTTATCAGACCGCAGACCACAGTTTTGCTGAAATACAGGAACTGTGAAACTGTAAGGCTGTATTTTAAAGTGCTTGATTCTATTGGGGATATATATTTGTGTTTTCGCACAGCCGGAGGACAACCGCTGCCTTTTTTGCTGTAAGCCTATGATGAAATGTCAGTTAACAGATCTTACAGTTTTACAGCCGCGTTTTTGAGGCTTGAGATTGCGCGATGAGCAGGATTCAGGGAGTGAGATCCGGAGTTGCGCGCGCTTCTGCTCATGAGACGATTGTGCGCGTTTGAGGGGAAATCATCTGCAAAGGGCGGTTTACGAGGCGGCTCAACGAGGCCGGCAGGTTGGAGGGCGGTCTCAAACAGTGGAGACGCAACTCAGCCCTGCGCAGGCGGAAAAGTAAGGACTCAAGCCCGGTGATAGCTTGGGCATATATTGAGCCGGCCCTATGAGGTGAGAGTCACCGGTCCCGCCCTAGCCGCAAAAGCATAGCTAAGGTTGGGCACCCAGGAGTGTTCTACCCATTAGGGCCGGATCGATAAGAGTAGGGCCAACAAAGGACTTCACCGACAAGCAGGAAAAGGACGATTGCTCCTGTCTCGGCGCATGTTCTGTTTTGCGCATCCGTTGCAAGCCATTTTCCGCGCTGCTTTCCGCACAAGCGTTTTGCAATCAATTGCAGCGGCTTTCCATGTGTCGGATCGTTCCAGCACAATGCGACTAGCGCTTCTTCTTGAACCGATATTCCAAGCCGACCGAAAGGGCAAAGTTGATGTCGGTCTGGGTAGTCTTGGGGCCGTAGTTGATGCCGTAGCGGGTCATGACGGCATCGGGCGTGACGCGGAAGACCCAGCGCGCGGAACGGTTGAGGTCGAAGCTGCCGCCCATGATGACGGCGGGAGCGAACTGGTCGTTGTAAAAGTCGACGACCGCAGGCGAGTTGCCGCGGAGGTCGCGCTCGAAGTTTCCGTAGACGCCGCCAGCCAGCACATGAGCCAGAATCGCGCCGTGCTTGTTGTGCGGGCCCAGCCACTCAGGACCGGCGGTGAAGAAGTATTGGGCGACGAACGGTCCCTTGATGCCGACCGAGTTGGTGCCTGCGCCGCTGGTGCCCACGTAACCGCGGCCACTGGCCTGCACGGCCCAGTGCTTAGTGAGCCAGTAAGAGGCCGACAGGTCCAGTCCGCCCAGGTTCGAGCCCTGCAGCAGCGTCGGTCCCGCCTTCATGTGGTCGTAGGCCATGCCCAGCGAAATATCGTAGCGATTGTCGTACTTCACATTCGCCAGCGGATCGATGGCGATGTAAGTCCCGTTGGCGGTGGTGGCGGGCGCGGCGGCTGTCTGAGCCATCGCGCGGGTTCCGGCGCAGAGCAGCAGCGCGGAAAGAACGGCAAAAGAGGCGGTAATTCTTACTGGAAGGCGCATCACTCCACAGCTTACAGGACCATACCAGCGGTGGACAACGCGCCGGAAGGATGAATTTGTTAAGGTTCGCATCGCTCCGTTAGACGCGCCCAGAGCAGAAACCGCACCGTCTTGAGGACTTCGACCCCTTCGTCGAGCTTCCAGCGGGTGACGAGGTCGGGCGTGAGCGGGGGAGCCGGATGCACGCGCCACTGGATCGGCATGCCTGCGAGGATCATGGCTGCCCGGGGCAGATGGCTGGGTGTGGAGACCACTTCGGCGGAGATCCAGCCGTGCGCCTTCATGAGCCGTACGGAGTAACAGGCGTTCTGGATGGTGTCCATGGCCCGGCCCTCGACGAAGACCGCGCTGGCCGGAATGCCCTCGGCCTCGGCGGTACGCGCCATCACTTCCGCCTCGACAGACTTGTTGTGCGCCGCGCCGCCGGTCATCACAATGCGCGGGGCTACGCCCCGCTCGTACTCGCGGACAGCCTCGTTGACCCGCGCCAACTGATACGGCGTCGGGTTGCCGGCGGAGTCGGCTGGAGTGCCCAGGACGATCAGCGCGTCAAAATGGGTTCTGTCTGTATTGGCCGTGGGCGCCAGCCTGCGCGCAAGCACCGCCCAACCCACCAGCGCCGCTGCGGCCAAGACCACAGCCAGCACCAGCCGCGCACGCCATCCCAGCCGCAGCCGGCGTGCGCCGTTGGTCCTGCCGACTGCTTTGAGTTGGGGAGGTTTATTGCCGCGTGCCTTTGGCCGCGCGGAACGTGGAGCGCGTTTGGCGTTCATGGGGAACGGCCTCCTGCCTCCACTGTATCCGAGCGCGGCCCGGAGCCGGCTATTTCAGACTGGCCGGCGCGCCCCACGCAGAAAAGACGATCTCTCCCAACGGTTTGCGCTGGCGGGGAGAGGTCTCCATTTCCAGCAATGCCTGGTTGGAAAGGGCCGCGGGCTCGCCCTGATACCCGAGGGCGATGACAGCGCCGAGCGCATACTCTTCCGGAATGCCCAGCAACTGGTGGGCCTTGGCGTGGTCGAAGCCTGCCATCTGGTGGGTGGTCATACCCAGCGCCGCAGCCTGCAGAGCCAGATGAGCCGTGGCCGCGCCCAGATCGTAGAGCGCATAGGCGTTCGGCTTGCCGTTGTGGGTAAATGCGGAGCGGGCGATTCCCAGAATCAACACTGGCGCGCGTCCTGCCCACTCCTGATTGAAGCCAATCAGCGACTCGTAGATTGCCTGGTAGGCCTCCGAGCCCTGCCGGGCGACGATGAATCGCCAGGGCTGCTCGTTGTAGGCCGAAGCGGTCCAGCGGGCTGCCTCGAAGATAAGGTGCAGGTCGGCGTCGGACACGGCGCGGTCGGCGAACGAACGCGAACTCCAGCGCTCCAGGACGGCGGGCAGAACACCCTCCACGGCCGGAGCCTGCTTCAATTCATTCACTTCAAGGGCAGATAAGGTCATTCGAGCCATCTCCAAAGAAAAAGTCGGGGGGAATCCCACGCATTGCATTGGATTCCTCCCAACGGTGTGAAGATTCTTTGCGGACTTTGGCCCAGGAAAGAATGTGCGGGTATCCCACCCATTTCGCGATGACACTGCGAAATGGATAGGGCACAAATCTGCGGAGGAAACTCTATCTTCCCTTGGTCCCTTGGTCCCTCGTTCCCTTGTTCCCTGCTTTACGGGTAGATCCTGTGCAGCGTGCGGGCGAAGGGAATGGTTTCGCGCACGTGGTCCAGGCCGCAGATCCACGCCACCGCGCGCTCAATGCCCATGCCAAAGCCGGAGTGCGGCACGGAGCCGTAGCGGCGCAGGTCCAGATACCACTGGAAGGCTTCCTTGGGCAGATTGTGGTGCTCGATGCGGGCGTTGAGCAGCTCGTAGCTGGAGACACGCTGCGAACCGCCGATGACTTCGCCATAGCCCTCGGGGGCCAGAACGTCCACGCAGAGAGCGTACTTCGGGTCCTTGGGGTCGGGCTCCATGTAGAAGGCCTTCACGTCGGCCGGATAGCGGTGCACCATTACCGGGCGGTCATACTGCGAGCTGAGCCAGGTCTCGTCGGGTGAGCCGAAGTCGTTGCCGTACTCGAACGGGTTCTCCAGCTTGCCGTCCTTGTGGGCCTGGTTGAGCATGTCTGCTGCCTCGTCGTAGCGCAGACGCGGGAAGGGCGGCACGATGGCCTGGAGCTTGGCCACGTCGCGGCCAATGACCTCGAGTTCCGGCGCACGGTTCTTCACGACGCTCTGCACGATGTGCGAGAGGAAGTTCTCGGCCAGTTCCAGCAGTCCGTCCAGATCCATGAACGCCACTTCGGGCTCGATCATCCAGAACTCGGTGAGGTGACGGCGGGTCTTCGATTTTTCCGCGCGGAAGGTGGGTCCGAAGCTATAGACCTTGCCGAGCGCCAGGGCTGTGGACTCGATGTAAAGCTGGCCGCTCTGCGTCAGGAAGGCCGGGTCGCCGAAGTAGTCCACGGGGAACAGCGTCGAGGTGCCTTCGCAGGCCGCGGGCGTCAGGATGGGCGGATCGGTGCGGATGAAGCCGTTCGAGTCAAAGTACTCGGCGGCTGCGCGCATGATCTCCGCGCGGATGCGGAGAATAGCGGACTGGCGGGGCGAACGCACCCACAGGTGGCGGCGCTCCATCAGGAAATCGACGCCGTGTTCCTTGAGGGTGATCGGGTAGGGATCGCTTTCGGGAACGCGCTGCACAACCTCGATGTTCTCGACGTCCAGTTCGTAGCCGCCGGGGGCGCGCTTGTCGGCCCGTACCTTGCCGGTCACAATGACCGAGGACTCCTGGGTGAGCCCCTTCAGCGTCTCAAACACCTCGGCGGGCACGCTCTTTACATGGGCCACGCCCTGCACGGTGCCGGTGCCGTCGCGAAAGATGGGAAACAGCAGCTTGCCGCTCTCGCGCGAGTTATACAGCCACCCCTTCAGGGTGACAGATTGACCTTCGTAGCGGCCCAACGTGGAAATGGTGGCAACCGGCGCAGGCGCTGCGCCGGGCATGATCTCTTCTGACATGTCTCGTATCCCTGCCTGCCGCCAAAAAAATCACGCGCGACCGGACTTCTTAGGATAACGCGGCGCTGCGGACCGGCGCAGTGCCCAGCGCGCAGGCAAGAGCCCGATCCACTGTTGGATGGGTGAATTGAAAGGCGGCAGCGGTTAGCCGGGCCGGCAAGACGCGGGCGCTGGCCAGCAGGGTCTCGTCGGCCATCTGGCCGAAGGCTAGCCGCAGAGCGAATGCGGGAGCGCGGAAGAAGGCCGGCCTGTGCAGATGCGCGGCCAGCAGACGAGTGAACTCGGCGTTGGTGACGGGCTGCGGAGCGGTCAGGTTCACGGGCCCGGCCAAGGCTTCGGAGGCGGGCGGCGACAGTGCGAAGAGGATTGCCCGTACGGCATCCTCCAGCGAGATCCAGCTCATCCACTGGCGACCACTGCCCAGCGGTCCGCCCAATCCCAGGCGGAAGGCGGGGAGCATCTGCTCCAGAGCGCCGCCGCGCGGCCCCAGGACGACGCCGAGACGCAGATGCACAACGCGGATTCCTGCGTCGATGGCAGGCTGGGCCGCCTGTTCCCACTGCCGGCACACTTCGGCCAGGAAGCCCGTGCCTGCCGGCGAAGTCTCGTCCAGAACCTCGTCGCCGCGATCGCCATAGAAACCCACCGCCGAGGCCACGATGAGGCACTCCGGAGGCTGCTGGAGCGCAGCCAGCGCCAGAGCCAGTGCGCGCGTAGACGCCACACGGCTCTCGGCAATCTCCTGCTTGTAGGCAGCGGTCCAGCGGTGCGCTCCCACATTTGCGCCGGACAAATGCACGGCGGCCCGGCAGCCTGCCAGAGCACTTGCCGAAGCCAGGGGAGACTCCGCTCCGGGACTCCACACCACCTCGCCCTGGGCAGGCGCACCGGCGCGGCCAGGTGAACGCACCAGACGCACGACGGGGGTTGCCTGCGCCGCCAATGCCCGCCGCAGAGCGGTTCCCAACATTCCAGAGGCTCCGGAGAGCAGACAGGGCGGCAGGTTTGCGTTCGTGTTGACCAGAGGCATGGAGTTTCCTTCCTGATGAATACAAATAGCAGAGTTTGTGAAATAGATTTTGCAGGGAGATAATTTATTTTGATGTGGACAAAATCTGCCCGGCGAACCATCCTAACTACAAAGGCATTCAGGAGCGCTCCATGGTTCTTCCAGCAGACCCTACCACCGAGCAAATGCAGAAGACGCAAGCCGATCCGGAGACCGCCGAGAAGTTTATCGAGGAAAAGCGCATTGGCGAACGCATCCGTCGCCTGCGGCTGAAAAAGTCCATGGGGCTGGTAGAACTGGGCAGGCACACAGGGCTTTCAGCCAGCTTTCTCTCGCAGCTCGAAACGGGCCGCGTGGTTCCCACCCTGCGCAACCTGGCGCGCATTGCCATGGTCTTTTCGAAGGACCTATCGTACTTCTTCGAGACCGAGCCCTCCTCCATCTTTCGCATCCACCGGCAGAAAGAGCGGGTGCGGCTGCCGCAAACCGGCGTCGAACCGCCGAACTATTTTTTTGAGAGCCTTGCCTATATGGTTCCCGACCGGCATATGGACCCCTACTTTGCCGAGTTTGTACCGCAGGAGCCGGGCAGCGAGGTTCGGCCGCATCTGCATGCAGGGTTTGAGTTTCTTTACATTCTGGCGGGCGAACTGGAGTTGTGCCACGGAGATCAGCAGGCCACTATCGGGCTGGGGGACGCCGCCTACTTTGAGTCGGGAACCCCTCACTCGTATCGCTGCGCTGGCTCCAAGCCCTGCTCGGCACTGATCGTGACCATGAGCCCGCAGCCCGCCAGCGCTTCCGCGCGCACGCACGCACAGGCTGCCACGGCACGGCCGGAGCGGAAGAGCCCGGAAAGTTAACTCCAGCGCTTCTTCGCTCCCTCGCAGAACGTATCGGCGCGCACATTCCCTGTTTTTGCGCGGTGCTACGCTCTCTGACCTCAGGGAGGGCACTCGCATGGAATCACTCTGCAAAAAGTGCGGCGCGCACGTTTCGTCCGCGTGGAAGTTCTGTCCTCATTGCTCCACTGCCGTGGAAACGGCGCCACTGCCACCGGCCCCCGGGCAGGCTGAGAAGGCTCCGGCCCGCTGGGCTTTTGCCGGGCTGCTCTACGGTCTGCTGGCCGTGCCGTTGCTGGTGATTGTCGGCACCATGCTGTGCTTGACGGGGCTGGGCGCATTTCTGGGCGTGCCGATGATTATTGCCGGCATCCTGGCTCCGCTGATCGGCCCCATGCTCGGCATCGGCGCTCTGCGGGGCACATGCCCATGGTGCGGGGCGCGCATCGGCGCGGTCGTCGGCATTACCGGCTTCTACTGCCACGTCTGCTCGAAGCGCATCGCCATCGAGGGCAGGAGATTTGTAAAAGTGGGCAACTGACAGGCGCGCGCGACAGGCGGCTCAGGCGTCAATGCGGGAGAAGTACTCGGCCACGTCCTGCCAGTTATCGACGCGCACAAAGCCGGTTGCCGTCACGTTGTGCGGAGCCGTGTACAGCAGGCCCTGCCCCTCGAAGCGCAGCAGGTTGCGGGGCTGGTCGTCGATGAGGAAATCGGCGCGCAGGACGCTCTTGTCGCCGCAGAAGACGTAGTGGGTGGGCGGGATGAACGGAAAGTGCCGCTGCAGCCAGCGGTACTTGGGCCCGAGCGAGTTGGGCACGAACATGGCCTGCGTGGCGATGAAGATCTCAAAGCGCGGCGCCAGATCCTTCAGCACCTCCTGCGCGCCTGGCATCAGGTCAAGGTTCTCAAAGAAGTCTTCCGCATCGAGAAAGGCGCGCAACTGCTGCTGGCGGTCGAGCGGGGCAATCTCCCACAGGCCCTTGCCGCTCAGGTCGTCCGGCGTTACGCCTTCGTTGAAGGTCTCGTTGTAGCGGCGCAGAAACTCGGCCAGGGTATCGGCCATCACCTCGTCCATGTCCACGCAGATTCGCCGCACGCGCGCCTTCTCCTTGTTTGTCGTCACAGAAAAAGAGTAGCAGGAGAAGCCGTTTCGTTCACTCGCGCGTGCTCTCCCATCCAGGGCAAACGCACCATACAAATGAAAGGCCAAGAAATGAGGTTTTGAAAGGGCACGGATTTATCCGTGCCGTTCAATGCCCCTTCGAAGGGTGGCCTTTAGAGCAAAACCAGAGTAAATGTGCCCGTGCAGAGAGCCTCGAAGGTGGCTTTTTCTTGAGGAAAAAGCCACTTGAGAGCATTGCGACTGCGTACAGATACTCTGGTTTTGCTATAGGCCCGGAGGAATGTTTTTTCTGTCGCAAAACTTCCCTCAGGGGCTGAAGCCCGGCATATTCCCCACATTTGTGGCACGGATAAATCCGTGCCCTTTCAAAACTAGTCCCCTTTCAAAACTAGTCCCCTTTCAAAACTAGTGATGACGCGTTTGCCCTGCTTTCCCACCCATCTTCGCAAAAGACGCGGAAATTGAAGGGGCACGAAGGCACCTGGGCCACTTGCTCAGGGACGCTCCCGAAGGCCGAATCCTCAGCGTGAGGGCTGGAAGGCAGGGGAACTATTCGGCAGTTTGCCTTGGCTTTCGTACCGCGCGGCCTGCGCCGGGCAGGGCTTCCGGTCGGGGTTCGGGTGCGGCGGGGCGCATGGCTGCGTCCCAGTAGAGCAGGCGTCCGCAACTGTCGCAGCTCAGCAACTCGCCTTCGCGCAACTGGTGCCACGTCTGCAGCCGCACGCCCATGCGGCAACCGCTGCACTGCTGATTGTCAGCCTTTGCCAGGCCTGTGCCGCGCGAGACGACCAGGCGATCAAAGCGCATCAGCGTCGCCTCATCGATGAGCGGGCGCAATCGCAGGCGCTCGGCGTCCTGGGCGGCGAGTTCGGCCTTGTATTCCTGCTCGCGGCTGGCCACTCCCTTGCGGATCGTCTCGAGGTTCGCGTTCATCTCCGCTGCACGGGCACGCGCGGCGGCCAGCGTGGGCTCAAGGGTTTCGGTCCGCTCCAGGCTCTCGAACTCCTCTGCCTCCAGGCGATCTGCCTCTGTGGAGGAGAAGTGAATCTCGTGCTCCACGGCAGCCGCCTGCTCCGCCGTCTTCACCGAGTCCAACTGCACACGGAAGCGCGCGGCCTTCTGCCGGTGGACGGCGATCTCCTTCTCCAGTTTGGCGCGCAACTGTTCTTCACGCTCCAGTGCGGCGGCAGTTTCCGCGGACTGCTTCTCAGCGGCGGCCAGCGCGGCGGCGGCCTCGGCCACTTCCGCAGGCAGCTTTTTCAGCGCCAGTGCCAGCCGCGCGCGTTCCAGTTCCACGGCTTGGAGTTTCACGAGGTGTTCAATCTGTTCTTGCATCGATGCAACAAAGTCTAGCCGATCGGCCTGGCATTGCAGAAACTCGGCTGCCTGCCGCGCGTCCAACCAATGCTGCGACAATGGAGCCAGGCAGCCATGCAGGGACCACAGAAGACGAGTTCGCACACACGCCGCCGGCGCTGGTTCCGCTGGCTGGCAGCCGCCATGGCCGGCCTGCTGGCTCTGCTGGCCTGCGTGGGCTCGATGCTGGTCCGCAGAGCCGAACCTTGGCTGCGTGCGCGTATCGTAGCCGAGCTGGAGCAGCGCTTCCAGGCCCGCGTGGAGTTGGACAGTTTCCGGATGTGGTTCTCCGACGGACTTTGGGCAGAGGGCAAAGGCCTGCGCATCTGGCCGCCGGCCAGCGTGGAGGGCATTGCCGTTCCCGGTCCCGGCCAGCCGCTGATCCGCCTTGCGGAGTTTCGCTTTCACGCGCCGCTCCATCTGAAGCCCGGCGCGACGATTCATATTTCCAAGGTCGAGCTGAAGGGGCTGGTGGTGGATCTGCCGCCGAAGACCCGCTTTGCGCACGCAGCCTCCGCCGTAAAAGCACCCCGGACGAGCGCGTTTGCCGCGATGGTCCATTTTCAGGTGGACGCTCTGGAATGCGCGGGCGGACAGTTAACGCTGGAAACCAGCAAGCCCGGCAAGCTGCCATTGCAGATCGAAATTGCGCGGCTGCGCCTTACCGGGGAAAGCGAAGGCGCACCGGTGGGATTTGAGGCGGAACTGACCAACCCGTATCCCGTCGGCCAGATTCATACCACCGGGACCCTGGGTCCATGGCAGGTGAGCGATCCGGGCGAGACCCCCATCGGCGGCCAGTACCGCTTTGAGCATGCAGACCTGGGGACGATCCGCGGCATCGGCGGCACGCTTGCCTCCGCCGGCAGCTACCAGGGAACGCTGCGCGACTTGACCGTGGACGGCGCAACGGAGACACCGGAGTTCCGGTTGACGCACTTCGGCACGGCGCTGCCGCTGCATACGCGCTTCCACGCGAAAGTGGACGCCACCAACGGCGACACATGGCTGCAGCCGGTCGAGGCCACGCTGGGGCGCTCGCACTTCAGGGCCCACGGGCAGATTGTGCGCGTCATTGCGAACGGCCAGTCCATCGGCCACGATGTTGCGCTTACGGTGGACATCGACGATGGGCGGATCGAGGACTTTCTGCGGCTGACGAGCCGCTCCGGCGAGCCCCTGCTGACCGGGGCGCTGACGATGAAGGCCGCGCTGGACCTGCCGCCCGGCAAAGAGCCAGTGCACCGGCGGATGAAGCTCAACGGCGCCTTTGCGCTGGACCAGGCGCTCTTCACCAGCGACAAGATTCAGGGCCGCATCGGCGAACTGAGCGCGCGCGGGCTGGGGCACCCGAAGGATGCAAAGGAAGCCGACGCGGCCCAGACCCGCTCGGCGATGCACGGCAGCTTCACCATGGCTTCCGGCATTCTGACGCTGCCCGATCTGGAGTACATGACGCCCGGCGCGGAGATTGCGCTGCACGGCGCCTATGGAGTTGACGGCGGCACGCTCGACTTTACCGGCGAGGCCAAACTGCAGGCCACGGTATCGCAGGCCGTGGGCGGATGGAAGGGGCTGCTGCTGAAACCCGTAGACCGCTTCTTCCAGCGCGACGGTGCAGGCACGGTGGCGCCGATCCATATTCGCGGCACGCGCGAGGCGCCCGATTTCGGGATCGACTTCAACCGCTTCAGGTCCAATTCGCCGCAGCATCCCGCCCGGCAGCCATAAACTGGTGTGTGTGTTTTCGAGCCCGGAGGAGATGTTCCATGTATTTTCGTAGACCGATTCTTGCCTCGGCCGCCTGCTTTCTCGTGGCATTGTTCCTCGTCGCCGGCGCAGCTTTTGCCCAGGCTCCAGCCGCCAAGCCCAAGCCTTCTCCCAGGCCGCATGGCTCTGTTCCGGTCACGGCCAACGAGCAGGACTGGTGGAAGAACGCGGTGATCTATGAGATTTATCCGCGCAGCTTCCAGGACACGAATGGCGACGGCATCGGCGATCTGAACGGCATTACCCGCCGTTTGGACTATCTGAAGGAACTTGGCGTCGACGCCATCTGGCTGACTCCCTGCTTTCCGTCGCCGCAGGTGGACTTCGGCTACGACATCTCCGACTACAAGAACATCGATCCGCAGTACGGCACGCTGGCCGACTTCGACCGTCTGGTTGCCGAGGCCAACAAGCGCCACATTCGCGTGCTGATGGACATGGTGATGAACCACACCTCCGACAAGCACGAGTGGTTTCTCCAGTCCCGCTCCTCGAAGACGAATCCCTACCGCGACTGGTACGTGTGGCAGGACCCGAAGGGCTACGACGCCGAAGGCAAGCCCATTCCGCCGAACAACTGGCAGTCGCTGTTCGGCCACTCGGCGTGGCAGTGGGATGCGGCGACAAAGCAGTTCTACTATCACAAGTTCTATATCCAGCAGCCGGACGTGAACTGGAACAACCCGAAGATCCACGAAGCCTTCAAGGATGTTGTGAACTTCTGGCTCAAGCGCGGCGTGGGCGGCTTCCGCTTTGATGCCATTACCACGCTGTATGAAGACCCCAGCATGACCGACGAAGGCATTGTGAAAGACAAGGCGGGCAAGCCGGTGATCAACGCCTACGGCGATCCGCAGCTTGACAATTCGAAGACCGACAACCTGCCCGGACTGCATCCGGTGATGCAGGAGATGCGCGCGGCCAGCGACAAGTTCAACGGCGCGGCCTTTCCGGGAACGCGCGTGCTGATCGGCGAAACCTACGTGCCCACCATTCAGGATCTGGCGCGCATGTACGGTTCCCCGGAGAAGCCGGAGTTCCACCTGCCCATGGATACGCAGGTGGCTTTCATCAACAAGCTGGATGTGGCCGCCTTCCGCGCCAAGCTGACGGACGTGGAGACCCAGATCGGCAACAACACGCCCCTGCTGCTCTTTGACAACCACGACAACCCGCGCATGGAAGCGCGCTACGGCGATGGCGTGCACGACACGGAGATTCAGCGCGTGCTTTCCACGGTGCTGTTTGCCAGCCGCGGCGCGGCGCTGTTCTATTACGGCGACGAGATCGGCATGAAGACCACGCCGCCCACGCGCAAGGAAGACGTGAAGGACCCGATCGGCATTACCGGCTGGCCCAGGGAGAAAGGCCGCGACGGCGAGCGCACACCGATGCAGTGGGACGCGAGCGCGCAGGCCGGCTTTACCACCGGGACACCGTGGCTGCCCGTGCCGCCGAGCGCTGCCGCTCTCAACGTCAAGGCCGAGCAGGCCGATCCCAACTCGCTGCTTGGCTGGTACAAGAGCCTGATCCGGCTGAAGAAGACGGTTCCGGCCTTTGCGCACGGCGAAAACACGATGCTGGATGCGAACAACGCCACCGTGCTGAGCTGGCTGCGGAAAGCGCCCGGCGCAGCGCCCGTGGTGGTGGCTGTGAACTTCACCGCCCAGCCGCAGACAGTGAACCTGAGCGCAGCCAGCGAAAAGACAGCGCATTTGCATACGCTGCTGAAGAGCCCCGGCGGTTCCGATCCGGCCTCGCTGGAGAAGATCGAGCTTCAGCCCTTCGGCGTTTACATCGGCGAACTGCGGTGAGGGGTCCTGTTACTTCGGGTCAGCTTTGGTAGAGAAGACTGGCGAGTTCGCGGGGGGCGTTGCGATCCAAGGTCCCCGCGTGCGAGGGACCTTGTCACAAAAGAGAACGGCCAAGTTATGCTTTAATTGTGCCGTCGACAGGAGGGGCTCAAAGTGTCCAGGCTACTCGTTACCTTTATCGGTTTGCTCGGGTCCTTCCTTTTGTGGGCAGTCGTGTACCTGGCCGTCAAGCGAAGCGTGTTCACGATGAAATCCATCCTGAACGTTCTGCATGTATTGCATTACTTCTTCGTCATTGTCGGTGCGGTACTTATGATCGGCTTCTTCGAACAGCCGCCCGCACGTTTTGGGTGGGGAGCCCTGGTGTTCTCATTCGGGTTGATATGGCCTGAGCAATGGCTGAAGCGTCAAATGAGTCCCCCGCCCACGTCGCCAGTCACCGGGAAGTTGATTTAACAATCAAACGGGGCACCTAAATGAGCCATCCTGTCTGTGTGGTCGCCAAACCGTCAATTACCGTGTAGCCGCCCGATAAGGCCGAATAACAACTGCAAATCTTTCGGCTTCGTTTGGCCCCAAGGGCCGGCCAAACTGCGCTCAAGATGACAGTGCAGTTGAGATGACAGCGCAAGGGCGGGATGGTATCCATGCCAGACCTTCACCCCACGGACGAAGACCTGCGAGTGGGGCACCGAACCAGGGGCAACCCGTAGTTGGGGACGGAACGAACTGGCCTTGGATCTGGGCCACCCAGCCGGAAGATGATTCCTGGTCCCGACGGCGTTCTCGGGGAGTCATCACGTCAATTCATCGACCATCGCAGAGATTTCGCAACGAATTGAGGTCCGGCGATGGCTGTATGAACTAGGTTCACGCTCCCCAGTTCAGCGGCACGTGGTAATGCGGCCAATCGTGTTGCAGATTACCAGGTTCCCGCCGGAAGGCGTGATCGGTTGGACTTGCGGCGGCACCCAAGGCTGTACTTGCATCGGCTGGACTTGCGGCTGCCAAGCCGGCTCGACCTGCTGGGGTTGCTGTTGAGACCGCTGGTTCGCCTGGTTCCACGCCTGTTGATTCTGCTGTTGCTGCAAGATCTGTTGTTGCTGGGCAATCTGCTGCTGAATTTGGCGCTGTTGTTCGGCGGTGGTGGCCTGCTGCCTCAGACTTTCAAGCTGCCGCTGGTAATTGGCGGAAGCGGCTGCATAACGCTCCTTGAATTGGTCGCGCCAAGTGCAGATTTTCGTGTAATCGGAGTTATCCAATCCATAGATGCCGCTTTTGCCGTTGCAAGCCTTGAACAGATACTCGCGTTCGATCTGCTGTGCGACCTGCAGATTGGCGTTAGCCTGCGCTGCGGCGTTCGCAACTTCCATGTACTTGCTATGCAAATGGTCGGTGTAAGCAACTGGGAACAAAACATTTTCATCTTTCCCGTCGGAAACCATAAAATGCCGGACAGTACCGTTGGCGTAACGTACAAGAGTCACGCCGGTCGTGTTGCTTTTCGGATCGACAATTCGAGCCTCGAATATCATCGCGTTTTGATCCGTCACCAAGGCGGCCGAGTTGTATGTAAATTTGTAGCCGATGGCGTTGTCGAGTCTGGTGTTCAGGAAATAGCTTAGAGGCTGAAACGCGGAACTATAAACTGCAAATACTTTGCCAAGCTCGTCGACTACTGTGAGAGTTTGGTTCGCATTGAACCCACTGATAGAATCGACCATCTGCTCACTAAGGACCGTTTGCGCAGGAAACCTTGAGCCGCCGACTGCATGAACCGTTATGTTGTTTACGTAGTCGTAGTAGACCCGCGGCCGCGACCACCCATTGTCTCCATCGAGAATGGTAATTTCATCAAGGTGGTAGGTGTCGGAGATGGCAATACTTCGACCAAGCCCAAAGGCAATTCCGTTCTTGCAGTCTCCATCCCAATAAACACGGATGTTTGGGCGATTAAGCTGATCCTGCGTGGTTGGCAAATCGCATGCCTCTGCCTTATTCACCGGCTGTATATAGAGCTTCTCCGGCGCTTTCGGCGTAGTATAAGATCCCCGAGCGATTAACCCAAGTTCAAAGGCCGCGGCTTTTTCATAGGTCATTTCTCTGGGCCGAGGAGCAGTCTGTCCGGGAGCGGCGTAAGGGGCAAGGGCGAGGACTACGATAGCAGCGAATGGAAGAATCTTCTTTATGTTCATTTGAACTCCGCGCGAAAGATGTTGTGCAAGACACTGATCGTGTCACCGAGGTACGCGCAGGGAGTAATGTTCGGCGTTTTGCGATTAGATTTAAGAACTTGCTGCTGAGGTCCCATTGCACCCCATCGGCTACGGGCGGGTGGCCCACTTCTGAATCCACTCAAACGAATGGGCACCCTGGTCTCGATTCTGAGACCGGAAAGCACGAAAACTCCAGTCAGGGAATGGTACACCCATAAAGTCGCCTTCGAGCCTGGAGTCTTGGAATCTGAAAGCTCCGGGCGTGTGACCGCCTACCCAGCAGTTACAACTTCAAATGGCAACCAGCCACCCTCAGAGAAGCTCCACGAGCTTGTTCATCGCTTCTTCCTGCTGCTCGATGGACTCGACTAGCTTGAACTGGGTGCGGCAGCGGTCGAGGTTGTGGCCCTCGCGATGAATCTTGAAGTAGGTGTCGCCGGAGAGATAGTCGGTGAGGAAGCGCAGCCCGATTTCGAAGGTGATGAGCTTGCCGGAGAAGGCCAGCAGGCGCTTCTCCTCCTTGGTCAGGAAGCCGCTGGCCGACTCGATGTAGCCGCGCACCAAGGCCTCGAACATGGGGAACTGCATGGTCACCTTCGACAGGTCCTGCTCGTCCTCGGGCGCGGGGCTGGTGGTGGTGCGCACCATGTCGCCGAAGTCGTAGAGGGCCAGGCCGGGCATCACCGTGTCCAGGTCGATGACGCAGATGCCTTCGCCGGTGGCATCGTCCAACATCACGTTGTTGAACTTGGTGTCGTTGTGGGTGACGCGCTCCGGCAGGCCCGCGCTGAGCAGCACGCCTGTCATGGGCTTGTGGGCCATCGCAAAGGCGATCTCAGCGCGGACATCTTTGGCGCGGTTCGCCACGTCGGCTGCAATGGCTGCTTCCAGCGCGACAAAGCGCTTGGGCGTGTTGTGGAAGTCGGGAATGGTGTCGTGCAGCCGCGGCTCCGGCAATCCGGCCAGGTGGCTCTGGAATTGGCCAAAGGCGCGGGCGGCCTGAAAGGCCTGCGCGGTGGACTCGACGGCGTCGAAGGTGCTTGCCTTGTCGATGAAGCGGTAGGCGCGCCAGTAGTAATCGTCAGAGTCGCGGTGCCAACTGGGGCCAGCGTGCGTGGGGATCAACGTCAGCACGCGGCGGTCCGCATCGGGCTGCCCCGCCACCTGCGCGGCCAGTCGCCCGGTTACGCGTTCGATGTTCTCCATCAGCGCAACCGGGTTCCTGAACACGTTGTGGTTGATGCGCTGCAGAATATAGCGCTCGACGCTGCCGTTTTCACGGTATTCCACCCGATAGGTGTCGTTGATGTGTCCATTGCCGAAGGGGACAAAGCCCTGGCACTCACCGGGTATCGTGAACTCGCGCGCTATCGCGCTTACATCCTGCTTTACGATCATGCCCACAGTCTCTCGGGATATTTGCCTGCCGCCACCTGCGCGCGGATGTTTGCCACCACGCTGGGGTGATCCTCACGATAGGTTACGCCAAACCACGAGTCGTTGGTGTGCAATACCTTCACGCGCGCCTTGCCGGCCTTCACCAGCTCGTTCACGGTGTTGGGAATGTAGCACTCCTTCTTCATCTCGGTTCCGTTGGCCTTGAGGAAGGCTTCAAAGTTTTCCTTGAGCAGCGGGAAGATGGCCGGGGTAAAGGCCCACATGTTCATGGAGACGGGCTCGCTGCCGTCCAGCTTGGTGATCGTGCCGTCGCCGGCGGTGTCGCGGGCATGCTCGCCGTCGCGCTCGATGGCCGTCATCTCCACCACGTCGGTGAGGTAGCGGTTGGCGTCCACCTGGCAGATGCCGCGGGCCACGGAGCCGAACTCCGAGAGCGTATTGCGGAGCACAAAGCCCACCATGGCAAAGTCGGGCGTGCCGGAGGTCAGGTGGCCGGCCAGAGCGCGATAGGCCTCCGCGCCGTAAAAGTCGTCGGCATTGATGGCGGCAAAGGGCTCATGGATGGCGTCAGCGGCCATGAGAACGGCCTGCGTGGTGCCCCAGGGCTTGGTGCGTCCGGCGGGAACGGTGAAACCAGCGGGCAGCTTGTCCAGTTCCTGATGCACGTATTCCACCTGGACACGCTTCTCGAAGCGCGCGCCGACGACCTCGCGGAACTGCGCTTCGATGTCCTTGCGGACGATGAAGACCAGCTTGCCGAAACCGGCGCGCAAGGCGTCGTAGATGGAGTAGTCGATGATGGTTTCGCCGCTGGGGCCGACCGGTTCAATCTGCTTGAGTCCGCCAAAACGGCTGCCCATGCCGGCAGCCATCACGAGCAAAGTCGGAGAGGTTGTCGCTGTCATAGATTTCGATCCTTTTCTTGGAAAGATAGCAAAAAGAGTGGAAGGGCGTCCGCCGCGCGCGCGGGCATGGATGCCGGCTTCCGCTTCCGATGGCGCGCCGCGAGTCGGGATGCCCATGGAGGCTCCAGCGCGCGGGCGCGAATGAAAACCTTTACGAGCATCGATACACGGCAAGTTCCTTACCCCAAAATGATACAGCCTGAGGGGCCACCGGCAGTCTTGCCCATCATGCCCTCCGCGTGATTGACTGTTGGCCGAAAGGTAGAAAACTCCAATGCCGTACGTTCTTTCTCTCGATCAGGGCACGACCAGTTCCCGCGCCATTCTTTTCGACGAAGCCGGCTCGATCGCCGCCGTCGCGCAACTCGAATTCCAGCAACACTATCCGCAGCCCGGCTGGGTCGAACACGACCCCATGGAGATCCTGACGAGCCAGATGGCCTGCGCCGTGGAAGTTCTGGGCAAAGCGGGCGCGCGCCCGCGCGACGTGGCCGCCATCGGCATCACCAACCAGCGCGAGACGGTGATTGTGTGGGACCGCGCCACCGGCAAGCCCATCCACAACGCCATTGTGTGGCAGGATCGCCGCACGGCCGCCGTCTGCAACAGCCTGAAGCAAAGCGGCGCGGAGGAGGAAGTGTCGGCGAAGACGGGACTGGTCCTCGATCCGTACTTTTCCGCCACCAAAGTGGCCTGGATTCTGGATCATGTGGAGGGCGCGCGGGCCCGCGCCGAGCGCGGCGAGCTGGCCTTCGGCACGGTGGATAGCTGGCTGATCTGGCATCTGACGAGCGGCTCGCGCCACGTGACCGACGTGACCAACGCCTCGCGTACCCTGCTCTACAACATCGTCAAGGGCCAGTGGGACGCCGACCTGCTCAAGCTCTTCCGCATTCCCGACAACATGCTGCCCGAGGTGGTCTGGTCCAGCCAACTGGTGGGCGAAGTGACCACTACGCTCGGCCTGAGCGGCATCCCCATTGCCGGCATCGCGGGCGACCAGCAGGCGGCGCTGTTTGGGCAGCTTTGCTGGGCCCCTGGAGACGCCAAGAACACCTACGGCACGGGCTGCTTCCTGCTGCAGAACATCGGCTCGGAGTTTGCCCGCTCGCGCCACCGGCTGATTACCACGCTGGCGGCCACGGCGGACCGGCAGCTCCAGTACGCCTTTGAGGGCAGCATCTTCATCGGCGGCGCGGTGGTGCAATGGCTGCGCGACAATCTGCGGCTGGTCAGCTCCTCGGCAGAAATTGAGGCTCTGGCGGCCTCCGTGCCCGATAACGGCGGAGTGGTGTTTGTGCCCGCCTTTGTGGGCCTGGGCGCGCCCCACTGGGACCCGCACGCCAGCGGCATGATGATTGGCCTGGGCCGCGGCACACAGCCCGGCCACATTGCCCGCGCCGCGCTGGAGGCCATCGCCTTCCAGGTGGCCGACGTGCTGGAAGCCGTCCGCAGCGAGACGGGGGCATTCACTGCCCTGCGCGTCGATGGCGGCGCTTCGGTCAACGACCTGCTGATGCAGTTCCAGGCCGACATTCTAGGCGTTCCGGTTGTCCGGCCCAAGGTGACGGAAACCACAGCGCTGGGCGCGGCGTATCTGGCCGGCCTTGCCACGGGCTTCTGGCCCAACCCGGATGCACTGCGCACCAGCCGCGCAGGCGACAAGCGCTTTGAACCGCAGATGGGCCCGGAAGAGCGCGCCAAACGCCGCGCCCGCTGGCAACAGGCGGTTGACCGCACACGCAACTGGAACGCGTGAAGCAGGATTACCAGTCCAGCCCGTCACAGGATGGGCTGGACTCTCGGTTTACTGGAATCCAGTTGCTGCTATTGATCCGGCCCATAATGAGCCTGCGAAGGAAATAGCCCGGAATCAATTGAATTGCAGCAGGGCGCGCTCCAGCAGAGCGTTGCCGGGCAGGACGGACAATCCCTGCAGAATGCAGGCGCGGGCCTCTGCGGGACGTCCCAACTGGCCCAGCGCAGCGGCTTTGGCCGCGTAAGCGCCGGCTGTGGCGGGGTCGAACTGCAGGGCGCGATCTGCCGCGTCAATAGCGTCGGCGGACCTGCCGAGCTGGGTCAGGATGGTGGCGCGGTTGCTCCATCCCTTCGCATAGCGGGGGTTGATCTGCACGGTGCGATCGGCGCAGTGAAGAGCCATCTGCAGATCGCCGGAGCGCCGCCGGGCGATGGAGAGGATGTTCCATGCCACAATGGCGGCGGGATCTTCGCTGACGATCTTTTCGCAGACCTCGATGGCTTTGGGAATGCGGTCAAACTCGATCATCATGCTGGTGAGGTTTTCCAGTTGGCGCGGCGAAAGGCTGGCAAGTCCAACGTCAAGCCAGCGGGCGGCGCGGCCGCGGTCGCCGGAGAGAGCTGCAAACAGGGCGCTGTTGACGATGGGCCCCGCTTCGCCAGGCGCGAGGCGGTGGGCCTCCTCAAGATGCCCGAGGGCCTGCGAGTAGGCGCGGCGCTCGGCAAGCGCGTTGGCCAGAGCGATCCGGGCTTTGATGCTGGAGCCGTCCAGTTGGACGGCGTTGCGGGCGGTACGCTCGGCATCGGCAAAGCGGCCCAGCAGATGGTAGGTGGTGGACTGGTTGACGAGTCCGCCCACGCGGTTGGGAGCATAGGACGGCGACCGCGGGAGGGTTCCTGCGAAGGGCTCCAGCACGCGCCGAACGGCGGCAAAACCGGCAGGGCGATCCTTGGGGCGCTTCTCAAGACAGCGCAGAATCAGCCGGGCCATGGATTCGGGCATCTGGGGCTGGAACTGGCGGGGATCAGGAGGCCGCTGGGTAAGGTGGCCGTTGCGGAAGTCCTCGGCCGTGTCATCGGGCAGGCCGGGGAAAGGCAGACGGTGACAGGCGAGTTCAAAGAGTAGGACGCCGAAGGAGTAAATATCGGAGGCCACGTCCACATTGGCAGGCTGGTTCCATTGCTCGGGGGACATGTAGGCAGGGGTGCCTGCCGATTCGGAACAGTCCGCGCCGCGCACCTGCGATATGCCGAAGTCGGTCACCTTGGCCACGCCTTCGCGGGTCAGCAGGACGTTGGCAGGCTTCAGGTCGCGATGGACGAGGCCGCAGACCTGCCCGGCATACTCCAGGCCTCTGGCAATCTGCCAGCCGTATCCCGCCGCGGCTTTCCAGCCGAGAGGGCCGCGGGCGAGGGCATCCTGCAGCGAGCCGCCCTCGACGCACTCCATGACCACGAACGGCAGGCGCATGTACTCTTCCATGCCGAAGGCAAGGACGATGTTGGGGTGGTCGCCCAGGCCGATCCAGAGCAAAATCTCGTTGCGGAAGATCTCCAGCAAAGGGGCAGAGGCAATGTGCCTGCGCAGCAGAGTCTTCAGGGCGCAGCGGCGTCCGCTGAGGGTGTCGAGGCAGAGATAGACGCATGCAAAGCCTCCGCGGCAGAGCTTCTGGATGCGGTAGCGGCCGTTGATCAGGTCGCCCTCGGCGAGGATTTCGGTCAGCCGATCGTCGTCGAGCGTGCCGGTGGCCTGGGCGAGGCCGCGCGCGGCGGCAGGATGAGCTTCCGGCTCAGCATCTGCCTTCGAGGAGGAGATGAGTTCGTTCACCTGGGCACTGGTCAGAAGGCCCTTGCGTTCCAGAGCGGCAACGATGGATTCTTCAGCGCCAAGCTCCAGCAGACACTGCCGCACCTGCGTCTGGCGGACCCATCCGCGGCGCATGGCTTCAAGGGCACGCTGCTTGTCAAGCTCACTATCGAAACGCATCGGGGACAGTTCTGGCTGTGACTGAAAGCTTAGACGATCCCATGTCCGATTGCCATAAAGATGGTTGAGATGGCATGTGGCGGCATGGAATTTTCCGGTACTGTAACCGAAACAGAGCCGGCACGGGAGGGGATTTGCGATGAGCGCTGCCGCTGTTCGTCCGTCCCTCCGGGACGGGGCCGCTTGTTGGGTGACTGTGCCAGGGTTCCGTCCGCAAATGCGGACTGCACCCGGGGCTATCTTCGACGGCTCCCTCCGGGAGCACGCTCTCGCGATGCCAGCTTGCCGGTTTTTATACAGCTTGTGAATGACCACCGGCTAACAGCCGGTGGCTTCGGGTTACGGCTGTAAGCCGGATTGATCGGCCATGCGGCCGATAGCCGGTGATCTCCGGTTGTTCCAGTTTCCCAATTCCATCAACTTTCAATT
>Ga0326727_10006272_pt1 | contig 32813 bp, 32 predicted proteins | sample MB2enrmetagenome_FD_207643 | JGI IMG/M metagenome (GOLD analysis project Ga0326727, IMG submission 207643) | Lab enriched peat soil microbial communities from McLean, Ithaca, NY, United States - MB29MY | ecosystem: Environmental > Terrestrial > Soil > Wetlands > Peat | place: USA: New York...
GAATCCACCGGGCCCAGTGTGAACTGAATGTCGCGTTCCGGATCAATATTATTCAGGGCCTTCCATGCCACTTCGGAAACGTTATGCACATCCACGTCTTCATCCACCACCACGATGCACTTGCTGAACATCGCTTGTCCCAATCCCCAGATGGCGCTCATCACTTTGCGCGCGTGCCCCGGATACGCTTTGCGAATCGAAACCAGGATCAGGTTGTGAAACACGCCCTCGGCCGGCAGGCAGATGTTGCGCACCTCCGGCAGTTGCAGCCGCATCAGCGGCAGAAAAATGCGCTCGATGGCCTTGCCCATCCAAAAATCTTCCATCGGCGGCGGACCCACGATGGTCGCCGGATAAATGGGATGCTCCCGCTGCGTGATGCAAGTAACATGAAACACCGGATACTCATCTTCCAGCGAGTAAAAGCCCGTGTGGTCGCCAAACGGCCCCTCCGTGCGTAGTTCACCCAGCTCAACGTACCCTTCGAGCACAATCTCGGCCTGCGCAGGCACTTCCAGATCCACCGTCTGGCACTTCACCATCTCCACCGGACTCGACCGTAAAAAGCCGGCGATCATCATCTCGTCCAATTCAGGAGGCAGCGGCAGGATGGAAGAAAACATCGTGGCCGGGTCGCCTCCCAACGCCACCGCGACGGGCATCCGGACATCCTTGCCCTGGGCCTGCAATTGCCGGTAATGGTCCGCTTGTGCGTCTGCCAGTGCATCCCGGTGGTGCGCTCGTCATAAACGTGCATGCGATACATGCCGCAATTCCGTTTGCCGCTGATGGGGTTGCGGGAGAACACCAACGGGAGCGTGATAAAGCGGCCGCCGTCATCCGGCCAGCATTTCAAAATGGGGTAATCCGCGAGCGAGAAATGCTCGCGCTTGATAATCTCCTGACAGGGTCCTTTCGAAACGATCTTTGGAAAGAACGCGCCCACTTCCGCGAGGCGCGGCAGCATCTTCAGTTTCCCCAGCATTCCTTCCGGCATGCGAAATTCGATCAATTCCACGATGCGGGCGGCGATGTCATCGAGCGACTCCACTTCCAACGCGATCCGCATGCGCTCATCACTGGCGAATGCGTTGAGCAGCGCGGGGATCTTCGAGCCGACCGGATTCTCAAACAACAGTGCCGGGCCGCCGCTCTTCACCGCACGGTCTGCAAACTCGGTAATCTCAAGCACCGGATCGATTGGTTCCGTAATGCGCCGGAGCTGTTTGCGCTTCTCAAGCGCTCGGATAAAGTCGCGAAGATCCGTATAAGCCATGCGGGTTTTATTATGATCGAAACGTCATGTCCACTCGAACTGCATTCATTACAGGGGCCAGCCGGGGTATCGGTCAGGCATGCGCACTTGCGCTGGCGCGCGCCGGGAATCGCGTCATTTTGGCGGCCCGAAACGCCGCCAAACTGGAAGAAGTCGCGGCGCAGGCTCGCGAGGTGGGCGCCGAAGCATTCGTGGTTGAAATCGACATGTCGAGTCCGGACTCGGTGCAGGCCGCGTTCCACAAAGCGCAAAAGGAATTCGGCGCTGTGGAGATTCTGGTGAACAACGCCGCCATCACACGCGATGGCCTGGCCGTGCGCATGAAGAAAGACGATTGGGACGCGGTGATCAACACAAACCTCTACGGTTCCTTTCAAGCCATACAACAGGTTCTACCCAACATGATGCGCGCCCGTTGGGGCCGGATTGTAAACATCGCCTCGGTAGTGGGTTTGACGGGCAATCCGGGACAGGCGAACTATGTCGCGGCGAAGGCGGGATTGATTGGACTGACTAAGTCACTGGCGCAGGAGATGGCGCCACGGAATATTACGGTGAATGCGGTCGCGCCGGGATTTATCGAGACGGATATGACCGCGGTGTTGCCGCAGGAGTTGAAGGATAAGTTACTGACGATCATTCCCTTGAAGCGCCTGGGTTCGGCCGATGATATAGCGGCCGCAGTCAAGTTCCTGGCAAGCGAAGAAGCGGGATACATTACGGGCCAAACGTTAAGCGTGAACGGCGGTATGTACATGTAGCGCTGGCGGTCTTGCCGCCGGCGCGCTTGTGGCTTATGCTGAAGAAGACAGGTTCCATCCCTGAAGTTTCGCGTCGCGGATAACAGCTGGGAATCGTGGAAGCTAGTCCCCAGTGTGTGCACTACTTCTTCAAGAGTCATGCCGTCGCCTACTGCACCGTCAAACTCCAAGGCGAAACACTCAAATACCCACCTCGTAACCAAGCCTGGATCTGAGGCACTCTCAACTGAGGCGGCAAAACCCCACCACTCCGCACCCTCACAGCCGCCAGAACATCCCCCTCCACCGAAGCCTCGCTCGATTGCGAAAACAGCATCTCCAGCAAACTCCGCCGTCCCGGATAAGCCACCAGCGTCACCGCGTCCCCCGCCGGAATCGACGCCTTCTGCTTCACCATCTCAATCGCGCGGTCAATCCCGCCGATCTCATCCACCAACCCGACATCCTTGGCCTGATCGCCCAGCCACACGCGTCCCTGCGCCACGGGCTCAATCTGATCCACGGTGCGCTTCCGCGATTGCGCGACTTTATGCAGAAACACCTTGTAGTTATCGTCAATCCCTTCGCGCAGCTTATCGCGCTCGGCGGAGTCAATCGGCGCATAATCGCTATCAATCGTGGCGAATCGGCCGCGCGACAATCCATCCTTAGTGATCCCCAACTTGTCATAAAGGCCATGCAGATCGGGCTTGCCGAACACCACGCCAATTGACCCGGTCAACGTCCCCGCGTATGCCACAATCGGCGATCCATTCATCGCCATGTAGTAACCGCCGGACGCAGCCGTATCGGACATCGAAATTACCACCGGCTTCTTGCGCGCCAGTTCATTCATCGAACGCCAGATGGCATCGGAGGCAAACACTTCCCCGCCCGGCGAATCGATCCGCACAATCACGCCTTTTAAGTCGGAGTTGTTCGCTACCTTATCCAGCAGCTTCGTGAAACTCTCCGATTCAATGTTGGAGCTGCCGTCGCTGGACCCTGGCTCCCCGCGCAAAATCTCACCCTGCGCCACCACGAAACCTATATGCTGCTTACTGCTTAAAATCGAATCGGTCTTATCGCCGTGAATGTAATCCCGCTCACTTACTTTGCGAACGTCATCCTTCATAGCAGCCTTCAGCTTGCCGTACATCTCATCTTCGTAACAAAGACCATCCACTAATCCGCGTGAAGCGACCTGCGGCGATAGCAGCGGCCCATTATCAATCGCGTCCTGAATCTCATTCGCCGACTTCTTCCGGCTCACTCCAATCGTCTTGATCAGATCGCCATAGATCCGGTCGATGATGCTGGAAAGCACCTCGCGCGTTTCCGGGCTCATGTTCGTGCGCGTGAACATGTCGCCGTAATCCTTGTACTTACCGGCATGCTCCACGTCTACCTTCACGCCCAGCTTGTCCAGCGTGTCTTTGAAATACATCAGTTCGAACCGGATGCCCTTCAGATTCAGCATGTCGTCGGGCGCGATATAAACCTTCGAGGCCGCCGTGGCCACGTAATATTCCTTCGTGCCTGGCGATTTCAGATACGCGTAAAGCGGTTTGCCTGATTTGCGGAACTGTTCGAAGTCATAATGCAGCTCCTGCATCTTGCCCCACCCGATCGCCAAACCGTCGGGCTCAATCACGACCGCCTTGACGCGCTGGTCCACCGCCGCTTTGCGAAGCAGCGACCACACTTCCTCCATCGTCAGCGGCGCTCTTTGGCCGAACGCTTCCAATGGGAATTCCACGGGCGCCCGTTCCGGCAGTTCGCCCGAAAGATGCAGCACCAGCGTGGACCCGGCAGCAATCTCCGCCGGCCTGCTCCGCAAACTGGCAATGGCGAATAGGGTAATGACACCAATCACAACCGCAACAACCACTCCGACGACGATACCGAGTAAGAATTTAGCCACAGGTTTCTCTATCCGAAACGTTAACACGCGGCATGCTGCCCGGATCTCCGCTTCTGATTACAATGAAGAGGCTGTTATGCCACAGTTCCGTATTCATCGCATGAAAGACCAGCCCCGTGAAACCTTCCGTTGGGCTCCGCATGTTTCGGCCCAGGCCGTCGTTAAGCCCAGGGATTACGAGCCCGGCGGCGAAATCGAAGCCCAGCACGAATATGAGGCGTGGGCACAGTCGCGCTCCGGCGAGCGGCCGCTCGAAGTGGGCGATTTACTCGAAACGGAAACAGGGGAGTTGCGCATCTGCAAATACGTTGGCTTTGAACCGGCCAAGTGGTTTGTGCCGGAGCCCGTTGACGAAACCCCACGCGAAAGCGAGGTCAAATGAGCGAACCACGATTAGGCGATATCATCGACGACTTTTGCATTAAGTGCAAGCGCCTCACCAACCATCAGGTCGTTTCCATGTTGGGACCCGAGCCGGCCAAAGTGCGCTGCCGGACCTGCTATTCCGATCACGACTATCGCCATGAACAGGCCCCTCCGCCCAAAGTAGACGCCCGTAAAGCCGCCCTGTTCGAGGCGGTTCTGGAGAAAATGCCCCCGCCCCCAGACGTTCCGGTTATCGAAGTTCCGCCGATCGAAGTGCCGGCAAAAGCCAAAAGAAAAGCCAAAGCGTAAGGTGGTGTGGGCCGAAGACCTGCACCACGGACTTCAGCTTGCCTCTTTACTCGTCGAGAATCCCTTCCACAGTTGAAAACCATTCGTGGCATCCTGACCCTATATGTCCAAAATCGCTTTCCTCGGCCTGGGAATCATGGGCGGACCCATGGCTCGACACCTTCTCAAAGCAGGGCATGAGGTCGCCCTGTGGACCAATACCCCCGAAAAGGCCCGTAAGCTGGCCGACGAAGCGGGCGGCACTTTCTCCGCCACCCCGTCGGAAGCCGCTCAAAACGCCGAGTTCGTTTTCATCTGTGTCGGAAACTCAGCCATGGTCGAACAGATCATCTTCGGCCCTGAAGGCATCGTCCACACCGCCGGACCAGGGACCATCGTCGTTGATACCAGCACAGTTAGCCCCACCTTCAGCCGCAAGACCGGCACGAAGCTCGCCGCGCGCCAAATCGCCTTCCTGGGCGCGCCCATCACCGGCTCCAAACCCGGCGCAGAAAACGCCACTCTTACGTGGATGGTCGGCGGCGAGCAAGCCGTCTTTGAAAAAACCCGCCCCCTGATGGAGATCATGGGGAAGAAAATCTACTACTGCGGCGGACCCGGCATGGGGCTGCACGCCAAACTTACGCAGAATCTGATCCTGTCAAACATTTTGCAAGCTTTTAATGAAGGGCTTGTCCTCAGTACAAAGGCCGGCGTCGACCCCGAACTCATGCTCGACATCCTGGCCAACAGCGCCGCAAAATCCGGCTTGATCGAATTCAAAGCCCCCTACGTGCTCCGGGGCGACTTCCGCGCCAACTTCTCCGTAAAATGGATGCACAAGGATATCGGACTCATGCTGGAATCGGGAGAAGAGCTCAATGTCCCGCTTCTTTTAACAGGTTTAACTCACCAGATCTTCCAGAACGCCATTTCCAGCGGCTTCGGCGAAGACGATATCTGCTCTACTATCAAACCATTAGAGCGATCCGCCGGAATCGAAGTACGCAAACGTTAGCTTCGTTACAACTTTCCAAAAATAGAATACGGAATATGGTTGACGGAAAAGTCCCGTTATCCTATTATTGGAAGTAAGCCGGGGAGGTACTAAACTCCCACCAAAGCGAGACTAACCTCTAACGAAAGACCCCTGAAGCAACCTCCCCGGCGCCCGCAAGGGTTTGGGTCTCGCAATCACAACCGAAAGAACACCGCGAAGTAACCTTCGTACCGAGTACTCAAATACCAGACCCGTGCAAATTCTTGCACAATCCTGCACAAGCCCGGTGCTATCATCGCGGCAGTTGCCTTGAAATGACATCCGTCACCGTCCTCGGCTCGACAGGCTCCATCGGCACCAACACCCTGGACGTGATCCGGCGGAATTCGCGCCGCTTCCGCGTATTCGCTCTAGCTGCCGGACGCAATACGGAACTCCTCGCACACCAGATTATAGAGTTTCGCCCCGCGATCGCCGTAGTCAGTTCTCCTGAGCTGCTGCCGATTCTGGCGGAAACCCTCGCTTCTCTTCATCTGCCCTCACCAGAGTGGCCGGAACTCCGCGCGGGTCCACGAGCGTTGGTCGAAATTGCCACGGCCCCCGAAGCCGCCGTCGTGGTCTCTGCCATCGTCGGCGTAGGCGGCTTGGAAGCAACCTTCGAGGCCGCCCGGGCCGGGAAGAAAATCGGATTGGCGAATAAGGAATCGCTGGTTTCCGCCGGCCGCCTTGTGATGGACGCCGTTCGAGCCCATTCCGCTGAACTGCTCCCCATCGATAGCGAGCACAATGGTGCTCATCAATGCTTCCGCGCAGGCGCCCGGGCGGAGGTGACCAAGCTGATTCTCACCGCTTCCGGCGGACCCTTCCGCAACACGCCTCGCACGGCCTTCGCGGAAATAACACCCGAACAAGCTCTAAACCATCCCACGTGGAAGATGGGCAACCGGATCACAATCGATTCCGCCACGCTGATGAATAAGGGCTTTGAAGTGATCGAAGCGTGCTGGCTCTTTGATCTCGCTCCTTCCGACGTCGAAGTTGTGGTGCATCCGCAATCCACCGTGCACGCCATGGTGGAGTACAACGATGGAAGTGTCGTGGCCCAAGTCTCAGCCACGGACATGCGCATGCCCATTCAGTACGCGCTTACCTGGCCGGACCGCCTGCAGGCCCCGGTACCGAAGATCGATTGGTCGCAATCCCGGCAATGGACTTTTGAACCACCCGACTTCGAACGCTTTCCGCTCCTGCGACTGGCCTACCAGGCGCAGGAAACGGGCGGCTCTGCAACCTGCACGCTGAACGCAGCCGACGAAGTGGCCGTAGCCGCTTTCCTGGACGGCCGGATAGATTTCCCTTCCATTGCATCCGTGGTTTCAGAGACTTTGTCAAACTTTCCGCATCGTCAGCCCACCTCTATTAGCGATATTCTGGACATAGATGCAGAGTCCCGCCAGTACGCCCAGCAGTTCATCCTCAAACAAGAATCGTCCCCAACGCAAAACCGTTCTCTGAAAGCACAATAATGATCTCCGTCCTCCAAAACATCTTCTGGCTCCTCGTCCTCCTGGGAGTCATGATTCTCATTCACGAGCTGGGTCACTTTTGGGCCGCACGAATCTTTAACGTACGAATCGATGTGTTCAGCTTCGGCTTCGGTCCCCGATTGTTTGGTTTCCGCCGGGGCGAGACAGATTATCGCTTCTCCGCAATCCTGTTTGGAGGCTACGTCAAAATGGCCGGGGAACAGCCGGGTGACGAAGAGGCGACCGATCCGCGTGCGTTCCTGCAAAAGCCCCGCTGGCAACGGTTGATCATTGCGTTTGCCGGTCCGGCGATGAACATCGTTCTCTCCATCGCACTTCTCACCGGGCTGTTTATGTTTAAGTACCAGCACGTCGTCGAACCCGGCGGCGCGGTGGTGGGTCACGTCCTGAAAGATTCCCCGGCGGATAAAGCCGGCGTGAAGGCGGGAGATAAAATCGTTCAGTTCGAAGGCCAGAAGAACCCCTCGTGGGACGACATCACGCAGCGCGAGGTAGTGAGCGCCCAGCAGAACCTCAACGTCATTCTGGAGCGCGGGGGAAAGTTGATTCCCGTCACGCTGACACCGGTGCTGGATGACCGGATTGGCATCTCGACTTCGGGTTGGGAAGAAGAGAGCGAGATCGTGACCCAGGAAGTGACTCCCGGAATGCCCGCCGAAGCCGCCGGCATAAAGCCTGGCGACGTTCTATACGCCATCGACGGCCAGCCAATCCACTCGCGTTTCAAACTTCAGGAAGTGATCGCCGCAAAAGGCGGCAATCCAATCGACTTGGAATACATCCGTAATGGCCAACAGCATACTGTGTCCATTCGGCCTGTAATGAGCGGCGTCGACGGCAAACCCCACTTCATGATCGGAGTGGCGCCCGTCCCAAATCCAAACGTTGTAACCGAGCAACTCTCATTCCCCGACGCATTCCGCGAATCGCTTCGTGAGAACAAGAACAACGCTACGGTAATCGTGGGCTTCCTGCGGGGTCTGGCGGAACGCCGCATGTCGCCCAAAGCCGTCGATGGTCCCATCGGCATCGCCCGCATCTCGGGACGGGCCGCACAGCTCGGAGCTTCCGTCTTCCTGACTCTGATGGCCACCGTCAGTCTGAATCTCGCAATCTTCAACCTACTTCCGATTCCCATCCTCGACGGCGGCGTCATTCTCATGCTACTGGTCGAAATGCTGATCGGACGAGACCTCAGCCTCCAGGTCAAAGAAGGCGTCATGAAGGTTGGCTTCGTCTTCCTCATGGCAATCGTGGTTTTCGTCCTCTACAACGACATTTCTAAGGTGTTCACACGCGGTTAACCTGAATGTTCACCGGATTTTAGAATCGTTCTCGTTTGGCATTTCATCTGCAACGTTGACACCGAATGGAAAACTCGTGTATCCGACAGACGGCGCTGCCGAATACCACGAAGTTGTTCGCAGACTTCACCTATCACCCCGACGCGGTATCGCACTTCTATCCCTACCTGCCCCTGACGGAAACCAGCTGGCGGGAAACCGCGGCCGAGATTCGCTTTTCCAGCCAGCAACGGGAAGCGCTCATAGCGGCTCTACAAGTGCAGAACAAGGGAAATCCGCTGTTGGCGCAACTTGCCCGGCCCGAAACAGTCGCGGTTGTAACAGGCCAGCAGGTTGGCCTGCTCTCCGGCCCGCCCTTTACGATCTACAAAGCGCTAGCGGCAATCCGCCTTGCCGAGCAACTCAACGCGTCCGGCATCTCCGCGGTTCCGGTATTCTGGCTTGCCACCGAGGATCATGACTTCGCGGAGGTGAACGAGGCCTGGCTGTACGATTCCCAATTCAACCCAGCACGCGTTGAAGCCACCGCGGCACACAGAGCCAACCAACCCGTAGGCGGCGTGACCATCGAGAGGTTTCCGCTGGATGAATTGGCGCGCCTGTTGGACGGGCTCCCATTTGCCGACGCCGCGGTGGAGTTCGCGCGTGAAAGCTACCAACCCGGCGTTCCTTTCGGGCAAGCTTTTGCAACGCTGCTCGATCGCCTGCTCGCCGGGTTTCCGATCTTGCGGGTGGACCCCATGCTTCCGGAGTTCCGCCGCCTGGCTGCCCCGCTCTTGCGAGAGGCCGTTTCCCGTGGTCCGGAATTGATCAGCCAACTGCGCGCACGCGACAAAGAGTTGGCCGCAGCCGGCTATCACTCACAGGTTCATGTGGAGGATTCCACATCTCTTTTCTTCCTTCTCGATCAGGGGCAACGCCTCAATCTCAAGAACCAGAAGTTCTCCACCACGGAACTTGCGGCCCGCGCTGAAGATCTTTCCCCTAACGCGCTGCTGCGCCCCGTGGTGCAGGATTCCATGATCCCCACCATCGCCTATGTTGGCGGACCGGCCGAGCTCGCCTATCTGGCCCAATCGGAGGTTTTGTATCGCAGTCTACTTGGCCGCCAACCCATCGCCGTCCATCGCGCCGGCTTTACGCTGATCAGCCCGCACACCCTGAAGCTGCTGGACCGCTACAAACTGGAGCTGCCAGACTTTTTCCATGGCGAGGAAAAGCTCAAAGAGAAGGCTGCAGCGGCACTGGTTGACCCGCATCTCATCGGGCGGATTGAAGAAGCCCGCACCGATGCCGTCGCCTCTTTAGGACGTATGTCGGACGACCTTAAGAACTTCGACCCTTCCGCCGTGAAGGCGCTCGAAAGAAGCCGTCGCAAGATTGAATACCAGTTCAATAAGATCGAGCGCAAGGTGGGCCGCGAAGCTCTGTTGCGCAGCGACCGAGCCGCGCGCGACGTTGCTTCTCTTACTCATCTCCTGTTCCCCCGGCACCGTTTGCAGGAAAGGTTGTACTCCAGCCTGGCGCACGTGGCCCAGTTCGGACCAGACCTGGCGCATCGGGTTTATCAAGAGATGAAACTGGATTGCGCAGATCACCGCATCCTGCTCATGCAATAGGCCATCCTGATACGATCAGGGGGTCTATGCACGTCAATCACGTCAAACAAGCGCTCAAAGAGAAGCGCCTGCAACTCGGCACAGGCTTCTGGCAATTGCGCTCCCCGGAAGTGGCCCGCCTCCTTGCCAAGGCCGGTTTCGATTGGGCATTCCTCGACACCGAACACGGCGGCTTCGACCTTGAAACCCTTCAGGATATTTGTCGCGTCGCGCGGCTTGCCGGCTTATCGCCCATCGTGAGAGTCGGCGAACTCCTTTACACGTTGGTGGCGCGCGCCTTTGACTGCGGAGCCGACGGCATCATCTTCCCGCGTGTCGAAGACCCCGAAGTGCTGGCCCGAGCCGTCTCCTGGACCAAGTTCCCTCCTGTTGGGATTCGCGGTTACGGCCTCTCGCTGCACCATCTCGACTACGAGAACCAGAGCTTTCCTGAAGTGATCGACCACATGAACGCCAATTCCATGGTGGTTCTCCAGATCGAAACTCGTCGTGCGTTTGAGGCTCGCGACGAGCTGCTCTCCATTCCCGGTATCGATGCCGTCATGGTGGGGCCTGCCGATCTTTCCATTTCGTTCGGCATCCCGGGTGAATTTGAAAACCCCCTGCTGGTTGACGCCATCGACGCCATTGTCGAGAGTTGTGTCAAGCACGCAATAGCTCCCGGCATCCAAACACGCAATTTGAAGCTGGCTCAGTTCTGGCGGGATCACGGAATGCTCTTCCTCGGGTGCGGCAACGAACTTGCCATGCTTTGGGAGCGTGCCACCGAAATTACCCGAGGCATGCGCACCTAGCCGATGAAGTTCTGGCTAGCCGCCCTGTTTGCTGCGACCGCTCTCGCGCAGACCCTTCAGTTCACCGACTCCATCACCTCGGATTCCCTGCGCGGAATCGTGTCGTTTCTTGCCTCTGACGCCCTGCAAGGCCGCGACACCCCATCACCCGGACTGGACGTCGCCGCCACCTACATCGCCTCGGCTTTTCGCGGCGACGGGCTCGAAAGTGTCACTGGCGCTGATTATTCTCAATATGCGGATTTCATCGAAGTGGCCGGCAGTGTCGAGACCTTGCAGTTCAGCATATCGGGAGCTGGTGAACCCGCGCGCTCCATACCCTCAAGCAGCGTTGCGGTGGAAAGCGTGGAACCAGCGCACTTGGTGAATGAGCCCGTATTCAAGTGGGCGCCCAACGTAAAAATAGAGGTCTCGTTGCGCGGCAAGGTTCTGATGCTGCGTACGCCGTCCGACCCTGCGACCGTTCGGAGGCTCGAAATCTCGCGTCCGGACGCAATCGTTCAACTTAGCCGGAACAGCGTCACTGGCGGGTGGCGGAAGGGTCTCCTTTTGCCGCAGAGCGAACGATCCGATATCGCTCTTGTCACCCTGCCTGCCGGCGAACTCGAGTCCATCTTCGACCGTTTACCCAACGGGCTAACCGCGGCTCGCGTCAGCCTGAACATCGGTGCGCCTGCCGTCAAGCCGGCGCGCGTTCGCAACGTGATTGGAGTGTTGCCGGGGTCGGACCTTCATCTGCGCGACGAATTCATTCTGGTAACAGCGCACTATGACCACCTCGGCGTTTCACAAGCCGGTATTTACAGTGGTGCGAATGACAATGCGAGCGGTGTGGCCGCTGTCCTTTCTCTTGCCGCTGCATTTTCCCGAGAGGCCCGGCATCCCAAACGCACCCTGGTATTCGTAGCTTTCTTCGGAGAGGAAAAGGGTCTGCTGGGGTCGACCTGGTTTGTGAAACACTCGCCGGTTTCCCTTTCCCGCGTCATCGCCGATATCAACTTCGAACAACTGGGCGACACCGGGTCGGGCGGAGATGTGCCTGCGGCCGCGTTGGGCGTAACCGGATACAGCCTGTCAGACCTGCCCCAGTTGCTGGCTCCAGCCCTGGCCGCCGCCGGCATCCCGCTCAAAGACACCCCAGGCAACCAAAGCTATTTTGGACGCAGCGATAACTACCCCCTTGCCCAGGCCGGCATTCCGTCCCATACCTTCGTCGCCGCGTACGAATACCCGGACTATCACAGCGTGACCGACAAGTGGGAGAAACTGAACTACGAGAACATGGCCCATTTAACGCGCGCTCTCGCCGCCGCCATCGAGAAGCTGGCCGACGGCCCTGAAGTCCCCCACTGGATCGAATCGAGCAAGACGAAAGCGTACCTTGACGCATGGCGCGCAATGCATCACTAAGCTACATCCTGCCGTTCGCGGTTTTCATCGCGATGCTGATGATGAACTCGTTTGTGCCTGTGCCGCAATGGGCGCGGTTTGTGGTGGAGACCGCTGTGATCGCGGGCGTTTCGCTGCCCGCATTGCAAGGCAAACCAAAGTTCCCGCTACTCAGCTTCTTAGTCGGCGTAGGAGTTTTCCTCCTTTGGATTGCCCCTGATCAGTTCATCCCAAACTATCGATCCCTCCCGGTTTTCAACAATGCCCTGGTAGGCCGAATCGGCGCCGCGTCCCCGCAACATGACCCGCTCTTCCTCACGTTCCGAGTCTTGAACAGCGTGGTAACGGTCCCTATTCTGGAAGAGCTGTTTTGGCGAGGGTTCCTGATGCGCTGGCTGATCAACCGCGATTTCACTTTGGTTCGCCTGGGAACTTACAGCCCTGGTGCATTCTGGATCGTCGCGATGCTGTTCGCTTCCGAGCATGGTTCGTACTGGGATGTGGGATTGCTCGCCGGCGTCGCGTATAACCTTTGGATCGTCCGCACGCGTAACCTACCCGATTCGATTTTGGCCCACGCAGTGACCAACGCCTGTCTCGCGGCTTGGGTCATCTTCGCGGGTCGGTGGCAATATTGGATTTAGTTGGGCCGTTTCTTCGCCGGCTTCGGCGCTTCCGCCTTGAACGTCAAAGTCACATCCACCACATGGGTTGTCTCGTCCAACTTCGCGTCCGCATGCGTCGGCCCCAGGTAATCGAAAATTCCCGCATTCTTCACTTCATTCAGGAAGTGATCCGCGTAATCCGGGTTATACGGGTCGCCCGGCTTCTTCCCCCACATCTTCCGCACGGCATCCTCGCCATTCAGATCCAGACCATTGATCTTAAGATCGCCAAAGATATACTTATCCCCGCGATCTACCTTGAATAGCACGTCCACCTTCTTATTCACGTCGTCAATATTACGGTCCACCGTCACTGCGGCGTTGAAGTATCCCACCCGCCGGACGGCCTTCTTCACCTTGGCCGCGGCTTCATTCACCGCATCGAAATTGACGGTTCCTCCCGGCTTCAGCCCTGCGACATGAAGCAGTTCATCGCGCTCATCCTTTGTGGCCGCGCTAATCTTCACCGAGCCTAGCTTGTATACAGCCCCCTCGATGATCTTCACGTTGACCAGCAGTCCCTTGGTCGGCGGCGGGATCGGCTCCGTCGATATATCTTCGAACCGCACGCGCATGTAACCCAACGCCTCGTACATCGGGCGCAGTTGATTATCCAGCAGCTCGCGGAAATTCCGCTCCGTGTAGGGCAGCCCGAAGGCGACCGCGCCGATGGAGTTTTGCAGCGTCGGTTCGTCGATCACTTCGTTCCCCGTGAACTCCACCCGCGCCACCGCAGGCAGCGGCGCATCCGGGCGGAACTGCACCACGAAGTCGTTAGGCCCAATTGGCTCCAGCTTCCCGATAACCTTTGCCGGCTTCTTCTGCGCCGCGTTGTACTCCTCGAGAAAACCCGCCAGGCGTTTAATGATCTGCTGCGTCGGCGGTACCGAGCCCGTGTAGAGCGGGTCGCGCGATTCCAGGTATTTACTGATCTCGTCGTCCGTTCCCGGCAACCCAGCAAACTGCACCTTATAGAGCGGCTTCACTTCGCTGACCTGGAACTCCGCCGCATAGCCCGGTTTCGTCCCGGGCACGGGCTTGTACTGATACCCCACCGAATCGAAAAGCCCCGTATCCACCAGCTTCAACCGCGCTGTCTCGAAGGCATCTTTAGTAGCCGTATCGCCAACGTTCACTCCCGCCACCGCCAGAATCGCTTTAGCAGAGAATTGCTGATTCCCTTTGACCGTCACGCTCAGAACGGGGAGTGCCAGCGGATTAGCGTTCGTGGCCGCGGCCGTGCTCTTCCTGCGACTGGACGTTTGCGCACAAATCGTCGAAACAGCAATCAGAAGCAGCGCGGCAAGTGCCCTCATGACATATATTCTAGAAGTCGTGAAGAAATCGTTAGCAGCCTTAGCCCTTCTGATTGCCTGCGGAACCGCTTCTCCTCAACAGAAAACCGCCGACCCCTGGTGGAAGCACGCCCTCGTCTATGAAATCTATCCGCGCAGTTTTCAAGATTCAAACGGCGACGGCGTTGGAGACCTCAACGGCATCACCTCGCGCCTCGATTACCTGAAGGATCTGGGCGTGGACGCCATCTGGCTTTCCCCCATCTACCCTTCACCTCAAGTCGATTTCGGATACGACATTTCGGACTATGAGCAGGTTGATCCGCAGTACGGGACACTCGCCGACTTCGATCGTCTGGAAGCGGAATCCCAGAAACGCGGCATCCGCATCATCATGGACATGGTGATGAACCACACCTCGGATAAGCACCCGTGGTTCATCGAATCCGCAAGTTCGAAGACCGATCCCAAGCGCGACTGGTATGTGTGGCGCGACGGCACGGCGCCCGGACCCGGCCATCCGCCCAATAACTGGCAGAGCATTTTTGGACATTCGGCCTGGCAGTACGATGCCAAGACCGGCCAGTATTATTACCACAAATTTTACGTGCAGCAGCCTGACTTGAACTGGCGGAATCCCGAAGTTCAAAAGGCTATGTTCGATTCCGTGCGCTTCTGGCTCGACCGCGGAGTAGCCGGCTTCCGCCTCGATGCAATCCCGACTTTATTCGAAGACCCGCAGCTTCGCGATGAAGAAGTCGTGCCGGGCACCAACGCGTTCGGCGACCCGAATTTGAAAGACCTGCGCACCAACAACTTGCCCGAAGTGCATGATGTTCTGCGCGATCTGCGTAAGTTGACCGACAGCTATCCCGGCGATCGCGTACTGATCGGCGAAACCTATCTCAATAACATCCATGAGTTAGAGGAGATGTACGGGCTGAAGCAGGATGAGCTGCAATTGCCCATGGATATGCAGGTGGGTTTCATCAACAAGCTCGATGTGGCGCTGTTCCGCAGCCGTATTCAAGATGCCGAGAGTGAGCTGCCGGCGGGAGATCAACCGCTGTTCGTTTTCGATAATCATGACAACCCGCGCAGCATCGATCGCTACGGCGATGGGAAGCATAACCTGGCCATTGCGCGGATCATCGCAACCATGCTGTTCACAACGCGCGCCACCGCGATGATGTACTACGGGGAAGAATTGGGGATGGTGACGTCGACTCCGCAGCGCGTGCAAGATGTGAAAGACCCCATCGGCGTGACGGGCTGGCCGAAGGAGAAAGGGCGTGATGGCGAGCGCACTCCCATGCAGTGGGACGCAGGGAAGAATGCCGGCTTCAGCAGTGCCGCGACCACGTGGCTTCCGGTGGCGAAGAACTATAAGACGGTCAACGTGAAGGTGGAGGAGAGCGAGAAAGCGTCATTGCTGAATTGGTATAAGTTCCTGATCGCCGAGCGCCGCAAGAATCCATCGTTGCGTGATGGCAGCCTAACGATGCTGAATACGGACAACAAGAACGTTCTAACTTACGTGCGGAAGGGAACGCCGAACGTTGTCGTGGCGTTGAATTTCAGCGCGCAGCCGCAGACTTTGACGGTTGATTGGAAAGCGGCGGAAGTTTGGACGCTGTTAACGGATACGGATTCTTTGAAAGAAACAAAGAGCTTGAAGAATTTGACGCTGCCGCCGTTTGGGGTTTGGATTGGTTCGGCTGAGTGAGCGGCGCGGATCTGACCAGTACGCGTGCGGCAATGCTGGCATCACCGAGCTTACCGCTGGAGCTGAATGCATGCCAACATTCTCAAGCGAGTCATGCCAAGCAATCGGGTGTACCCGAGCGGCGATCGCCTGAACGAAGTACTGCGCCGACCCGCACCACCAGGCCCTCGCTTCGGCAGCCACCGTTCCCGCGCCTCTGCGGTCTTTGCGTTTACTGCTGGGGCGATTGTTTAGCGGGATGGCGCCAGCATCGCCGAAGGTCACGGGGTTATGCGCCAAACCTGTAAGTGCCGCCCCGCCTCCGGCCACCCCAATAGTCGCCGCGCGGCTTGGTGACAAAGTGCCACCCGACCTGCGCGAACAGCTGACGGGGTTCGTTATGCGGTCTGGGAAAGTAGACCAATTGAAGCGACTGATCGAACGTTGTAGGGCCTGAGGGAGGCGATAGCGGCGTGGGCGCCACCCGCTTCCGCGGTAATTCCTTTGGCACGAACAGAAACTATTCGACGTCCGAGTCAGGCCACAGGCGGGAATCGTCTCAGTTCGGTCATGATCGGCCGATAGTTAAGGCCAGTTCTGAGATGCGTGACGAACCCGCAGGATCTGAACCTGATCCTCGATGATTTCGTAGACCACGATGTAGGGCCACGGAGGAAGCAGTTCCCGGGTACCGGGCGCTAGTCCTTTGCGCCCTCGGCTTGGAAACTTGCGCAACGCTGCTTTTGCAACGCGCTGAGCAGCCGACGGGCTGTCTTCACGTATTCGATCCACGATGTGGCCCAGATCGTCGGCGGCATCGGTGGTCCAGCGAACGCGTGTCAAGGTCGAAACATCTGTTCGATACGTTCAACCACTTCGTCGTGCTCCAGCAGTTCGCCTCGACGGGCGGAGGCGCGGCCCTCTTCCACGGCATCGAGAAAACGCGAATCATACTCCAGCATGCGGGCGATCGCTTCCTGGACCAATTCGTCGGCTCCCCGTCCGGTCTTGACGGCCAACTCGCTTAACTGTGCTTTCTGATCTTCGGCCAGATGGACTTCCACGCCTAAATGTAAAGACTACAGCGGCAATATGTCAACCTAACTACCAGGCCCATCGGTGCTGGTGCGGTGTCCAATCAATAACTAGACGTTAATTCATAGCCAGTAGAGTCTTGCGATCCTGCAACGCATTGAAAAATAGTCGTTTACGTCGACCCATCACAGGGTCGGCTGAAAGGCCGACCGCCGTCAAAATCGGCGACCCTACACCCCACATGTAGAATGAAGACTAGTGGCATACGATCTGGTAGTAATTGGCAGTGGCCCTGGCGGCTACTCAGCAGCAGTGCGCGCGGGCCAATACGGACTCAAAACCGCACTCATTGAAAAACAGGCAAGACTCGGCGGAACCTGCCTCCTCGTCGGGTGCATTCCCACCAAAAGCCTCCTCCACACGGCCGAAGTCTGGACCCACGTCCAACACTCCGAAGAAGAGGGCATCAGCCTCAAGGAACCCGTCCTGAACTTCCCCAAAGTGATGGAGCGCAAGGACGGCATCGTCACCAAGCACTCCAAGGGCATCGACTTCCTGATGAAGAAGAACAAGGTCGAAGTCATCAAGGGAGCGGCCACGCTGAAAGGCAACGGCAAAATCGAAATCAAATCCGATAAGGGCGTCGACACCATCGAAGCGAAGAACATCCTGATCGCCACCGGCTCGGAAGCGCGCATGCTTCCCGGCCTCACGCCGGATGATTCCATCCTTACCAACATTGAGATTCTGAAGCTTCAGGCTGTCCCGAAAACCTTGAACGTCATTGGCGCCGGAGCCGTGGGCGTGGAGTTCGCGTCCATGTTCAATAAGTTCGGCTCCAAGGTGCAGGTCTTTGAAATGCTGCCGCGCGTGGTTCCCGTAGAAGACGAAGACATCTCGAAGGAACTGGCTCGCGTCTTCAAGAAGCAGGGCATCCGCATCGAAACCGGCGCCAAGTGCGACAACATCCGCAAAACCGCCACCGGCGTCGCCATGACCGTAACCCTGGCCGATGGCAAGGTGGAAGAGACCGAATCCGAAAAGCTGCTGGTGGCCGTGGGCCGCGCTCCCAACACGGCCGGCATTGGGCTTGAGAACACCAAAGTCCAACTCGACCGCGGCTTCATCAAGGTCAACGAATTCATGCAAACGGCCGAACCCAACGTCTACGCCATCGGCGATTGCGTCGCAGGCATGCCGCAACTCGCACACGTGGCCGCAGCGCAGGGTATGGTCGCGGTTGCCAAAATCGCCGGCAAACCCGCCATCCCGATTCATAAGAACCGCATCCCCGCCGCCACTTATACGGAGCCCGGCATTGGCAGCGTGGGTCTCACGGAAGCGCAGGCCAAGGCTCAGGGATACAAGGTCAAGGTCGGCAAGTTTCCATTCCTGGGCAACAGCAAAGCCACCATCGTCGGCATGCACGATGGCTTTGTGAAGGTCGTGGAAGACGAAAAGTATGGTGAGATCCTGGGCGTCCACATCATCGGCCCGCAGGGTTTTGAACTCATCGCTGAAGCCGTTGCGGCCATGGAAGCCGAAGCCACCGTCGAAACGCTGATGCACACCATCCACGCGCATCCCACCCTCTATGAAGCCGTTGGCGAAGCCTTCAACGCCGTCGACGGTTTGCAGATCAACGCGTAGGGTGAACAGAAGCGCCACATGCCACGCCGCTGCGAACTGCGCGATCTCGGACGCCTCGAATGGCACAAAGCCTTCGTCGTGCAGCAGAGCCTGGCCGAGCAGCGCAAGCGCGGCGAAATCCCCGATCAGCTTCTCATTGTCGAGCACCCGCACGTGGTCACCCTGGGCCGCAACGGCAAGGAAGCCAATCTCCTCGCCAGTCCGGAACTGCTCTCCCGGGCCGGCATCAGCTTTTGCGAAACCGATCGCGGCGGCGACGTTACCTATCACGGACCCGGCCAAATCGTCGGTTATCCAATCCTTGATCTTCGAGATTGGAAGCGCGATGTGCATCTTTACGTGCGCTCCATTGAACAGGTTTTGATCGACACGCTGGCCGATTTCGGCATCGTCGCGGGACGCGTAGAAGGCTGCACCGGCGTCTGGGTCGGCGGCGCAAAGCTGGCCGCCATCGGCGTTCACATCAGCCGCTGGATCACCACGCACGGTTTCGCTTTCAACCTGAATCCGGATCTGAAATACTTTCAGTACATTGTTCCGTGTGGATTGACCAAGCCGGTGACCAGCATGGAAAAGTTGGGCGTCGTTGCCCCATGGGACGCGGTGGTTGCACGGATCGCCAACCATTTCGCACGCAATTTCGATTTCGAACTATTTGACGGAGAAGACTCGCATGGCAGACATATTGATGCCCCAGATGGGCGAAAGCATTGTCGAAGGGACGCTGACTCGCTGGCTGAAGAAGGCTGGCGACAAAGTCGAGCGGGATGAGCCGCTGTTTGAAATCTCCACCGACAAGGTGGATACCGAGATCCCTTCTCCCGTGGCCGGCGTGCTTTCCGAATTGCTGGTGGAAGAAGGCAAAACCGTCGGCATTAATACGGTGGTAGCGCGCGTCACCGAGGAAGGTGCGGCAGCTCCACCCGCCGCAGCCGCGCCGCCCAAGGCCGAGCCCAAACCGGAAGCGAAGCCTGCTGCCGCGCCTGCTCCGCCCCCCGCCGCGTCCGCTCCCGAAGCCGCCGAGCCAGCTGGCCCGCTCTCGCCTTTGGTGCGCAAGATGGCCCGCGAGAACGCCATCGATTTGGCCAAGGTTACCGGAACCGGCGCCGGCGGCCGCATCACCAAGCAGGATCTGGAATCGTACATGGCAACTCCGGCGCCCGTTGCCGCGGCTCCGGTCGCAGCCGCGCCGCCGAAAGCACCTGCCCCGCCACCACCAACGCCCTTTGTGCCACCCCCTCCCGCAACCGGCGCCAAGACCCGCATCGAGCCCCTCAGCAACATGCGCATCAAAATTGCCGAGCACATGGTGAATTCCAAGCGCACCTCCGCGCACGTCACCACCGTGCACCGCGTCGACATGACCCGCGTCGCCAAAATGCGCGCGAAGCATAAAGAGGATTTCGCCAGCCGCTATGGCATGTCGCTCACGTTCCTGCCGTTCGTCACGCGCGCCACCGTGGAAGCGCTGCGCACTTATCCGCTTCTCAACGCATCCATCGATGGAACTAACATCGTTTATCACAACGAGATCAATCTCGGTATCGCCGTGGCTCTCGAAAACGGATTGATCGTCCCCGTGATTCGCGGCGCCGACGAAAAGAACGTTCTGGGCCTCCAGCGCTCCATCGTCGACCTCGCCGCCCGTGCCCGCTCCCGCCAGTTGAAGCCCGATGAAGTGCTGGGCGGAACATTCTCCATCACCAACTTCGGCAGCTTCGGAAGCGTGTTCGCCACGCCCATCATCAACCAGCCGCAGGTCGCCATTCTCGGTGTCGGCGCTGTCGAAAAAGTCCCCGTCGTGATCGACGACGCCATCGCCATCCGTTCCCAGGCATTCCTCGCGCTCACGTTCGACCATCGCCTTATCGATGGCGCGCTGGCCGATCAGTTCACCGCCAAAGTGAAGCACGTTCTCGAGACCTGGTCTGAAGAGGTTCTGTGATCGACCGGGCGTTTCTCGATTTCTCTGCCGCCAAGCTGCGTCAGTACGTCGACCGCATAGCGGCCTGCGTCGATCGCCTCTCCGACGATCAGATCTGGTCGCGCGGCCACGCTAGCGAAAACAGCATTGGCAACCTCTGCCTGCATCTCTCGGGCAACATCCGCCAGTGGATTCTCTCCGGCGTTGGAAACACCAAAGACGTTCGCGACCGCGATTCCGAATTCGCCGCTAAGGGTGGCGTACCCCCAGCCGAGTTGATCACACAACTAAGAGTCACCGTCGAAGCCGCGTGTCATGTGATCTCGTCTTTACCCGCCGCAAGGCTCGAAGACAAGATCACCGTCCAGGGCTATCATCAAACCGTCCTCGAAGCCGTCTATCACGTAGTCGAGCATTTCGCCGGGCACACCGGCCAGATCATCTTCGCCACTAAAGCTCTGCAAGGCGAAGACCTCGGCTTCTATCGCCACCTCTCGCAGCCCCAACATAACGAAGCTACGCCTTAGCATGCGAAGGTTTCGAATTCTTGAGGAACCCGGAAAGACGGTTCTCACCCGCGATCCGGATTACAAGGCAATGCTACTGGTCGCCGTCGTTGATCTCACGGTGTTCCTTGTCTACTCCAAGCTTCCAATCGCATTGCGCGTGATTCCGCTTGCCGCCTTCACTTTGCTCTGTGCGGCGGTACTCTGGCCGCGCATCATCGGCGAGAACGTAACCCTCACCAGCCGGAGCTTCCAATACCAACGCGGCCTCTTCCCGCTCATACTGTCTACTGAACTGGAATGGAAGAACCTCGACCCCCCGCACATCCTGAATGCCGGCATTCGCGGACGGCGCGGGCCCATCGGCTTCAACGACAAACGTACGGGCCGCGAGTATCGCATCGGCGCCGGCTTGCAGCCACCCGATTGCCGGAATTTTCTGGCTGCGGTGGAGCGGTTCAAGCCCGCATTTTTCTAACGCGATGCCGATACCCCCCACGCGTGGCTTGAAACCGAATCTCCAGCCGCGCTCCTTGCCGCGGATGATAAACCAGCGCTGGGCGGAAACACACCAGGCAGCGTGCCCCGTCGCGCCGAACACTCGGATAAACCAGCCCGTTCGACTGCATCTCGATCAGCCGTCGCGCCACTCTCTGTGAAGCCCCGTAACACTCCGGCACCGGCTCCGGCAACAGACAGTCCGCGAAGAATTCGTCGTCCGGATCAACCACATGAAAGGAGCACCGAAAGTCCGCCAGCCAATCGTCATAAGTCGCGGTCTCTTCATCGGGCCGCTCCCACGGAAGCCCGGGAACCACGATCTCCATCAGCCGCCGCGCCTTGTGATAGGTCACTTCCGCGAGAGACGTTCCCAGTTCCTCGGCCGCATACCACGCCCCGCGCGTCGCATCATTGAAACGAGCCCCGGCTTCGCTGGTGTGCGTGAACGCCGCGTTCACAATATGAGCGTTGGGAATCCCATAGACCAATTCATACGTGCTGATCCCCGCGAGACCCTGCTGCTCTCCCTGAATCCGGTCATTGGTCGCACCATCCAGCAGAACAATGTCTGCCAGCATCCGTTCGCCGTCTGCAATGTCTTCAAGAACGGTTCCCATCTCGCTGAACCGGGATGGAATCAAGCGGTGAAACGCCTCGAAAGTGAAATGGGAAGCCTGAGGGTTCAATGCCCACCGCGCCAGCTATCCAGCATGCGCCGCACCTGCACCATTCCCGGCTGCCCTTGCCGGAGCATGTATTCCACCGGAGCCTGGCCGGAGAAGACAGAACCCCGATTCGCCAGCGTGACCCAGCGATCCGCCCACGGCTTACCAAAGTAAATCTGCAGCGCTTTAAAAATGCCGATCACCAGCGAAACCCTCATCAGCGTATCCTGATCGAGCTTCCTGCCGCGCGGCTCGGTTTTCCACGCGTGAAAGGTAGAGGACGCTATGCCGCCCAGCAATCCTCTCGCTTGAGCCTCGCTCAAGCCCCATTTTTCAGCGATTTTCACGAAGGCTTTGATCGCGCTCACGCTCAGGCGCTCGCGTTCAGCAGGGTCCGTCAGGTCCGGTGCGCGGTCAAACGCGTATCCGGCAACGATGGGGGGATCCGGTAAGGCAGAAATAAGCTACACCTCGATTCCGAATACTATTATCCTCGAAATCGGAGTCGACGGCAATCGGGGCGCCGCCCCACAGCCTACTTCTTAAACAAATTCTCGAACGCGCTCTTGGCATCGTTCGCGTTCCGCGGCGGCGAAGCCATCACGCCCGCCATGCCAGATCTTGGGCCATTGCCGTTCGCGCCCGGCCCGGCCGTATCTTTCGCCACCGTGAAGCGCGGCGTGAACAGCGCACATTCATTCTTCTGATCTTTCACGGCAATCCTTACCGGAATCGGCTTCTGGCATTGGAATCGGGTGGAGGGTTCAAAGTGGGCGCACTGCTTACAGCAGTGCAACTGGGTTCCGCATTTCGGGCAGACACCCGAAAAATCTGTGCTCGCGGCTAGCATCGTCGAACAATTAAAGCAGCGCGCCGCTGTCACCGATTGAACCAGGCGGGGTAGGCGGGGCCCGGTTACATCGATCGGCGGCTGCGGACCATTCTGTTTCGGTCGCTCGCGGTCGCCATGGGGGCCGCCGCGGCGTTCACTTTCCTGATAGCCGCGGTGGGAATACTTGCGGTCTCCGTCCATACGGGGTCGGTACTCCTTGGGGGTGTTTGGGTTCTGGCGCGTATTACGGGCTCAAAACGTCTAATCAATCGGATGGGATTCCTTCGAGGAAGTGGGCCGGTGCCGCCCCGGTGCCTGCTATACGCAAGGCCGAGGTTGGGGTTCCGCCAACTGCTACAAGTACATACATACCACGAATCCGGAAACGTTGCACGCAAGAAATGTATTCTTAATGAGTGTCGTGCCTTCCGGCGATGGCTTTTCTTGTTCTCCTCCCCACCGCTTTGTATGCCACCGGGAGACATCCGGTTTCAACAAAATCGCCGCAAGTCAATAGTGAAGTCTGGAGCCGGGACGTTGCACCCATTCTGTTTCATCATTGTGTGGAATGCCACCGCCCTGGGCAGCCTGCGCCTTTTCCCCTTCTTAGCTTTGACGACGCGCACCGCCGCGCAGCCCAAATCGCCGCCGTCGCCCGCTCGCATTTCATGCCGCCGTGGAAGCCCATCGCCGGGTTCGGGGATTTCGCCGGCGCCCGTCGCCTCACCCCCCATGAAATCGCCGTGATTCAAAGCTGGGCTAGCTCCGGCGCACACGCTGGAGACCTGACCCGCGCTCCCGCCGCACCCGTCTTCCCCTCCACGTGGCAACTCGGGGAACCGGACGCCATCGCCCAACTCGCCGAACCAGTCGATGTCCCAGCCGATGGACCCGACCAGTATCGATGCATCACGTTACCTCTGGTATTGGATCGCGATCGCTATGTTCGCGCGTTTGAGTTCTCGTCAGCGGGCTCTGCCGGCATTCATCATGGTCTGTTTTTCGTTGACGGCCGCCGTTCAAGGGGTCCCGATACGAACTGGGAATGCTTCGGCACACCCGGATTCATCCCCACCGCCGGCCTCGGCGGCTGGACACCCGGAATGGGCGCCGTCTCCATGCCACCGGAAACTGCGGTCCACATCCCCAAAGGCGCTCGCCTCGTCATGCAGCTTCACTTGCACCCCGACGGGAAGCCCGAAAAGGTTGACCCGCAGATCGCGCTCTATTTCGCCGATCATCCGCCCACGCGAGTTTTAATGGACGTCGGCCTCGGCTCCAATCAAATCGATATTCCAGCCGGCCAAAAGAGCTATCAGGTTCGCGATAGCTTCACTCTCCCTGTTCCCGTTCAAGTAGTGGGAATCATCCCCCACGCCCATTACGTCTGCAAGGATATGAAAGCCTGGGCCATCCTTCCGGGAGGCCGCAAGCGCTGGCTCCTCTGGATCGCCGATTGGGATTTCAACTGGCAGAGTCAGTTCCGCTACCGCACTCCCTTCATGCTGCCCGCCGGTACGCGCCTGGAAATGCTCTTCACCTACGACAATTCCGCGGAGAACGTTCGCAACCCCAACCATCCCCCGCAGCGCGTTCAGTACGGCCCTGGCAGCACCGACGAAATGGCCGGCATCCACCTCCAGGTGATCCCCAAAGACGAAGCCGATATGCATGAGCTCGGCATGGCGCAATGGGGTAAATTCATGCGCAGCCGCGGCGGCGAGTTCTATCACCCTGAACAATGAGAATCGAAGACCCCGTCAGGGCTTAGGAGTTCCCGTCAGACCTGAGAGTAGTGCGCAGCCCAAGCCTCAATGTAGGTCTGTTCCGGTTCACTGCCCGCTGCACAGCAGCACATCCACCAGGTATTGCTGCACCGTGGCGGTCCCCTGCGGATCACTGGGCGAACCGTCCAATTCGAAGCCATCCCAACAGCATACTTCACCCCTCATGCTGCGCCAAAACCGGTCAATCAAGAGCGCAGATGCGAGAGAATATCCGGAATGCTCAAACCATATCCCTTGCTTCTCACTCTCACCTTCGCGGCATCGCTGGCAGCCGCGGACACCTCCGCCGGTAAAGCCTGGCAGGTCATCAAAGACGGATTAGCCGACAAAGACGCCACCCATCGGGCCCAGGCCGTGCAGGCGCTCGGATTGATACCGGGCAACCAGCAAGCCGAGTCGCTGGCCGCCGAAACACTGAAAGATCCCGAACCTCGGGTCCGGTCTGCCGCCGCTGCCGCCTTGGGCCAGATGAAGGCTCGCAGTGCCGCACCAGCCTTGAAAAACGCCCTACAGGACAAATCCGGCGAAGTCGTGTTCGCCGCTGCGGACGCCCTGGTCCAATTCGGCGATCCGGCGGGCTTCGAAGTCGACTATGAAATCCTCATGCGTCAGCGCAAGGGCGGCGGCGGTCTGCTGGACGACGAAAAGGAAATGCTCCACAATCCGAGAGAACTCGAGAAGATGGGGTTCGAGGAGGGGATCGGGTTCATCCCGTTCGGTTCCATGGCCCTCACCGGGTTCCGCACCGTCACCAAAGACTCCACCACTCCGGTCCGGGCGAAAGCGGCTCGCGCCCTCGCCGAGGACCCCGATCCGAAAAGCGCCCAGGCCCTTGTCGACAGCCTCGATGACGAAAAGTGGCTGGTTCGAACCGCGGCCGCAGCCGGAATCGCCGAACGCAATGACCGCTCCCTGCTTCCTAAAGTAGCGCCGTCTATGGACGACAAATCGGAAATCGTGCGTTACACAGCCGCGGCAGCCGTCCTACATCTCGGCGCCCCTCTCCGGAAAGCAGGCCCCCGGATTCGCATGAAACCTGCCGCCTAACCCTTCCGTGTCATACAAAACGGCCCCGAATGCCATTTTCTAGTATGAAATTTCTCTTTTTTGGGACTATCGCCTCAGAATTAGTTCATTTGGACTGGCCAAATAGGGTACTTTTAGTACAGAATCTTTTTATACTCGTAGTTGAGTAGGCGTTTACACCTAAGGAAAAAAACCGACATGAAACTCACCAGAGCACTGCTGTTGGCCGCCTTGGCCCTCTTCGTAGCCGAGACGATTCAGGACGCACGCGCGTTTCCGCCGCCCATGTGCCCGCCGATCTGTAAGAAGTAAAGCATTGCAATACAACGCTCGATGAGGCCGCTCAAAATCACGCGGAACTGAGAGACCCTTGCTAGACGGCCTCATCCAAGCTTTGTGGTACGCCTCAATCGTTTCAGGGGCCTTGGTTGTCATACGCCTTTTCACAAACGGCTTGGCATCCCGCTATCGGGGGCTCGCCGCGTGGGCGCTGGTCAGCACCATCGCTTCCATCCTTCTGCTGTTTCTCCAAAACGACCCCGACGTCTACCTTCGGGTGAGCATTGCTTCGTACGCTCTTGAAGCCATCTGCGCCTTCCTTCTCATCCGCCGCTTGTTCGGTTCTCACCTGGAAGCGTATCGGGGCATCGGATCCTTTGCGCAAAAGCTGCTCAGCGGGCTGGTAGGCCTTTCGGCCGTCATCTCAGTGTTTGCGGTCCGGCAGGACTGGCTGAATGCGGCGTCTCCCAGCGATTGGACGTTCGCGGGCGTTCGAATTATCGATTCCGGGTTCGCCGTATTCCTCGCCAGTGCCGCCATCTTCTTTGCCCGCTATCGCGTGCCCACTCAGGCCAATGTCCTCCGGCTTGAGGCGGCCGCCACGGTCTACTTCGCGGTTCAGGCGCTAACGTTCCTTGCCATCATTCTGATTGGGGAGCCGGTCCGCAAGATCGCGTCGGTTGCCGTGGAGGCAGCCGACTTCTCGGTCTTTAGCTACTTTAGCTTTGCCGTCACAAAGGCTGGTGAATCGCTCCCTGCGCGCTCCCATAACCCCGCAGAGCAGGCCCGCCTGGAAGCGCTAAACAGAGAGGCGCTTAGATTTGCGCAGCAGCTGAAATCCGCTGTAAGAAAGAATTCTGGATAGCCACGCAGGCGGTAATTTCTCCGCAAGCCTTGCGGACCATTTCCGCTGCGGACCCCATCCGCAGGTAATGCATGCCCAATGCCACCCGCAGGCTGAACACCGCGCGTGTAAACGCAAAATCGTTGGACATCAACGATTCCATATCCACATGCCCGGCGTGATACATCAGATCTCGCCGTTGTTCCTGCACGCGCCGGAAATGCCGCTTCACCCTGTGAATCAGCTGAGCGAACACCTGCCGCCGCACTCGGCGAAACTGAGCAGCGTCCAGGTGATGCGCCGTCACAAAACCCTCATCCTCCACGCTTAGCGTGCGCAGGATAACCGCAAGCTCCGGCAGGATCGAAACCGACTCCTCCGCCGCCGCGAAAATATCGCGGATCGCTTGTTCCCGATTCACTTCGGGCATCTCGAATTGTTGTCTCTCGGGAACCACAGACTAAGATTATCGTCACCATTCGGCCGCGTCAATAGGGTTATCGAGCAAAATAGATAGATCAGGGTTATCATTCTTCGACTTGCAGGAATCGGGACCTTAGGGTAAGCAATTACCATGATTCATTGGAGGTGGGCAGGATATCCGGGACGCCCGGCGGCGACGGCGGATTCCTGGGGCCGTCCTCGCCGAGCGCGCCAAGTTCCCGAACAAGGGTGATGAACTGGACGCTGTTCTATGGGAGGGCGTGGCCCTCACGCTTGCGAAGAATGCAGGTATCGCCGCGCCGGCGTTTCGACCGCGAAGGCAGCGCGCGAATACCGTTCCTGTCTGCCGTGAGTATGCTGGACGCGCGTGACAACGAAGCCCGCAGCTATCTGGAATTCGTCGATGCGCTCCGCCAGCATGGCGCAGCGCCCAAGCAGGACATGCAGGCGCTCTGGCGGCGTATCGTGTTCAGCATCCTCATATCAAACACGGACGATCACCTCCGCAACAACGGTTTCCTGTGGATCGGTCATGCCGATTGGCGGCTCTCAACGGCTTTTGACCTCAATCCCGTCCCAACCGATATAGGACGGAACCGCGTCTCTCGGATTGGCCTACGATGTTGCGTCCTATTTCGAGCTGACGGGAGAAAATGTGCGCGGGATCGCGCGCGAGGTCGGTCCGCGTTCGAGCACCATGTACTGACCCCGACCGCATCACGGTTAGCGTTCTTTCGCCTTTAATTCGCCTATCAACACAACATCTAGCCCCTCTGCGTATTTCAGATACCGCCCCTCGCGCTCCCGTAAGTCACTAAAAACAATTAACTAAGCCCAAAATTCCCTTGCAACTTTCTCCCGATCCGTGCCACAATCTGTTGTGGACCAAAATGGATTAGTTTGGGACTAAGAGTGGACTAGCCGGAAAAAGCACCCAGTGGACGAAGCAATCGGTCACAGCAGCGCGCCTCCCATCGAACCACCCCGGGGCATGTTCCCGGCACGCCTCGATGACCGCGGCCGGCTTAAGCTACCCGCTTCGTTCCAGCAATATTTCGGGGCCCTTGCGGAGAAGAAATTGTTCGTCACCAGCCTTGACCGCCGCATAGCTCAAATCTACCCCATCGCGGCGTGGCGCGAGAACGAGAAGTTCTTTGAAAGCTATAACGAGAATCCCGAGGCCGTTCAGGACGTCTGGTTCAACGCCAACGATCTGGGGGCCGACGCCGAGCCCGATTCTCAGGGCCGCCTCACGTTTCATCCCGACCTGAGGCGTGAGCTGGACATGGACAACACCCAGCTCCACTTGTTCTCATATCGCGGCCGGGTCCAGGTTTTGACCGACGCACTGTATCAGGAGCGCCGCCAGCGCGCACAACGTTCCGCCACGGAGAATGTGACTCTGCTGGAGCGGGCAGGTCTGAAGTAATGAGCCGCCATGCCAGCCATACCGGAACACTATCCCGTCATGCTCTCCGAATCGCTGGAGGGGTTGGCGATCCAGCCGGACGGCGTGTATCTCGACTGCACGGCGGGCCTGGGAGGGCATTCCGGCGCCATCGCGAGGAAGCTTCAGACGGGCCTCGTGATCGCGAACGATCGGGATTTGCTGGCTCTGGAACTGGCCAGGGCGAACACTGCGGACGTAGCGGATCGGATTTTGTTTCATCATGGGCCGTTCTCCATGCTGGCCAGCGCGGTAGGCGCCGCCGGCCGGGGACAAGTGGACGGCCTGCTGGCGGATCTCGGCGTGAGCCGGTATCAACTGTTAACGCCGGACCGGGGATTTTCATTTCTGACCGAAGGCCCGTTGGATATGCGCATGGATCAATCGCGCGGCATCACAGCGGAGGAATTGGTCAACAAGAGTGCCGAAAAGGCGCTGGCCGACTGGATATACCAGCACGGCGAAGAAAGGAGGGCGCGGAAGATAGCCAGAGCAATCGTCCGGGCGCGGCCCATTCGGAGCACACTACATCTGGCCGATGTAGTGGAGCGGGTCGTGCCCCGGACGAGTCACTTGCATCCCGCCACCCAGACTTTCATGGCATTAAGAATGGTTGTGAATCAGGAGCCGGAGGAGCTGGATGCGCTTCTCGAACTGGCTCCCGACCTTGTCAAGCCCGGCGGCAGAATCGTGATCATCTCGTTCATGTCGCTGGAAGATCGCAAGGTAAAAGAGAGCTTTCGGGAATTGCAGAGAGAGAAGCAAGGCGCGGTGATCACTAAGAAACCGCTGGCGCCGTCGGAAGAAGAGTGCAGGCGGAATCCGCCGTCGCGCAGCGCAAAATTGCGGGTTTTTGAGTTGGCTTAGGTCTAGCAGGAGGCAAAACGCATGGCAACAGTAGCAACTTACTTCCGCCGTTCGGAATTCATGGCGGCGGAATCGACCGTGGAACAGATAGAGACGGATCAGTACCGGATGCGCAATCTGCCGGGCGACAACATCTACCTATTCTCCAAGCGCATCGATAACTCGCGGCTTGTACGGGAAGCAGACCCCGGGACGAGGACCGATTGCTGGTCGGCCATCGCCACCGTAACCCTGCTGGCCATCATGCTGGGAACGGCTGCCACGCCCCGCATCGGCGGAATCCTCAGCGGCATTCAGGCGGAGAAACTCAAGACCGATCAGCAGGAGCTGCTGACGCGGCGGCGCATGCTTGAGATTCAGGAAGCCCGCATCCTTAGCCAGTCCAACCTCGATCAGTTCGCCGCGAAACGCAATCTTGTGACTCCCGTGCCTGGACAGGAGCAGCACCTGCAGCCGCACGATTCGGCCTTGGCGATGAATGTTTCGTCGCCGGCCGGCGCACAGTAAGTTCTGGAAAGGTCGTGACCCGTGAACCCAGGCGCAAGGCTTGAGGCTATCCGTCGCCTGACATGGCTGGGCGCAGCGCTCCTGGTGTGGGGAGTTGCCATCCTGGGCGAGTTGATCTCGCTCCAGATCGTCCATCACGACGACTATGTAAAAAAGGCCCGTAAGCAGCAGGAAGCCAGCATCGAACTCACCGCTCCCCGCGGCACCATCTTCGACCGGGACAATCGCCCCCTCGCCATGAGCGAACCCGTCGAAAGCGTCCTACTCAATCCCCGCAAAATTGCCGACCAGCGAATGGCCGCCGATCTTCTGGCGCCCATGCTGAGTCTCGACCCGGATCAGCTCTACGCCGACATGCTGGAGGCCGCTGAGCACCATCGCGGCATGGTGGTGAAACGCTCCATCTCGCCGGACGAGTCGGAGAGCCTGCACGGTGCTCATCTCACCTGGATCCGCTTCGAGCAGGAGAGCCGGCGCACGTATCCCAATTCGAATGTGGCCGCTCACGTCATCGGATCGGTCTACAAAGGCGAGCACGGCGCGGAAGGAATCGAGAAGAGCGATGACGACATCCTGCGCGGCGTTCCCGGCAAGGCGCATGAACTGGTGGACGTGCAGCGTCACGGCATCGACAGTTGGGTGCAGACGCCTCCCGTGCCGGGCAAGTCCATTCGCCTGAGTATCGACCAGCGTCTCCAGTTCATCACAGAGCGCGATTTGGCTGCGCAGGTTCAGGCTAAGCATGCCCGCACTGGAAGCGCCATCATCATGAACCCCTACACGGGGGAAATTCTGGCCTTTGCCAACTACCCGACTTTCGATCCCAACAAGCCGCCGTCCAATGACGAGGAGCGTCGCGCGCATTTCAATCTCGGCGCGCAGGTGCCCTTTGAACCGGGGTCGATCTTCAAGGTCCTGACGCTCTCCGCTGCGCTCGAGACCACCACGCTTCGCCCGAACTCACTCATCAATTGCCATAACGGCATTCTGAAGCTGCCGGGCCGCGTCATTCATGAAGCTCACGGCGGGTTCGGCGTTATCCCCATGGCGGACGTGCTGGCTCATTCGAGCAACATCGGCGCCATCGAAATCGGTGCGCAAATCGGCCGCGAGAAGTTCTACCAGTACCTCTCCAACTTCGGTTTTGGACAAAGAACCGGCTCGGGGCTTCCCGCCGAATCCCCCGGGATTCTGCGCCCGCTCAACAAGTGGAGAACCACCTCGCTGGCTTCGGTTTCAATGGGCCAGGAGGTGGGCGCGACATCTCTCCAGTTGATTCGCGCCTGTGCCGTGATTGCGAATGGCGGATTGTTGATCACCCCGCGCGTGGTTCTGGAAGTGGGAGGCCAGCCGGTGCCCGCGCCTCCTGCAAAGAGGGTGCTGCGTCCCGAGACCACCGTTCTGATGCGCCAGATGATGGAAGGCGTCGTGCTCCGCGGAACGGGTAGGAACGTGATCAAGCTGCACGGGTGGTCTGCCGGCGGCAAGACCGGCACGGCCCAAATCTTCGAACACGGCCATTACACGCACCTCTACAATGCGTCGTTCATGGGGTTTGCGCCCTTGAACAATCCGGCATTGGTGGCCATCGTGACGGTTAACGGGACGGAAGGAAATGCGGGCATGGGCGCCAGCGCCGCCGGCCCGGTTTGGACCGACATTATGAATGAGGCGCTCCGGCTTTATGACGTGCCCAAAGATCTTCCGGAGAAGGATGTCCCACAAACGGCTCCTGCGAAGCCCGAGGACGACGTTGAAGTAGCCGAGATCGAGGGTGACCCGGGCAGCAACGTGCTGGAAGACGATCCGTCGGTGATGCCGAAAATCGAAGACATTCCGCTGGCGGCAGACGCCGGCGTCGTGCCGGATTTCCGGGGCAAATCGATGCGCGCCGTGGTAAAGCTAGCCTACGCCCAAGGACTCACTGTGGCTCCGCTAGGGAGCGGCGTCGCTCGTAACCAGTCGCCTGCGCCGGGGACTCCGCTCCATTCCGGCGGTACAATTCGGGTGCTGTTTACCCCATGAAGGTTGCAACGGTGCTCGCGGACACCGGGTTGAAGCATGCGCTGCCGCCGGCGCTGGCCGAACAGGAAGTGTTGGGTCTGGATTACGATTCCCGCCGCATCGCACCAGGGTGGCTCTTCTTCGCATTTTCAGGAACAAAAACGGATGGACGTCAATACGCCGCCAAAGCGATCGAGTTGGGGGCGCTGGCCGTCGTAAGCGAACTCCCGCCGCCGGACGGCTTCCGGGATCCCTGGCTGGAAGTGGGGCAGGGCCGCCACGCGCTAGCCTCTGCCGCCCGCGCTTTCTACGGCTTTCCCGATCGCCGCATTGCCCTCACCGGAATCACCGGAACCAACGGGAAGACCACCACCAGCTATCTGACCGATTCCATCCTGCGCGCGGCCGGCCACACCACCTCGCTCATTGGAACCATCGAATATCATCTCGCGGGTCGAGTTCTTCCAGCGGTCAATACGACCCCCGAATCGCTCGACCTTTGCCGGATTCTGGATGAGCTCGCAAGGGTTGGTGGCTCACACGCCGTAATGGAAGTGTCGTCCCATGCGCTGGAGTTGGGACG
>Ga0326727_10006274_pt1 | contig 32805 bp, 21 predicted proteins | sample MB2enrmetagenome_FD_207643 | JGI IMG/M metagenome (GOLD analysis project Ga0326727, IMG submission 207643) | Lab enriched peat soil microbial communities from McLean, Ithaca, NY, United States - MB29MY | ecosystem: Environmental > Terrestrial > Soil > Wetlands > Peat | place: USA: New York...
CTTCGAAAGACCGGAAATGTAGCGGAAGTTCCGGACCTGGTTCAGCGGTTAGCACAGGTTACAGGTGACGCAAGGAAGCAGGAAGCCGAGAGAAACCGGTACAAACTTGTCGAAGATGAGGCAGACCAGTCCGCCAATACGGTACGACATTGACGGGGAGCGATCTGGAGTTTCCGCACTGTGCTTGGCTCTTGCTTTCTTGACCGGAGGTTACAAATGTCTGCCCACAGTCTTCTTACAGCCTATCTTCTCGCCGCCGTGTCTTTGCCTGCAAGCGGGCAAAATCAGCCCCTGCTCGAGCGGCTGGGATACCCCGCCGATACCAAGCTGCTGATTATCCACGCCGATGACCTGGCGGTTGCACACTCGCAGGATATGGCCAGCTTCGAAGCCCTTAACCGGGGCGCCGTATCGTCTGCCAGCATCATGGTTCCATGCCCTTGGCTGACAGAGGTGGCGGAGTTCGCGAAGGCTCACCCTGAGGCTGACCTCGGTTTGCACCTTACCTTGACGAGCGAATGGAAGACCTACAAGTGGGGACCGATCACGCCACGCGATCAGGTGGCGTCGTTGCTCGATCCTCACGGTTATCTTTTCTCTGACGCCGGGGAAGCCGTGCGGCATATCAAGCCGGAGGAGGCGGAGCGCGAGGTCCGGGCGCAGGTCGAGACGGCTCTGAAAATGGGAATCCGTCCCACCCATCTCGATTCGCACATGGGGGTGCTGTTCACCAAGCCTGCCTTGATGGCGGTGCTCGTGAACGTAGCACATGAGTATCATCTGCCGTTTTTGATGTTGAAGATTCCCGGCATGCCGCCCGATATGTATTCAGCCCTCAAACCCACTGACGTGATCCTGGATCGCGTGTTCATGGCCGCTCCGCCGATCAAGCCGGAAAACTGGTTGAGCTATTACACGCACATTCTGAAGTCACTGCCTCCGGGCGTTTCGGAGTTGATCGTTCATCTGGCGTACGATGACGCCGAAATGCAGGCGGTAACAGTAGACCATCCCGACTATGGAAGCGCCTGGCGGCAGCGTGACTTCAACGTGATGACCAGTCCGGAATTCCGCCAGGCCCTCGGGGAGAACCACATCACGCTCGTGACCTGGCGGAAACTGGACACCCTGCTTCCAAAGCCGTAGGTCGGTCGCGTGGACCTGCTTTTTAGGTCTGCGGTTCTTCGCCGAATCGCCCGCCCAGGAGCCGCAGACCTTGGAAAGCAGGTCTGCGCTTTGTTTTCAATCGTTGTGAATGGAAGCGGTCAGATGTATGTTGTCGGTCGAGTCGCAATTGACAATGGAAGAATGAAAGGTCCGCATGCACAATTTCCGTCGCGTCTTGTTATCAATAGCGGTTTTGGTGATGCTGGCCGTTGCAGTCGAGACGATCCGCTTGGCTTGGCTGTGGCAGCGGCCCGTGCATGTAGAGGATCATTTTGAGCAGCCGGGCCTGAGCTCGATCTGGACAACGTGGAGAATGGTTCCGGGGGCATTTTCGGTTCAGCGCGGAATTGTGCACAGCGGCCACAGTGCGGCGCAAGTCACCGTGCGGTCCGGCGATCGCCTGGAAGAGGCGAGTGACAGTGGGGCCGCGACCGAACGCGACGAGTTGATGGAAGTTCCGCGCTTCTGGTCCCAGCCAGGAAGGACCTACCAGTACACATTCAGTCTGTACCTTCCAACGGACTTTCCGATAGTTCAGAAGCGGCTTGTCGTTGCACAGTGGAAACAGCTCTGTGAGTGGGTAAGCTGCCGACCGGATAATCCGGTTCTTGCGATTCGGTATGTCGGAGGGATTCTCTTCGTAACACGCAAGAATGATGCGGGCGAAACGACGATTTATAGATCAGAAAGCGAGATGCGCGGACGATGGCTGGAATTTCGCTTTGTCACCCGGTTCTCGCAGCGCGATGATGGCCTTCTGAACGGCTGGCTGAACGGCCGGCAGATCGTGCAATACCGTGGCGTCACCGCGTATCGCGCCGCGCGTGGATATCCTCCGCACGGCTTCTTCTACTTCAAGATGGGTCTCTACCGGGACCTGATGAACCAGCCGATGACGATCTACATCGACGATTTTCGCAAGGATCAGTGTGAAAAGCCGACTTGCGATGAGCTCAAGCTGCCGCGCGGAACCTAGCCTCCGGGATGGTACATTCGCTCAGTGTGCCCTCGTAGCTGCGAGCGGTAGAAGTAGACCTCCCTCAAGTCCCCCGTGCTGTACCGCAGGGCCTCATCGTTGAAATGAGGTGACGAGGGGTTGCCGCTCTCGCCGCCGGCCGTCACGGCCTTGGCGCGCACGCTCTTGCCGAATTCAACCACGGCAACGAAACTGTTCCCGCTGTTGCCGTACCAGCGCTTCGTTCCCGGGTAGGGGCGCGCCCCAAAAGACGCCAGCGATCCCCACAGCGCGGAAGTGAACTCGACGGGAATGCTGGGTTTGGCGTCGTCGAAGTGCGGAACGATGCCATCGTCAAGACGCTGGAAGCGGCTCACCTCCCCCCAAGGCATCTTCCACGTCCCAAAATCTGCTGTGAGCCGATCGGATGCGGCCGCCAGTGACTGCAGCAACCCCTCGGCAGGCGCCTGGCTCGCGACGTAGTCGTACACGGGCACGCCTATGCTTCTCGCAGCATCGCCGCGCACGCGCCGCATGATATCCTCCCCCCAGAACACCGCGAGCGATGTGGGAACCGAATTCACCCCCCAGCGGAGATCCCATTCACGCAGAAGTTTGATCTGATCCGCCAACGTTGCTTTCAACGGATCGGAGTCCGGATCTTGGTCCCATGCCTGGAAGAGGGCGGGCAATGCCTTCTCGAACCACGGGAGGTAGCTATCGAACGCCGCGGCAATCAGCGAATCGAGCGTGAAATCCTTCTTGTCCTCGAGGATCCTGACTGCGTGCAGCCCGCGCGCTGATTCTCCACCCGTCTCGACATAAATCGGAAAATCTTCCTTCTTCAAGCTGCCGCGCCCGGCCGCCGACCACGGCGCATCGTTCGAGTTGTAAATCCACCCGCTCTTCGGATTCAGCAAGTGCGGCGTCTCCTCAACGGAAAGAAGCCCGTGCCAGTCAGTGGCGGGATTGCTGCCATCGACCGGCTTTGTCCAATCGAAGCGGGTATCACGCCGGGGAATGAAGTTCCCGTGGAAGTATGCGATATCGCCATCGGAATCGGCATAAATCGTGTTGTTCGACGAGTTGGTATGCAGTTCCATCGTCTGGCGGAATGATCTGTAGTCCGTAGCCTTGGTACGCGTGTAAGCTTGGATGAGCGCTTTTACCGGCTCCTGCATCAGTCGGACGGTCACCCACTTCCCGTTCTGCCGGCTGATGACCGGCCCGTGCCGAGTGCGATAAACGATGAATTTCTTCTCGACCATGCCTCGGTCGGTCATGTACGGCACAATGATCTCCTGCGCTATAACCGGAAGCTCCTCGTCGCCGTACTTGTAATAGTAGCGGTCACCCTTTCGCTCCACGGTCTCGAGATATTGGCTGATGGCGCTGACGCCGCTCGAGGTGTGCATCCAGCCGAGGCGCGAGTTGAAACCCTGGTACACGAAGAATTGTCCCCAGGTGGCGGCGCCGTACGCATCCAGACCCTCCTCGCTCACCATCTGGAGTTCAGACCGGAAATAGAAAGACGTGTGGGGATTGATCAATAGCAGCGCGTGGCCCGCGAGGGTGTTGGAGGGCGCGATGGCTACGCCGTTCGAACCTGACGGTTCGGTCGTCTCGTTCTTGTTCGCGAGCATTGGTTCAGGTTCTCTGTCGCCGCCGCGCCTGATTGCGCGTCCCAGCGGAGGGGAGTAGGCGCTAGGGCCGTCCTGCTGCTGGCCATAGAACGCCGCGATCTGGTCCAGGTTTACGCGCTCGATGTCCGTGCCGATGCTGCCCTCGGTGAAGCTCAGCGCCATCCAGGGCTCGAATCGCCTGATGACTCGCGGCTTCACTTCGGGGTGCTTGTAGAGGTAAAAGTTCAGGCCGTCCGCGAAGGCGTTCATCAGCACCTCAAGCCACGCCGGACTCGCCGCGTATTGCTTCTTCAACGTTTCCGGATCGATGAACAGCTTCATCCGCAGGTCCTGGTACACCTTGGACTCGCCCTCGGCTTCCGCCAGCCGCCCCAGAGCGTTGATGTAGTTAGTCTCGACACGATTGAAGTCGTCCTCGGCTTGCGCGTATTCCATCCCAAAGACAGCGTCCGCGTCCGTTTTCCCGTAAACGTGGGCAATGCCCCAGTCATCGCGGATAATGGTCACCCGCGCGGCCTCGCGCTGCCAGCGTGCGACCTCGGTATGCTGCGCTCCCTGAACAACAAGAGGAACACTTGCCACAGCAAAAATAAGGATCAACTTTTTCATCGGCGTCAGCTTTTTAGTCGTTACTACATGGCCCTTGGGGCAGACTCATCAGTCTAAAGCCCTCCTGTATCCGAACCAACCACTTGTGATCGTGCTCGTAATCTGCTTGCCGGGTACGAAGTCCAACTTCGTACACGATCCCCGAGCGTAAGGCAATCACTTCCAGCTCGGTCATGCGGCTACTCGAGGTGTCGTATTCGAACCTGACCCGGATCGCCGCCAATCCGTCCAGCGTCGTTGCCTTGCGTTCGACAATTCGGAAAGTCGCCTTGCCTTGGCTCGCCAAACCGAGTTGGTAATCGGCGACCCTGCGCAGTGAGCGGGATTCCGACATGTTGTATTCGGCGTTGACAAACAACAGCCGTGGGTCGTCATCCGATACCAGTGATGTCTTCCCCACGTCAGGCAGAGGAACCACGAAGCCATGGTTTGGGGCGGGGCTATGCGTTCCATGACCAATAACACCCGAGGGGAGCAGAGCGTAATAGCCGTAGTCGCAGTTTGTATATCGGTCTCGCCAGATTGTTTCCGTTTCTGTCTCTTCCCAATGTCGCTGTAGGAAACCCAGAGCCGAAGTGGAGTCGCAGGCGAACGCTGGAACTGCCAGCATAAAAGCCAAAATCGTTTCCGGAACCGCACGCTTCATTCTAAGCCCCCACCCACGGATGGGACCGCCGTCTTTTTGCAGCCCGGCAAGGGCGGCATCGACCTTGATCCGTCATTTATGGGCCGCCCACGGACAGCCTGGTTGCACGACCCCCGAGACTCGCCCGTTGCGATCAGACGTGTCGGCGCAGGTTATTTCGCAAACTCTTTGGCCACACGGATAGTATTGGAGTGGATTTGAACGGTGTCTTCGAGGCGGCGGGCGTAGCCTCCTGCCAGCGTGACCGCGACGGGTATACCGTTGGCCCTTGCTTTCTCAAAAACCAAGCGGTCGCGTTTTTCCAGGCCTTCGAGAGACAGTTTCAATCCCCCCAGTTGATCGTCGCGGTAGGGATCGGCGCCGGCAATGTAGAAGATCAGGTCGGGAATGAATTCCGCCAGCGCATGGTCCAATCCCTGGGCAAGTTCGCGCAAGTACTCTTCATCCCCAACGCCATCGCGCAGATTGATATCCAGCGAACTGGGCGGCTTGGGATAGGGATAGTTGTTCTCCTGATGTATCGACAAGGTGAAGACGGTGTGATCGCCGCCGAAGATCGCCGCGGTGCCGTTGCCCTGGTGGACGTCGCAATCGACAGTCATCGCGCGCTCGATGGTCCTATCCTTTTGCAGGCTGCGAATCGCCACGGCAAAATCGTTCAGCACGCAGAAGCCCTCCCCGTGGTCAGGATAAGCGTGGTGAAATCCGCCGCCGACATTGACGGCTGCGCCGTCTGCGAGCGCGAAACGCCCCGCCAGAATCGATCCGCCCGCACAAAGCCAAACCGCGCGGATCAATTCGGGTGAATAGGGAATCTCCAGGCGCAGCGCCTCGAGATAAGAGAGTTTGCCCGTCTGGAGCTTGCGCAAGTATTCCCTGTGGTGCACCAATGCGATATCGTCGTCGGAGGCTGGAGGAGGCTCGACGAAATCTCCCGGCTCGACAACGTGGTCGTGCAGCAGCTTTTCTTTTACAAGACGATATTTGGTGGATGGGAAGACGTGATTTCCCAGGTTCAAGTCGTACCGATCCGAGTAGACGAGTTTCACCACGATGCCCCCGCTTCTGCGATTCTAACATTGATTGTAGCGTCGAGTTTTCGAAAGCTAATCGAAATCTGCCGGCCAGTCCGGGTGGCGATAATGTTCAAAGAGCCTCGCAATTTGCTCCGCGGTCACGCGCATCACTGAAAGCTCCGGTATCGCATCCTCTGCAAAGAACCTTGCTTCCGCCTCCGGTTTCCCGGCAGGCACTTGGCTTAAGAGCTCACAACGGATGAAGAGTTTATAGGCGTGGTGCGCGATTGGCGGATGGGCATGTTTGTTCCGATCGTACACAGCGAGCAATTTGACGGCACGAGCTGTATAACCTGACTCCTCGAACACCTCCCGCACTACGGCCTCACTGGGAGACTCCCCGACATCCGCCCATCCCCCGGGCAGGCTCCAGAGTCCCTCCTCGGGCTCCTTCACGAAGAGCAGCGTGTTCTCGAGAAACACAACGCCCCTCACATCCACTTTGGGCGTGGCGTAACCCTCCTCGCGCGCGAAGAAATCTCGAATCATGGCTGCATCGACGCCCGTGTGCGCCTCCATGATTTCCGCAGCGATGTTCCGCAGGGAGGTATATCGCTCGAGGTCGAAGCGGTCGTGCGAAAACAGGAGACCGTTTTGCGCAATGGCATTCAATCGACTGGCCCAGTCGGCCCATTTTGCATCCATGCAGGGGTCCCTTCCTTAGGCCTCGTTTTCGACCGCCTGGAGAAGAGCGCTAATGTAGCCGTATTCAAAAACGATCTGCGGTTCATATCGAGTTCCTCAGCGTCAACTTCTTGCCCGTCAAATTCTCGATCTGCACCTGGAATCCGTCCGGCGTCCTGATCCCATACTCGATGGCATCCCCTTGCGTCTTCCAGCTCAATTCAACCATCCCGTGAGCTGTAGGAACGCCCCCTGCGCAGGACGATAAGGGAACGTCAGCAAGGCGGACGCGCACAAGCTTGTTGACCGCGTCTACGGACCAAAGACCCAGCACGTTGCGACAGAGCATATGCACGATGTGAGATGCGAAGCCGTGGTTGCAGCTCGCGGTGGGGCTGATGTCTTCCCAGAGCGTTCCGGTGCGCTCCGCCATATAGAGATAGTAGGACACCGACTCTTCAAGCATCTGGCAGCTCAGCCCTTGTTTCGACAGCAGCTCGAGACGAAGCACATTCCCGACAAAGGCGTTGGCGGGCGCGATCTCGGGAAATGCTTTGGTCTCCTGACGATGGGGACCGAACTGTTCTTTTAGGGTTCGCCACAGTTCCGGATGTGATTCCGGCGAAGCTGTGCCGGTGAAGAAGGCGAAATACTGGCAAACTTCGCTGTGGTTGTGGGTTACTTCGAGACTGCCGTTTTGGCGCACGGCGTTATCCACGAAGAAATGGCCGTCAAACGACTGGCGGCGGATCATTTCGCGCACCCTCTTGGCCTTCGCCGCCCAGCCTTGCGAGGCATGCATGCGCGCGGCAGCGTCGAGCGCGGCGGCGTAGAGCATGTTCGAGGGATAATTCACGTCCTGAACGTAGTCATTGGCCTTCGACCATTCGACGAAAACCCAGCCGTCGAGTTTCTCGAGCAATCCATCCTGGTTCTCGAAGCGCTGGAAATAATCGAACAGGCGCTCGAGCTTGGCGCGCAATGCCTCCACGGTCTGGCGATCACCGCTCCGGGCGAGGTATTCTTCGAGCTGAAGAACGAACCACAGCGACCAATTAGGAATGAAGTTACCGTCGTTATGGTCAGCGGGGTAGCACATCGGCAGCATGCCTTCCGGGATGAAGGCAAAGCTCGGTGGCAATTGAAAGTTCTCGAGAAAGTTCCTTTCCATAGTGCTGGCGCCGCTCAGGTCCAGGGCGGCGCGCGAAGTGAAGAAGCTGTCGCACAGCCAGCCGGCTCGTTCGCGCGAAGGGCAATCCGTGAAGATGTCCACGGCATTCTGACGATAGGTCTCGCTCCCCGCGGCAAACAGCCTGTCGAGCCGCTCATCGCTCGCCTGGAAGTGCGCTTGGCGGACGTCAGGGTTGGCGTATTCCCTGATATGGATATCGCTGAACTCGCATTCACCATCGAGGACCAGCAGCTTCAGGTAGCGAAGGGTGTATGGCTCGAAAGCTTCGAGCGCAAAGCTGCCCTCCCGCAGTTCGTAGCTGACGATGTTGACGCAAGAAAGTCGTTTGAAATCCACATCGCCATCGCTCAGCAGCTCATCGAAGACCAAGAACAGGCGCGCCGGCTTAAGGCAATTCACCTTCACTCCGATGAAGCCCGAGATATCCGCCCCGAAGTCCAAAATGTGCTGGGAGCGCGACCCAACCGCGATCGGCTTCCCGGCGGCGTAAGGAAGGTCGAGAATCTCGGGTGATTCTGCGGCAATATGCTGAAGTTCGAGAGAAGGGATCACCTCGAGCTCGCTTTCCGGAAATCCGCCCAGTTTTTCGCCGATGCCTGTAAGGGAGCGATCCTTCCACAGATCCTCGCCCGGCATGCCAATCCGAATTTTAGCGCGCGATACCTGTCTCACAGGGCGTCTCAGAGCGAACGCCGGGTGGGGCACGCGACGCGGGAGGAGTTGTTTAGGAGGAGATACGGTGCACTCGACGGATTGGAATGTGGATGACGGGTCGCTACGCCAACGGTCGTAACCCGGCCCCAGCCGGTAGACTTCTGAGAAGGGTCGCTGGAAGCTGTACCGCTGCACCTTTTGTATACGTTCACTGAGTATGCCAGCCTCGAAATGCGCTCCGCGACCTGCTGTCGAAGCGAGCACGTTCGCTCCCGCCACCACTTCCGCCTGGAGAAACGAGGGTTGGTCGATGAGGTAGTAGCTGTTCACGTTGTAGCCGGCCACCTCGAGCGCCACCGAGTTCCGCCCCGCAAGCAAGGCTGGAGTGAGATCCCACTCGTCCACTCGGTAGTAGCCATGCGGTCCGCGAGCGGGCCCATAGCCGCGGAAAGCTCCGTTTACGAATATGCGGTAGATCGTGGAGCCGGTGGCACGAAGGACAATGGGGCGCTGGCTGGCGGCATCAAAAGAGGCGCGAAAGCCCACGAAGAGATTCTTCTCACGCTCGCGCCCCTGGGGCCACACCGGCTGCGCAGAGACAAAGGTTGGCTGCGGTGGCAGAGGCACTGCTGCCTGTGTTTGGCCAACTATTGCGCCAGCCTGCGGAACAGGCAAGAGTGCCTGTGCCACGGTGACCGCCATGCCTTGAATGATCCCCCGCCGTGTCCAGGATGCTCTCTTGTTGTCACTCATCGACGTCTCCTCCGATGCGTCTTAGGGGCGACCCTTGAGGTCGCCTAGGGCGGGCACAAGGCCTGCCCCTACGAAGATAGCAACAGCGCTTTCAGGCCCCCCAGGCCATACTCAATCGCAAGATCATTGACGACGGCGTTACAGTTATAGTCTGCCTGGGAACACAAATCAAGCATGCTCCAGCCGGGATCAAGAGTCTGGCGCCGTGGGATGTGTGGACAATGCCGGAATGACATTCCTGCAAGAAAAAGCGCTAGTATGTAGCGGATGAAGCTGTCGGGTCAGGACGAAAATGCCATTCGAAGCGCCCTGTTGGCGTGGTTTGGTCGCAACGCGCGTTCCCTTCCGTGGCGGAAGAGCCGCGATCCCTACGCCGTCTGGGTCTCCGAGGTTATGCTTCAGCAGACCCAGGTTGCCACAGTGATCCCCTATTTCCAACGCTTTCTCGAGACTTTTCCCACGGCAGTGGACCTTGCGCGCGCCCGCGTCGAGCGAGTCCTCGAACTGTGGTCAGGACTTGGCTATTACCGCCGCGCCCGGCTCTTGCACCAGGCCGCTAAGGAACTAGTCCGCAGCTATGCCGGGTCGTTGCCTCAGAACTACAACCAGATTCGTTTGCTGCCCGGAATAGGGGATTACACTGCGCGGGCCATTCTGAGCATAGCATTCAATCTGCCCTTCACCCTGCTGGATGGAAATGTGGCTCGAGTCCTTTCGCGGCTTGCGGCTATCCAAGGTAATCTGCACCGACCTGACTTCCGTCGCGCTGTCGAAGCTCAACTCGAGCGTATGCTCTCGCACCGAAGACCGGGCGCCTTCAACCAGGCGTTGATGGAGCTGGGGCAAACTCTCTGCCTGCCGCGCGCTCCCCAATGTGCCGCCTGCCCGCTACAAAGCTGGTGTCAGGCTTACAAAACCGGCCGGCCCCAACTCTACCCTCAGCCCCGTCCCCGACGCGAGTCGGAATCCCTCTATCTTGCCGCCACCATCCTCCGGCTCGGACCGCGAGTAGCCATGGTGCGGGGCCTGGGCGAGGGCCTGTTGGAGGATCTGTGGAATTTTCCCTCCGCCTTTGGCCGTTCCCGCGGGGAGGCGCTCGAAAACTTACGTGATACACTCACTGGTTTCGGCATTCCCTCCCGCGCCCTCGAAAGTCCCATCGCCGAGCTTCATCACGGCATTACGTACCGCTCGATTCGTGTGCACGCGTATCCCGCGAAGATATCGGAGCTTCCCCGCAAAAGAGGACTGCGATGGTTTTCTGTTTCGGGCCTTCGGCAGGCGGCTATTTCGCAATTAGCTCGCAAAATCGCGCAGCGGGTGTTCTGATTCACCACGGAGGTCACAGAGATCGCAGAGCAAAAACTGCCAAGCTCTGATAACTTCAGGTTTTGGAGCGGCGACGTAGGGGACCCGCAGGCGCGGGACGGTTGCCCAGGGGCGGCCACAAGGGCCGCCCCCACACCTCAGGCCTCCTGCCGCTTTTCTCCGTGAACTCTGTGGCCTCGGTGGTGAGCCCCCTTTGGGTTAAAATGTAGTCTGCGAGGAAACTGCCGTCCATGGCAAAAACCGCACAAGCCGACCCCGCCGCGCTCCTCAGGCTCCAGTCCAACATTAGCGTGCAGCGCTACTTTGAGGTTTCCCTGTTGCTGACCCTGGCAACAGCCTTCATCACCGTCGCCATGACGGGCAAGCTGGACTTCGTTTCCACCGTGGTGGTTTCCATAGCGCTGGGCGTGAAGCTTTGGAGCTACTCCCGCGAGGCTGACTTTTCCCTCTCTCCCCGCACCGTCACCCGGATTTCGGTCTTTTACATCTTCTTTTACGCGCTCGACTTCTTGATTTTTTCGCCGGGCCCCGGTCTGCTGGATAGAATGCTGACCGCCACCGTTCACCTCGTTCTGTTCACCACGGTCATCAAAATCTTCTCTGCCAGTACTTATCGCGATTACGTATATCTGGCCACGCTTTCTTTCATGATGATGCTTGCAAGCGCCATCCTAACGGTCAGCACGACCTACCTGATATTCTTCGTCTTGTACGTCATCCTGGCCATCTCGACCTTCATCAGCTACGAAATCAAGCAAGGAATGGAGTCGGCAACCCGCGCGCCGGAGGGCCCTTTTCGAAAGCCTCGCCAGAACCGGGCTGCGGTCGAGGGGGCGCTGATGAGGGCGGCGGTAGGCTTGGCGGTGGGCATTTTTCTTCTGGCTGCGGTTCTGTTTTTCGTCATCCCGCGTTACCGCACCGGCTACCTGACTTCGCTCTCTTCACAGTCGCAGAACATTACGGGCTTTTCGGAGACTGTCAACCTGGGTGACATCCGCAAAATCCTGCGCTCCCCGATGGTGGTCATGCGCGTCACGGTGGAAGGAGATCCCAGGCAATTCCAGGGTGTGAAGTGGCGGGGTGTAGGATTGACCAGCTTCGACGGCACGCACTGGTTTAACGACAACACGGAGCAAAGCCCCATCACACCTGCATCCGAACAGCGTCTTGTTCTATCCCGCCTCGAGGGCTGGCAGAGTCGTTCACGGCGGCCCCTGCGCTACCATGTTTTGCGCTCGGCCCTCTCCACCGATGTGCTTTTCGCCGCTCCAACTCCCCAGGAAGTTGTGGGCCGATTTCACATGCTGGCTATCGATGAAACGGGCTCCCTGCATAGCCCGCAATACGCCTTCGAGCCGCTTGCCTACGACGTGGTTTCGGAGACCGGCGTGCCCTCGGCCTGGGAGTTGCGCCAAACCTCCACAGACTACCCGGATGATGTCCGCTTGACCTATCTCCGGCTACCCGATCTCGATCCAAGGGTAGCGGATCTGGCCCGGCAAGTCACCTCCGCTGCAACTAACAATTACGACCGCGCCAGCGCCATTCAGGACTATCTTCGCAGCAATTTCCGCTACACGCTGGACCCGTCTGCCATCGAGCCCCAAAACCCTATCGTCAGCTTCTTGTTCAAATCCAAGTCAGGTTTTTGCGAGTACTTTGCTGCCTCGATGGCCGTAATGCTGCGGACCCTCAACATCCCCTCGCGTCTGGTGAATGGCTTTCAAACGGGTTCTTATAACCGCATCGGCAAAGATTTTGTGGTGCGCGCCCGTGACGCCCATAGCTGGGTGGAAGTGTATTTTCCCAAATACGGTTGGATCACCTTCGATCCCACGCCTGCCGATCCCAACCCTATCCGCGCCGGAGCCTGGGACGATTACGTTGATGCCCTGGGCCTTTTCTGGAGCGAGTGGGTGGTTAACTACGATTTCAGCCACCAGGTTCGCCTGGTGCGGCAGGTGGAACAAACCTCCAGGAATTTCCAGCAGGAATTCTTGAACCGCACTGAGGAGTTTAAGCGCCGCGGAGTGGAGGTGGCCTACCTCGTCGAAGCCTGGCTGATGTCGCACAAGGTTTTCATGCTCTTGTTCATGGTGACCATCCTGGCAGCACTCGTGGCCGGCGAAAAGCACGCTTCGCTGGCCGAAATCCGGTTCTTCTGGCTTTGGAAGTTCGGACGTCGTCAGCACGCGTTGAGCCCGCCTCAAGCCACCTTGTCCTATCAAAGGTTGCTGAAGACTCTGCGTAAGAAGGGGTATTCGAAGCCCACCGCCTTAACACCCTTCGAATTTGCCCAGTCGCTCATGGCAACGCGTCTCGGATCGGGCGTCTGGGAGTTCACTCGCCTCTACAACCTGCTCCGCTTCGGCCAGGCACAAGTCCCCATGGCGCGGCTGCGGCAACTTTTGGATGAAATCAGGCGAGCTTGATTATGGCGGGAGTTCCTCGAGGGCGAGATAAAGGCGCGTTGACGCGGCGCGATTTCTTTGCGCTCTGCGGCTCCGCCTCCACGCTACTCCTCCCGGCGCCCTGGTTCGGCGCGCCCGTCGCCGCAGAGCCGCAGCATCTCTGGAAACCGAGACTCCGCGCTACCTCGACGCCGTTGGGCGCGGCCACTCCACCGTTCGCCGATTATCGCATTCTTCCCCACTATCGGGCGCACTCACCACTCGAGGAACTGATACGCAAAGCCCGGCAGCAGCAAGACGATTTTCCCAGTGAGCGATACAGCCGCGAAATCGAACGCCAGCTCGCAGGCTGGGGGAGCGAGCTTCGCAAGAACCTCAATGACCTCCAATCGCTCGCGGCCTTCCTTTCGCCTCAACTTGTAGCTGCTTCGCCCCGTCCGCGGGCCTTGGCAAGCATCCGGGAGGATTCGACGCTCGTGGTGAGGCGCGCGAGTTTTTCCTCCGAGCTCGCACTCGGCCGTGACGCTTTTCTCGAGGATTTGCGATCTTCCTTTGCTTTGCTCAACGGCCTTCTTGTCGCTGAATCGAAGGTCGCAGATTTGGAGGTCATCTCCACGTCTCCGCTCCGCCTCAGGACACGCATCCGGTACACATTTGTGGGCCCCGGGCCGCGAGTCCACCGCCTTCAGCGCATCGGCGTCTGGGAAATCGAATGGGAACAAGGCTCCGAGGGGAAGTGGTTCGCAACCAAGTGGCAGCCCATCTCGGAAATCCAGAGCATGTCCCTCCAGCCGATCTTTGTGGACATCACTTCGAACGCTCTGAAGGACGTTTCCTCCTATCGCACCCAAATGCTGCGCGGCGCCGATTATTGGCGGACCGTGCTCGACGGCGCCACCGGCATCGATATCTACGGCAACAACGGCGTCGCCTCCGCTGACTACGATAATGATGGGTTCGACGATCTCTATATCTGCCAGCCCTCGGGACTCCCGAACCGGCTCTATCACAACCGCGGCGATGGCGCCTTCGAGGACGTGACGGAAGCCGCCGGCGTGGGCGTCCTGGACAATACTCCTTGCGGCCTTTTCGCCGACCTCGACAACCGTGGTTATCAGGATCTGGTTGTCGTAACCGCCAATGGGCCTTTGCTCTTTCTCAATCAGGGGAACGGGAAGTTCAAACTGAAGCCTGAGGCGTTTCGCTTCGCCCAGGCCCCGCAGGGCACCTTCACGGGCGCGGCCCTCGGCGATTACGATCGCGACGGGCGCCTGGATATTTACTTCTGCCTGTACAGTTACTATAAGGGGCTCGAGCAATACCACTTTCCCCTTCCCTACTTCGACGCGCGGAACGGCCCGCCCAATTTCCTCTTCCACAACGAGGGCAACTCTACATTTCGGGATGTGACAGCAGAGACGGGCCTCAACCAAAACAACGACCGTTTCAGCTTCGACTGCACTTGGTGCGACTACGACAACGACGGCTGGCCGGATTTGTACGTGGTGAACGACTTTGGGCGCAAGAATCTCTATCACAACCACCGCAACGGGACATTCACCGACATCGCCGAGGAAGCGGGAGTTGTGGACGTAGGGCCCGGAATGAGTTCCTGCTGGTTCGATTACGACAACGACCTGAACTTCGACCTTTACGTCTCCGACATGTGGGAGGCCTCAGGCATGCGTTTGACCTCCCAAATGAGCTTTCTGGAACGCAGGCCTCCCGATGTCCGTGCATTCTTCCGTCATCACGCCAAAGGGAACTCGCTTTTCCACAACCTCGGCGACGGCCGCTTCCAGGATCGTAGCGCCGCGGCGGGTATCGAAGAAGCGGGGTGGTCGTGGTCCTGCCACGCCTGGGATTTCGCTCACGACGGACGCTCCCACCTTTACGTCGCCACCGGCATGATTTCCGGCCCCACTCGCGACGACCTGGAGAGCTTCTTCTGGCAACAGGTGGTTTCGCAGTCTCCGCCCGACGCTCATCCCACTCTCCCTTACGAGCTTGGCTGGAATGCCATCAACGAGCTGATTCGTTCCGATGGAACCTGGGCGGGCTATCTGCGCAACGTCTTTTTCTTCAACAACGGCGACGGCACATTTTCCGACATCTCCGGCGCGGTCGGCCTGGATTTCGAGGATGATAGCCGGGCTTTCGCTCTCGCCGACTTCGATCACGACGGGCGGCTCGAGTTCGCCCTCAAGAATCGCACGGGACCCCAATTGCGCATCCTGCGCTGCGACGCGGCCGAGCTGGGCAACGCGCTGGCCCTTCGACTGCGGGGCACGAAAAGCAACCGGGACGCGGTCGGCGCGGTTGTCGTGCTCGAGACCGCCGAGGGGCGCCAAATGAAGGTGCTGCAAGCCGGCACCGGCTTCCCCTCGCAGCACACCAAGGAGATTTTCTTTGGAATCGGCAAGGCGACCTCTGCCAACGCCGAAATTCGCTGGCCCAGCGGCGATGTGCAGCATCTCGAGGGACTGCCTGTAAATCATCGCCTCGAAATCGAAGAGGGCTCTGTCAAATTACGGGCGACGCCCTTCCGTGCCCATCAACCTCTTTCTGTAATTCCCCCTCCGCCGGCCGCCGAGCCGCCGCCCGTCACCTGCGAAACCTGGCTCATCGATCCCATTCTGGCCCCGGATTTCGAACTGCCGGACCTTGCCGCACAGAAACATCGCCTGACGGACTTAAAAGGCAAGGTGGTGGCTCTGAACTTCTGGGCCACCTGGAGCCCCCCCAGCCTCGAATCCGTGCGGGCACTGGACCATGCCTCGGCATTGAGGAGCCCTGCGGCGCTCGAGGTGCTGGCAATCAACCTCGATAAGCCTCAAGACGCAGCGCAGGTCCGCGCCTTCGCGCGCGCAAACTCCCTCCGGCTGCCTGTCCTGCTGGCCAGCGACGATGTGGCTGGTGTTTACAATCTGGTCTACCACTTCATGTTCGACCGGCGGCGTAATCTTGGCTTGCCCACCACCTTTCTCATCGATTCCAAGGGATTCATTGTGAAGGTTTATCAGGGCGCGGTCGCTGCCGAGCGCTTGAGCGCGGACTGCGCGCGCATCCCGCAAACGCCCCAGGAAAGGGCAAAGTTGGCGCTGCCCTTTCCCGGCACGCTCCACTTGGCAGAATTTCGGCGTAACGAGTTCACCTACGGCGCGGCCTTTTCGCAGGCTGGATACTACGAACAGGCGATCCAGGAATTCACCTCGGCTCTCGCCTCCGATCCCGACTACGCCGAAGCGCATTACAATCTGGGCACCCTCTATTTGAAGCAAGGGAAGCCTGACGAAGCCCGCCGCCACCTTCAGCGCGCCCTCGAGTTGCGCCCTGAGTATCCCGACGCGCTCAATAACTTGGGGTTGCTCGCCGCGCAAGCCGGCGACAACGCCGAGGCCATCCGCTACTTTCAGCGGGCCATCGACCAGCGGCCTGATTATGCCCTGGCTTACTACAATCTGGGTAACATTTATCGCCGCGAGCAGCATTTCGCCGAGGCGAAGCAGGCCTTGGATCGCGCTGTGGTCCTGGCGCCGGATGATCCGGAAGTGAACTACGGAGCCGGGATGCTCTACGCCCAACTGAACGATACGGACCGGGCACTCAAGTACTGGCGGCAGGCCATCCAGCTTCGGCCGGATTACCCGGAGGCACTTAATAATCTCGGCGTCCTCTTTGTGCGCCAGGGACGGACCGCCGAGGCCCAAGAAGAGTTCCAGAAAGCCGTGCAAGCGGCGGCTGATTTTGATCAGCCTTACTTGAACTTGGCGCGGCTTTACGCGGCGCGGGGCGAGAAAACTCAAGCGCGGGACATTCTGCAAGCGTTGCTCGCCCGGCACCCCGAGCACGCTGCGGCAAAGAGCATGCTCGAGAAACTCCAGGGGCAGTGAATGCCCGAAGGGCATTGAGATCATAAGCTGGCAGGAAAACCCTGATATGATATGGGCCGGGAGCAGGATAAACCGCTATGTTTGCTTTTCGCTGCTGGGCGGCAGGTCTGGTTCTTTTTGCAGGGTTGTCACCGTCGCCCGCAGCGAATCAGGCAGGCGCCGAAGGCCGCAACGTGCCCGATCGCATCGTGCCCCCGATTGACAATGCGTCCCGCGTCGCGCTCCAGGGCAATGTCCGTCCCATGTTCCGGCCTGGAAATGACCTGGGACCCGTCCAGGGCTCCCTCGAGCTCGCGAACATGTCCCTCATGTTCAGGCTCACCGAGAGCCAGCAGGCTGGCTTGAGCGCCCTCCTGGAAGAACTTCAGAATCCCGCTTCGCCGAACTTTCACCAGTGGCTTACACCGGAACAGTTCGCCGACCGATTTGGGCTGAGCCGGAATGATATCAATCGGGTCGTGGCCTGGCTCGAGGCGCAGGGATTTACTGTGACCGACACGGCTCGCAGCCGCACTTGGGTCTCTTCCTCGGGAAGCGCAGCGCAGGTGCAGGCAGCTTTTCAAACCGAGATTCACAATTTCTCTCTCAACGGCCGGACGTACTATGCCAACGCGACGGAGCCTTCCGTGCCCAGCGCCCTGGCGGACGTCGTGCTCGTCATTTACGCGCTCGACAATTATCCTCTCCAGCCGGCCGGCGCCGTCCGCAGGCTGCACTCGAGACTCTCGCCCGACTTCACCTCGCACATCAGCGGGAATACCTACATGGCCCTGGGCGACTTCGCCGTCATTTACGATCCCAACAGCCTTTACGCGGCGGGAATCGACGGCGCGGGGCAGTCGATCGCGGTGACGGGGGAGACAGACCTTTATAGCGACGGGAGCGGGCCCAGCAGCGATGTCGCTGCGTTTCGCCTCGCCTCAGGCTTGCCCGCGAACTTGCCCCAAGTCATCTTGATTCCCGGCGCAACCGACCCGGGCGTGGTATCCGATCAGATCGGTGAAGCCAGCGAAGACGTGGAATGGGCAGGCGCGGTGGCGAAGAATGCCACGATTATCTTCGTCAACGGCGGCAGCGGAGGAGTGGGTAATGCGCTGCTGTATGCCATTGACAACAAGACGGCGCCGGTCATCAGCATCAGCTACGGCGAGTGCGAATCGGCGCTGGGTTCCGCGAACCTGACTGCCTTGGCGAATCTTGCCCAGGAGGCGAATGCACAAGGCCAGCCCGTCGTGGCTGCTGCCGGCGACACCGGCGCCGCCGGTTGCGAAGGTGGCCTCTCGGCCACGGTTGCCACGAGCGGCTTGGCTGTGAGCTGGCCCTCCAGTCTCCCCTATGTTACCGGGATGGGCGGGACGGAATTCGATGAGGGCTCGGGAGTATACTGGGCGCCGGTTACCACCGGCGTGGATGTTTCCCCTTCCGCTCTTTCTTATATCCCGGAGATGACATGGAACGAAACATCGTCACCATTAAACCAACAACACCAACTGTGGGCAGGGGGAGGCGGGGCTAGCGCCTATTTCTCCAAACCAAGTTGGCAGACGGGGACCGGCGTCCCGAACGACGGCGCCCGCGACGTACCCGACCTTTCCCTTAATTCCTCCCTCGGCTCCCACCTTGACCGCGCCCGCCAACGGGGCGGCAGGGGTTGCTCTCTCGCCCACCTTCGGTTGGACGGCGGTCGCCGGTAACGACGGTTATCGCATCCTGATCGCAACCAGTCCGGCCGGCCCGCCGACTGACCCTGCAACCTCCGCTTGCAGCGCGTGTACGTTGGTTGACTCGACTGGCAAGGATTCGAACTTCTACACTCCGCCGAGCGCTCTTCCTGCGGACCTATACTTTTGGCAGGTGCAAGCCCTCGAGCCCTCTTCCAGCAACGGGGCCGCCGTCTGGTCCGATATCTTCAGCTTCACCACGAACGGCGCGACGCTGGCGGCGCCGGCGCTGAGCGCACCCGCCAATCGAGCGACAGGAGTTTCACTCACGCCCACTTTCAGTTGGACAACGGTCGCAGGGAATGCCGGCTACCTGATCTTCATTGCGACTACGCAAGGCGTGCTGCCCACAAATCCTGCGGTCGAGACCTGTTCTGGCTGTGCAAGCAGCGCTCAGAGATTCTGCAGTTTGTTTATTCGATGAAGAAAGAACGGAGCCTGGAAAATGGAAAATAGAAACTGGAAACTGGAAAATGGAAAGTGGAAAATAGAAAATGGAAAACGGAAAGCGGAAACTGGAAAATAGGAAACTGGGAAGGAGAAAGCGGTAGCAGGTCACCAGTTTCCAGTTACCGGTTTCTAGTTTCCATTTTCCAGTTTCTATTTTCCACTTTCAGGCGATCCACTCGCGCAGGGTAGCGGCGAGCTGGTCGAGCCCAACGGGGGCCGTTTCATGCCCGAGGGGGAATTCCTGGGGGGCGACAACGTAGGCTTCGGAAAGGCTCTCGGCCAGACAGACGCATGCGGTCGAGCGCTGGTACTCCTCGTAGCGGTTGGCGGCCAGCCAAACGTACAGCGCGAGCATCTCGGCGTCGATAGCGCTGCCCGGTAGGTCCGGGACGGGAGGGATCGGGTTTAGCCTCTCCGGGTTTTCAAACAGCACCACACCAGTAAAGGGTTTCGGCTTGTTGCGAACTCCGAACTGCGCCACAAGGAAGGAAGGCCGGGCGCGCCTCAGCGCTTCCGAGGCCGCCCACTCCACGAACGAGTTCCCCAGCAGCAAGGCGCCGTTGCCGCTGAGATAAAGCGAGCGCAGGAATTCCCGGATGGCGGGTTCTGCGGCCACTTCCGCCGGACACCAGGGTGTGACCTCGACTTTGCGCAGATAGTCGAAAACCGCGTCCGCGTCCGTGAGGTCCTTGCGCATGGTGTTCATTTCGTGCGCGAAGCTCTCCCGGAAGGAAGCCAGCCTGCCGTAGCTCAGCAAGATGGCGGGCGTGACGGGCGCCCCCGCAGGCCCTCCTTTAAGCAGGTAATCCACCAGGCTGGTTCCAGCGTCACAAACCCAAGTGTCCGCAAGGGCGGTGTCGGGATGGCGCAGCGCCATATCCAGCAGTCCTCCGGATCGCCCGCCGGCCGCGCTGGGTGTGCCTCCCAGAAGGGTTTGCGCGGGGCTCTGAGACTCACCGGAGGGACCGAAATCGAGTTTCAGCGGCCGGCCGATTCCGCTCCATCTGGTCCAGACTGCAGCTCGATCGAGGGGAAGCGGCTTGGGAATGATCGAGAGAATCAGCCGGCGTCCCGTCTTGCCCGCCGCAGCCTCAACCCTGGGCCCGCTCTGCTGAACCACGTCGAACACCGCCTGCACGGCCTTCCGCCATTCTTGAAAGTAGGCTGAGCGCGCGAGCAGAGAGGAATTCTCGATGGTCTGTTCAGAGGTCGAGAACTGTTGCCAGTGGCGCACTCCCATCTTCTCTTCAAGCTGCACTACGTCATGGAAGAGGCTCGAAAACTCCTCCTCGTTCAGGCCGGCCACGTAAACGAGGAGTTGCATCACCGACTGTCGCTCGTAGGGAAACAGGTGGTCCCACTCGCGCAGATTTTGGTTGGTGAAGGGAAGGAAGGTCAGCGGCAAGCGCTTGAGCAGGCCTTTCTTCAAGGCTTGCTGCACTTCGTCCGGCAGCTTTTCCTCGAATCGCATGCCAGCTCCCTAATTGCTAGGGGTCTTCAGGGAACGTCCCTCGTTCCCGGGCTCCGGGGCGAAGCCCTGCACCCTATATTTTATGCCCCGCGCGAGTGTTTTTCAATCAAGTAGCGCAGGCGTTCCGCCCTGCTGCAGGGCCGGCCCTTGCGGCCGCCCACGCGGAAGCGATGCGCTCCGCCGCGGCGCTCCGGACGCCCGCGCTGCACCTCTTGGTGTTAGAATGGGGTGCAACAAGGGGCGGAGTCCGGGACTGCCATGAGTGGGGCAAACAACTTCGGGACGCGAGGCTCTCCACGCGGGCTCAATTGTTCTAATGCCGCTGAACGCGGTGCTGGATTCCGGCCGTTCACCAAGGGCGCCCAGGTTAGGGCCGTCCTCTGGATCTTGCTGCTCGCATCCTTGACGAGAGCAGGCGCCCTGGGAGCTATCGAGAAAGGCACGCTGACGGGCGCCATAACCGGACCTTCCAAAGTCCCGGTTGCGGGCGCGACCGTAACGCTGGTGGCTGCCGATGGGACCCGGCGAATTGTGTCTGCGGACCGGATCGGCCACTATTCTTTCTCTTCCGTAGAGCTTGGCATTTATACCCTCGTCGCGGAGGCTGCCGGTTACCAGCCTGCGACGCGCGCTGAAGTGCGCGTTTCGACCTCGACTACCGTTGACTTTATTCTGAGCGTCGCAAGCGCGCCGCAACCCGACCATGCGCCACCAGTTTCGCAGCAGCCCAGCTACTACGACGACACGCCCTTGAAGGCCAGCGGGGTCAGCAGCACGATTGACGCCGCCGGGTACTCGTCGCAGGCCGAGACCCCGAAACGTTTGCTGGCTGAAGGCCCGAGCCTTGCCAACAGCGCATCCCGGCCCGGAGTGCCGGCAAGTCCCAACGCGGAGGTCGAGAGCAGGCTCCGCGCGGCCCTCCGAGCTGATCCCGATAGTTTTGATAGTAATCATCAACTTGGAGAGTATTATCTTTCTGTGGGAAACACCAAGAGTGCAATTCCCTATCTCGAAAAAGCGGAAGAGGTGAGGCCTGGAGATAGCTCCAACGGTTACGATTTGGCCCGGGCCTACCTTGTCGACAGCAGCCCCGCCAAGGCGCAACTTCTCCTGCGTGACCTGATCCGGCGTCATGACACCGCCCAACTCCACAATCTGCTCGGGCATGTCGACGAGGCGCTTAGCCCGGGTTCTGGTGTCAAGGAACTTCAGCTTGCGGCGCAGATGGAGCCGAGTGAGCAGAACATCTTCGATTGGGCAAACGAAGCGTTGCGCGTCACTGATAGCAACGAACCTGGCCTCGAAGCTTTCAAGCAAGGCGTCGCGCTTTTTCCAAATTCTGTAAGGATGTACATTGGACTCGCCATTGCCCTCTACGCTCGCAGTTCCTATGATGCGGCACTCGAGGCGCTCTGCCACGCTTCGGACCTCGACCCTTCCGATCCCCGGCCGTATCTTTTTCTGGGCAAGCTGTACAACGTTTCGAGCGGGCATGCCGGCGAGGTTGCGAGGCGCATGCAGAGGTTCATGGAGACCAACCCCGCGAACTCGCTGGCTTACTACTATGGCGCGCTCAGCTTGTGGAAAGGCCCCGGCAGCGCCGAGCAAGGGGTTGAGCTGGCGCGGGTCGAAGCGCTGTTCAGGAAATCGCTGGCGCTCGACCCACGATCGGCGGATACTCATCTGCAGCTTGGCATCCTGTACCAGGATCAGCATCGCGAACCCGAAGCCACGGCGGAGTTCCAGGCGGCCATCCGCTTCAATCCGGATGACCCCGACGCCCACTACCGCTTGGCGCAGGCCTACCTCCGCGCGGGCGATAAGGCGCGCGGCCAGCAAGAGTTGCAGATTTACGAAAAGCTCCATGCTCGTGCCGAGACGGGAAAATCGAAAAACGGAAATCGAAATTCGAAAGTGAAGGATTGAGATGCGGACCAGCGGTCCGACCTGCATGCCGGGGGCGGCCTGCCGTCCCTTGGTCGCCGCAGTGCGCAACTTGGATGGCTCCACGGCCCCACTATTTGACGGTTCATGGCTTTGTTTGGCCTGCTTTGGCTTTTGACAGCACCATTTTCGTCTCATTTTGAGTTCGTTTCTTAGTTCGTTTTTTGATAGTTTTGTTGATGCTAAAGAACTTAATACAGTTCGTTTCCACGATTCTTGTATTTTCTTGAACTCACCACTCGGCTCGAGACCCCTCTCCCGCGGCTGAGACAGAGAGAAGTTCTGCGGTTTGACGTCGTTTAGCCCATTTTGCGTGTTCAAAGCGCGGTTTTTCGCCTCATTTTGAGTTCGTTTTTTGAGACTTTTATTGATTCTAAAGAACTTAATACAGTTCGTTTCCACGATTTTTGATTTTTCACGAACTCCCCACTTGGCCTCCGATGTTTTGGCAGGATCTGATGCGGAGAGAATGTATGCGTTGGGAGGACATCGAACACTTGGCGATCGAAGAGGCGGTAGTTGAGCCACTTGTTATCAGGTTTTCCATTAACGGTTGGCTCAAGCCTTCACTAAATCATTAGGCGCGAACTGTCAGCGCCGTGACCGGCGAGATCTTTCCCTGACTTCCTTCACTCGCCGTCGCCGTTCTCGCTAGGCCGGAAGGGACTGCGGCCTTCGACCATCCAGGACTTCCCCGCCATCAAGCCCAACAGCATAGCCTAGAATTCGGAGGCGGGTTTGTCAAGGACTTTGGAGCGAAGCGTCGCGGGCGCCGGGCGAACGGCGCCCTATTTCAGTTAATCGGTTACTTATCTGGCCGACTGCTTTACTCGTACCGCAACGCCACCAGGGGATCGACCTTGGTCGCGCGGCGTGCAGGAATGAAGCTCGCCACGCCCGTGATGGCTAACTCCACAAGCAAGATGAGCGCGAACGTTGAAGTGTCGGTAGGTGGAACCGCGTAGAGGAACCTCTGCAAGAGCCGCGTCAAGGCGAACGCGCCGGCAAGGCCGGCGGCGATCCCGATCAGAAGCCAAGTCAGGTTTTGGCGGAGGATCAGCCAGACAACCTGCTGCCCTCGTGCGCCAAGGGCCATGCGAATGCCGATCTCGTGCGTGCGCTGCCGCATGCCATAGGACGCCACGCCGTATATTCCCACCGCTGCCAGGACTGCTGCTATCGAGGCGAAAGCTCCAATCAATAGCAAGATGAAACGTCTTCCCGCAGCTTCTCTGGCCACCCATTCATCCATGGTCTTGATATCGGTGACCGGCTGGTCGGGGTCCACTCGCCAAATCTCTTTCTCGACTCGAGGAATCAGCGATGACGGCTCTGCGGCGACGCGCAGAACCAGCGACATCTCCTGCGCCGGCCATTGATCGTAGGGCATGAAAAGCTCAGGATCAGGCGGCTCCTCCAGCGCAAGTTGTCGAACATCCCCCACGATTCCTACGATCTCGAGCAGGTGCGGCTTGAACTGGACACGAGTCCCTGCGGAGGTTTGCTCGGCAACGTAGCGGTAAACCACGATAGTCTTGCCGACCGGGTTCTCGGTTGGCCAGTATTTGTTGGCCATGCTGTGGTTGATCACGCCGACCAGGGGCGAGTTCGCAGAGTCGCCAATCTCCAATACCCTGCCATTCAACAGCGGAATTCCCATGGCGCGAAAATATTCAGGGCTGACGGCATGGTAGCCCGCTGTGCCCTCTCTGGGGTGGGGTCCCGGAATGTCGAACCCGTTCCACGTCTCGTTGCGCGTTAACGGCAGGTCCGTGACGGCGCCCACGGAGAGGACTGCGGGCGTGGCGTTGAGGCGTTGCAGTACCTGGTCAAAATAGGCCGTTTGTTTCTCGGGCGTGGAGTACTTTGCCTCAGAAAGGCTCACGTCCATGGTCAGCAGATGTTCTGTGCGGAACCCTACGTTGACTTCCAGCAGACGTATGAGGCTCTTCATCATCAGCCCTGCGCCCACCAGCAGGACGAGCGACAAGGCGACTTCGAGCCCCAGCAGTCCCCCGCGCATCCCGCCCGTACGACTGGCGGCAAGGGAACTTTGTGCGGGGCGAGTAGCTTTCCAAGCAGGCAAAACCCCGAACAGAACGCTCGAGAGCACCGACAAGAGCGCGCTGAAGACCAGCACCGTCCAATTGAGATGGAGATTGGCATCTTGGAGCCGCGAGAAAAGTGAACTGAACGGCGGCGCAATGCGGGCCACCAGCGGTATTGCCCAATAGGCCAGCGCGACGCCAATCGTACCGCCCGAGCCCGCCAGCAGCAGGCTTTCGGTCAACAGTTGGCGCAGAATGCGACCGCGGCTGGCCCCCACTGCCGTGCGGATTGCCATCTCGCGCTCGCGCGCCGCGCCCTGGGATAGGAGCAGGTTTGCCACATTGGCGCAGGCAATGAGAAGCACGAAGGCGACCGCGCCCAACAGAAGCCACGCGGTCTGGTCGGCGCCTGAAACGACGTATTGCGCGAGCGGTTCGAAAGCGATTCCCAGCGCTTCCGACTCAGGATAGGCTTGCTTGAGGCGGGCGACGATGCCGTTCATCTCCGCCAGCGCCTGCTCCTTGCTTACACCCGGGGCAAGGCGTCCCAACACCCGCACGCTATGCCAGTTACGCGCCGGGGTTGGATCCACAGGCACGTAGATCTCGGAGACCGGCGCTGCCCACGGCATCGATCGAAAGCGGACCTGGGGAGGCAACACGCCGACGACCGTGTACGCACGCCCCTCGACGTGGATCGATTTGCCGACGATTCCTGCATCGCCGCCGAATCGCCTTTGCCAAAGCGAGTAACTCAAGATGGCCACGCTTTCGGTGTCATCGCTCCTGAACTCGCGCCCGAGCGCAGGGCTGACTCCTAAGGTAGCAAAGAAACCGGGTGTGACGGCCGAACCCTCGAGGCGCTCGGGTTCCGCAGTACCCGTCAGGTTCAGCGATTCGCCTTGATAGGCCGCCAGGGATTCGAACGTTCGCGATTGCCGCTGCCAATCACGGAAGTCGCCGTATGACGCCGCCTCGACGCCGACTTTTCTCTTGCCCTCGAGTGGAAATAGTCTGAAAAGGCGCTCCGAATGAGGGTAGGGTAGGGGGCGCAACAATACCGCATCGAGCAGGCTGAAGACGACCGCGGTTCCCCCGATGCCGAGGGCAAGCGTCAACGCCGCCACGGCCGTGAAACCGGGGTTCTTCCGCAGCACCCGCAAGCCGAAGCGCAAGTCTTGCCAGATTGTTTCGAGGGTCGATTCCCAGCCGGCGCTGCGAATCTCTTCTTTCACTGCATCCATGCTGCCCATTTCAACTCTCGCCCCACGCAGCGCTTCCTGTTGACTCATACCCGAGCGCACCTTTTCTTTCACCGCAGCGTCCAGATAGCCGCGCAGTTCTTCATCCATCTCCTGTTCCACTTCCTTCTTTCGGAACAGGGCCCGAAGCCCGCTGGTTAAACTACGTAGGAGTGACATGGCCCCTCTCCTGTTGCCCGGAAGCATGAAATTCGAAGCTCGTGTAGCCCCCCTGTGCCGGCCTGCCTGGCGGCGGCTTTCGACTCGCGAATTCCAGTTCGTTTTCGCATCAGGGGTGGTTTCTTGGGCCTTTTTTGGGTTCGTTTTGGGTTCGTTTGCGTAAAAAACCAGTTCGTTTTGAACATCTCAAAACGGCTAAGTCCTGTGTTTTCAAAAACAGGGGATGGTTCTTTCGCGTTCGACCGCCGACCCGCAATTTTCGAATTTCGTTTCCTGGCCAATCGGAAATCGAAAATCGACAATTAAGTGACTGGTCATTTGACCGGTTATTTGCTAAACTTGGCAAATGATGAAGATCACGCGCAAGACGGTTAATGCGACCGAGTTCAAGGCCAAATGCCTGAAGATTCTGGATCGCCTTGGTCCGGAGGGGATGGTAATTACCAAGCGGGGCCGTCCTGTCGCTTGCCTCATGCCCGTTACGGCAGCGGGCAACGCCGAGATGATCGGCTCGATGAAGGGCAAGATCGTTATAAAGGGAGACCTCTTCTCGACGGGAGTCAAGTGGCATGCTCAATCTGGACACACACATACTGGTCGCTCTTCTTGAGGGGACTCTCAGCCGGCAAGAGTACGCCCGCCTGATCGACAGCGACTGGGCCGTCTCCGACATTGTCTTTTGGGAGTTGGCCAAGTTGATCGATTTGGGCCGCATCGAACTCGACCTCAACAGTCCCGAGTTCCAGAATTGTTTGCGCAAGCTGACGGTCATTCCCATTTCCATCGAGATTGCTCGCAAGAGTTGTGAGCTTGATTTCTCCTCCGACCCGGCCGACGAAATCATCGCCGCTACCAGCCTGGTCGAGAGGATCCCCCTCCTCACCCGCGATCGGCGCATCCGTAAGTCCCGCGTGGTCCCGCTGGCGCTGTGATGTGCTCGCAGCACGCTGGCGACATTTCGCAGGATTGACATGATCGCGTTCTCTCAACCATAAAGGACCCCTCACCCGACCCGCTCCGGCTGGTGAAAGCGCCGGCAGCGGTCCACCCTCTCCCCGAGGGAGAGGGCTTTGTTTCCAAAAACAGGTGATGGTTCTTTCGCATTCGACCGCCGACGCGCGATTTTCGAATTTCGTCTCCTGGCCATTCGTCAATCGGCAATCGAAAATCGACAATCATTCGTGCCTCAGCGCCACCATCGGATCGACCTTCGCGGCTCGGCGGGCGGGCACCAGAATGGCAAAGCTGGCCACGCACACCAGCACGATGGGCACAGTAATGAACGTCAAGGGATCAAAACTGCCCACTCCATATAAAAGGCTGGACACAAGGCGACCCACCGCAAGGCTGGCAGCGAGTCCCGCCACGAGACCGACGCCAACTGTGCCGAGACCCTGGCGGGCGAGCATGGAGAGCGTCCTGGCGACTGAGGCGCCCAGCGCCATCCGAATGGCGATCTCGCGTGTGCGCGCGGCGACGCTGTAGCTCATCAAGCCGTACAACCCCACCGCCGCCAGCGTCAACGCCAGGAAGCCAAAAACTCCCAAGAACGATGCTGCCAGGCGCGCCAGAACAAGCGATTTCCCGACTTGCTCCTCCGTGGTTACCACGCCGCAAACGGGCAGACCGGGGTCGAGGCGCTCGACTTCCCGCTCAACTACCGGAGCGAGAGCTTTAGGTTCTCCTGCCGTCTTAACCACCAAGTAGATCCCCATGGATGAAAAGTCCGCAAGGTCCTGCGCGTTCTGCGCCGCGAGCTGGTAGAGGCAAGGCGTCAGGGCTTCTCCGATCGTCTTCGATTTTGCGTCACCGGCCACGCCCGCGATCTCGTAGTCTTTGTTCCACCAATGCACGCGTTGCCCAATCGGATCCTGCGTGGGAAATAATCGCTGCGCCAGCACGCGGTTAATGATGGCAACCGGCGGCGAGGAGGCCGGGATATCGCGGAAGCTCCTGCCTTTTAGAATGGGAATCTCCATGGTTTCGAAAAACCGCGGTCCAACCACGTGCCGGTTTGCATCGGCCTTGCGGGACGTTCCCGGAGCCGAAACCTGGCTGCCACTACTGTAGATGCCCAGGGGCAGCGGCGCCACGATACTGGCAGAGCGCACGCCAGGCAGCGCCGACACCTGCTCTTCGAGTTGCTCGAAGAAAAGCGCGCTGCGTTCCTTCGAGTAACCTTGGGCTGTGGTGTCGAGTGTGGCGATGAGAAGGTTATCAGGGCGGAAGCCGAGGTCGATTGAAAAACCGTTCCAGAGACTGTGCAGGAATAGCATGGCGGCGGCCAGCACCACGACCGAGACGGCCACCTGGACCATGACGAGGGCTTGGCGGGTCCAGGGGGTGGCGAAAGCGGTTGAGGCGGTGTCGTGATCTCTCAGAGAGGAGCTGAGGTCCAGTCGTGTGGTGCGAGCCGAGGGCGTGAGCCCGAATACGAGGCTGGTCAATACGGCGATTCCCACGGTTACCCAAAGAACGCGCTGATCAGGCGCAAAGTTGAGGACGATCGGCCAGTTGAGCGGAAGCTCCACCCTGGCGACCGCTTTGGTTGCGGCCCACGCCAGAAATAATCCCGCCGCGGCGCCGAGAAGCGCCAGCATGAAGTTCCCGATCATCAATTGCCGGATGATGCGCCCTCGGCCGGCGCCCATCGCCAGCCGAATAGCAATTTCTCTTCGTCGTGAGGTCCCACGCGCCAGCAACAAATTCGCGATATTGACACAGGCAATCAGCAACACCAAGCCCGCAACCGCCATCACCACCGATGAAACTCCCAAAAACATGTTGCCGAGCTCTCCCGGAAATACGCCATCGGTGGCCAGGGCAATCGGGCGTTTTTCCTTCTTTCCCGCTGCCTCCCGCAGCCGATCATGGATCACGTTCACCTCTGCCTGCGCTTCCCTCCGCGACACGCCGGCCTTCAGGCGGCCGAAAATCCAAAAGCCCTCCTCGTCGCTGGTGAAGGGATGCGCTTGGGCCTCCATGACATCGAGCTGCGGCAGCGTGGCCATGGGCGCCCAAAGGTCGGGAGCCGTGCCGATATCCACCGTGCGCAGGTCGCTCGGCATCACTCCTATGACGGTACAGCTCGTGTTGTTGAGCCGAATGGCCTTCCCCAGAATTTCAGTGTCACCACCGAACCGAGCGCGCCAAAACTGATGGCTTAGAATGACGACCGGCTTCGGCGAGGAAATCTGATCTTCCTCGGGCAGGAAGCCGCGGCCCAAAATCGGCTTGACCTGCAAAGTGGTGAGGAAATTCCCCGTTACCAGCATTCCATAGATATGCTGTGGCGGCCGGGTTGAATTCAAGTTCGCCGTGAAAGGGAAGGCGTAGCTGGCTGAGAGGCTCGCGAACGATTTCGCCTGGTCCCGGTTCGCGACGTAATCCGCCCAGGAAAAATTCGTGTCCGAGAAACTCACCACTCGCTCAGGTTCAGGGACGGGAAGGGCGCGCAGGAAAAGGCCATTGAGCACGCTGAAGACCGTGCTGTTCGCCCCGATCCCAAGCGCCAGCGTAATCACTACCACGACCGTAAATCCCGGATTGCGCTTCAGTTGGCGCAAGCCGTAACGCACGTCCTGCCAGAGCGTCTCGAGCTTCGATTCCCATCCTACACTGCGGATTTCATCTTTCATTGCTTCCACGCTGCCCATCTCGACGCGCGCAGCGCGCTGAGCTTCTTGCGGGCCCATTCCCGAGCGCATCTTGTCGTTCGCCGCAGCGTCGAGGTAACCGCGCAGCTCTTCGTCCATCTCCTGTTCCACGTGCTTCTTTCGCAGCAGCGCCCCAACGCCGGCAACGATGTTTTGTAGGCCGAACATGACGGTCTCCTTCACCACCAGAACATCAAGGCACAGATCTCGGAAATCGAAATTGGAAACTCGGAAATCGCGAATGGACCATTGACTCTTGACGGCATCTGGGGTTCTCGTTCTCCCGTGTGGCTTTGTGTCCTGGCGGTCATCCTCACGCCCGCCTTGCCGCCGGCAACCAACCGATAGCCACCAGGCGCCGCTTCATCAGCGTGTGAAGTGAAACGGAACCGTCTCGTAGTCTTGCAGAATGTAGGCTTTCGCGGATTCCCAGCGAGTTCCAACTAAGAGTGCCTCGACCCGGCGGTAGCAAGCCAGAGCTTGAGTCCGTTGGTTCAACAAATCGTAACTGCGACCGAGATTCGTGTAAGTATCGAAGCGCACCCATGGATCGTCCACCTTCCCGGCATCAATCCGGGGCGTAAGTCTGAGATAGAGTTGAATGGCCCCTGCGTAATCTCCGCGAAGAAATTCATACCATGCCCGCTCATGAATCTGCTGGTCTGATTCAGGGCGCGAGTTTCGCCAGCGTTCGAGGATTTTCCCTGCTAACACAACATTTGCGAGAGGGATTCTTCCTGGGTAAACGTCCATGTCCTGCCCATGCACGATTGGGACGAGTTTCTCGGTGTAATAAGCATCCAGGTCCTTGGGGAAACCAGGCTCGAAATAGGGCAGGTCATCATCTTCGTCAAGGAATTTCATGACCGCGGGTTCGAGCGGCGCGCTCTGGAGCGGCAAAAGGGCGTCGAATTCGAGTCTCTCAACATCGGTGTTTTTCCGGAATTCACTGTCGAAAAAATGCTTGTGCTCGCTGCCCGTCAGGACAATCACACGGTGGCTTGAATTCTCCCCGATCGCACCCCAGATCAATTCCATCATATGATTGTTGCGGGTGAGATAGTGCAGATTAATCGGGCTATCACCGTATATTTGCATGGAGAGGCGATACTCTTCGGCGCACAAATCGTTGTAATCTTTCCCATTCCAGAATCGGTAGCCCTGGCGCGCTCCCCACTGATCCACTTTATCCGATGGCCCATAGGTCTTCTCGAAGCGAGCGATGACCGCACTTTGTGAGCGCAGGAGTTGGAGCTGTTTTTCCTTCTCGATATACTCCGGCTGCTTCTCTAGTTTTTCCCGTATTTCCCTGTCATTTGGCGTGTCCTGCCACCAGTCAATGGGAGCAACCTTCTTGCCGTGGGAAAGCCCCCACACTGTCGCCAGCATCATCTCCGTTAAGTAAGGCTGCCGCCGGAAATCCTGGGGACGAATCTCGACACAGATAAGATCAGGGTCATAAGTGGCGAGTATGTTAACGATATCCTTGTAAGAGTAATTCTCATTTCTTGCATGCTGCTGGTGAATCGTGCCCACTACCAAGGCCTGCGTTACAGGGGCAGAAAGAGCACCTGGAACTGCGCCCATATAAAGCCAACCCGCGACGAGCGTCGCCATCGTCAAATCCCAACAACGTGATCGCATTTCCGACCTCCTCCTTGAGGAGCGACTTCTTTTACAAATCACCAATCGCCGCAGCACCCGCATGCAGAATTCGCGTAATCGCCGCAAGCTGTCTTCCCCATTCCTCTGTCTCGGCCTTCAGTTGTCTCCGTCCGAGGCCGGTGAGCGTGTAAAACTTGGCTCGGCGATTGTTCTCCGTGGGCCGCCATTCCGGCTTGATCCAGCCCGCCCGCTCCAGACGGCGGAAGGCCGGGAACAACGAGCCCGGATTGACGCGAAACACTCCCTTGCTGATCTGCTCGATCCGCAGGGCAATGCCATAGCCGTGCAGGGGTTCAAGCGCCAAGGTTTTCAAGATGAGCATGTCCAGAGTGCCCTGGACCAGCTCGCTGGATTTCATGGTCTCTCCTCTCGACGGTCCAGATGAGGATACACCTTTCCCCTGGAGTGTCAAGTGGACAACATGTCATTTGTGATTTGCGATTGGTGATTTGTGATTGGAGATGGTCGGTTGAGGCGGAGCGGCAGGGGCCGCGCAGGGAACGGATTCGCGGCAATCGCAAATCACAAATCGCAAATTACCAATGATTACCCGCCGCTCTATTCGTACCGCAGCGCCACGAGGGGATCGACTTTCGTGGCGCGGCGCGCGGGCAGGTAGCTCGCCAACAGGGCAACGCCAAACAGGAGGAGAGGGACTAGGAGTAGGGTTACCGGATCGTACGCGCTGGTCTGGTAGAGCGTGGCGCGAATCAGGCGTGTGACAAGGGGGAACAGGGCCAACCCAATAACACACCCCGACAGGGCGAGCGCCGCGCCGCGTTTCATCACCATCCACCAGACTCCCGTTTCGTCAGCTCCAAGCGCCATGCGTATGGCCAGTTCTCGCTGGCGTTGCGCCACGAGATAGGACATCACGCCGAACAGTCCGATGAGCGCCAGGGCCAGGGCAATCAATCCGAAGGACAGAGTCAGGATGATGGTGAAGCGGCGCTGGGCCATTGATTCGGAAATCAGCGTGTCGAGCGACGCAAAGCTGTAAATGGGAAGGTCGCGATCGAGCGACCAGATTTGTTGCTGCACCCGCGCGAAGAGGTCCTTGTCCTTTGCGCTGCCGTCAGTAAGAAGGATCAGGGCAGTCCGGTCGCCGGTATGGGTCTGAAGTTGGAACATCGAGTGGTAGATCATGGGAGGAGGGTCGGCGTCAAGTGCAGAAATGTGCACATCCGCGGCGATACCAATAATTGCGAACAGGCGGTCGCCCCAATGGAACCGTTGGCCGATGGGATCCCGACCCGGAAAATACTGGCGCGCCAACGTTTCGTTGATGATGGCGACCAAAGACGTGTTGGGCCGATCCTGGTCTGTGAAGTTCCGACCGCGCAAAATCGATATCCCCATGGCATGGAAATATCCCGATGTCACAAGCGAGTTTTCGGCCCAGTGAAAATCGTCGGGCGCGGCGTGCTCGAGGCGAAACCCAATCTGCCGGCTGTCGCTTAGCGGCAAGTGGCTCGCG
>Ga0326727_10006277_pt1 | contig 32799 bp, 30 predicted proteins | sample MB2enrmetagenome_FD_207643 | JGI IMG/M metagenome (GOLD analysis project Ga0326727, IMG submission 207643) | Lab enriched peat soil microbial communities from McLean, Ithaca, NY, United States - MB29MY | ecosystem: Environmental > Terrestrial > Soil > Wetlands > Peat | place: USA: New York...
GCCTGGCGGCACACTCAACTCGAAGCATTTGTCGGACACCGGCTTATCAACCTCTAGAGAGATGACCCGGGATTCAGTCCTCGATGCACCGGAGCGCACTGCGTAGCGCATTATGAAGCCCGAAATGCGATCTACGCTCAAGCGTATTCTAGACCCATTGCTTATTGTCTCTATGATATCGCATATTCTTCCGGCAACTCGTTCGGTGCCTGCAACATAAGCCGGAGAACGAAATCGCTTAACAACATCCGCAGGGGACTGAACTCCCGAGACAATCCACTGATTTTGCACTTCTTTGGTGCTTATTGGACTGATTACCGCTGTCTTGTATTCCCCAACGTAATAAATCTGCTTTCCGCCAACGCAGACCATGGAGGCCGTTCCCAACACCCCGTTGGTAGTCAGGATTCTCAACGAATCCGGCCCCCTGTACCAGCATTCCGCCCTACCACTCCTTGCAGGACCTCCTCTTTGCGGCTGAGTTAAAGCCAACACAGCATGGATCGAGCGCATCTTGGAGACATGTTCCTTCGCCTTCTCGATTATCTGCCCGGCGGAGCTCGGTTGCTGCTTCAACAATAAAAGTGAAGCAACAAGAACGATCACAACCAGGGACGCAACCGCGCTCCAGACCGGCCTTCGGAAGAGCCAGAGCACACTGTTATGAGGCTTTCGATATCCATCTATCCTATTAAGAACGGCAATCTCGGTACTCATCGGCATTTCCTCCATCTCTAGATCATTGAGTCGCGAAACAATCCTTTCCGTTGCCGCCAGCTTTGCTTTGCAGGCGGAACATTCAGCGATATGCTCGGAAACAGCCCCGGCGGTCTCGGTATCAAGCTCTCTCAAGACGAAACCGGTCATTCTTATTTGTACTGATTTGCAATTCATATATCAACCACCTCCTCCATTGAAGGAAGCAGAACCCTTCTCAACCTGGTTATCGCGCTGTGTACACGAGCCTTCACCGTTCCGCTCGGACACTCCATGGCCTGCGCGATCTCGTTGTAACTCATCCCCTGCGCGTAGTGCATCTCGACAGCATACCGTTCATCTTCCGTCAGACTGAGGATTGCTCGTTGAAGCTGAATCTTTTCAACCAAACCCGAATCGACTCCAGTGGATGCGTCGGCGATATCTTCCATGAATGGAATAGAAATCATGGCGTTCTTATTGTGGTTTCGCCGGATCCACATGCGGCACACGTTCATCGCGATGCCGAGCGCCCAAGTTCTAAATGCCGAATCGCCCCGAAAGGAGGGAAGTGATTTGTAGATTTGCACAAACACTTCTTGCACGAGGTCATCTGCTTCCGAAGAGCCCACCGTGCGGCGGACGAGGCTGTACACGCCGTTCTTGTGTCTGTGGAACAGCAGATCGAAGGCGCGTTCGTCCCCGCGGACGAACTTCTCTACCAGCATAGCATCCTGTTCAACGCCCGTTGGGTTCTCCGGGTTAACCATGAATCTGGCCCTCTGTATCATTAGTTGCAATATTCGGGGAAAGTGTTGTGGAAAGTTTTCGCTTTGGTGAGGCTATTTTTACGGACTTCGGCAAAGCGTTACAATAATCGAGATGGCGCGAGGCTTGGAAAGCCCGAACCAACGCCGAGTCCCTTCTCCACATACAATTGCGAAGGTTCCTCGTAGGGAGGGCCACCGTGCCATCTCGCCGGAATTCCCCCTGCTAATGAGGGTTATGGGGCCGGGTCATCCACATCAAAAAGGACACTCAAGACCCGGTAGAAGTGCTGCTTGCTGTGCCATCCCCGACTACTGCGATGCCTGGGTGAACGATGTGGTCGCCGAAGCCACGTTTCCCTGGTTATCCGTCGCCGTGATAGTCACCGTGTAGTTATAGGATCCGCTGCCGCCGGAGGGGGGTGGAGGGGGCGCCGAAGTTGCGTTGTAAATTGTTGCATAGCGACCGGAAACCAAGCTCATTGGCTGATCGGATGGATTGACCAAATCTCCCGTAATGTGCGCGCTCACCGCAGTAACGGTGTTCTGTCCTGTAACAGAGGCGCTGATCGTGACATTTCCGCCTGTAGCAGGTAGAGAAGACGGACTAGCTGCGGGGTTGCTTACGGACAGGCCGCCCGGCGGATTGGGCGCCAGCGAAGTCGCGCCGCCGCCTCCACAACCTGCGATAAAAGTTGCCATTGCAAGAATCAAAGCTGCAAATACAAGCTTGCTAATATTGAAAGAAAACATGAAAAACTCCTGAATGAGGTCTGCTACCGCCAAAAAGTGCGGCTGCTTCGATATATTATTGAGCGCACGGCGCCAACTTTTGTTCCCGACGACGCGGCACTCGTCATGTTACCCTCAAATCCTCGATATGTCAAGATGAGCGAACGATGAACCAGCCCACAGGTTTTATACCCGATTCCCAGGGGAATTGAATAATAGTTTTGCATGGAAAGCCAAAATACAGCTACCCAGGGAAGGAGATTTCATATGCCTCAGGTCGGTCAAATCGCCCCGGATTTCACTCTCGATGGAGTGTTGGGCAAAGAATTCACAACTGTCGGACTAAAGGATTACCGGGGGAAATGGGTGATCCTATTCTTTTATCCCCTGGATTTCACCTTTGTCTGCCCAACGGAGATCAAGGAGTTCACCAGACATGCCAAGGAGATCGATGATCTGAACGGAAAGATCATCGGCTGCAGCGTGGACAGCAAGTACTCGCACCTAGCCTGGATCGATGACATCGGCGAGCAGTCATACCCGCTCCTCAGCGACATCACCAAGAGCACAGCCCGCGACTACGATGTCCTGATCGAAGATCAGGGGGTCGCGCTCCGAGGAACCTTTATTATCGATCCCTACGGCGTAATTCGGTGGATGGTGGTGAATGAACTGAGCGTGGGAAGGTCGGTCACAGAGACGATCCGCGTACTTCAGGCGATCCAGACCGGCGAGCTCTGCCCCGTAGAGTGGCAGCCCGGCGCCGAAACCCTCGGCCAGGGATGAGTCGGAGGGCCGTGGGACTTAGCGAACGGGAGACCGGCCCTTCGATACGGCCCGCCATTCATTGGGCCTACTCAGGGTAATCGGGGCGAGGCTGGAAGATTGAAAGACCAAGAGGGCAGGGGACCGAAACACAAGGTGGCTGCAAGGATGCAGTGGTTCCGGTTTGGTGTTATATAAGTCCTATATGTCCTATCCGTCCCAAATTCTCTGCTCCCGGCCCTTCCCTTATTCATCATTCATCATTAATCATTCATCATTTCCGGCCGCCTTCTTCTCCCTACCTGCGCCTGCCGGTGGCGCGAACAAACAGATTATTCTGCACATCCACCACGCCCGGCGTAAACCGTGCGACCGATTCCGCCTGTTCCGCCTGGAGGAAACTATCGACCGTTCCCGTAAGAGTCACCACTCCGCGATCGACCGTCACGTGAATCGCCGAGGCCGGAATGAAAGGATTTCGCCCAAATCTTGCGTTCACATCCTGCTGGATGTCCGGATCGCTCCTAACCTGTGAGGGGCGAACTACAATATTGTTCCTCACATCCACTACGCCCGGAACCCAACCCGCCAATTCACCGGCGATCTGTTTTGGATAGCTGTTTGGAAGCGTCCCGGCGAGTGTTACCACACCGTTACTGGCCCCGATCGCGATCGCAGCAAACTCGCTCGGGCTCAAATTATCCACCAGAGTTGCTCGCACCGCCCGGACGATGTCATCGTCCGTCCGCTTTGCCGCCGGAACCACCGTGATGTGATCTACAACTCCCTTTACACCGATCATTCGCCGAGTGATATTGATGGCGCCGAGTTTCTGCGAATAGTTCGAAACGGTCCCGGTGAGAGTCACGATCCCGGCATTGACCTGCACCGAAACCTGCGTCCCCGCCTCGATCCGCTGCCTGAGCGTAGTCGCAAGCTGGCTGTCCGACGGCTCCTGCGCCACCGCAGCCAATGCCGACGCGAGCACACATATTAGGAGAATGGCTACTTTGAGCAACCTCATCTCGATTCCTCAATCCGGCGACACTCCCCCTTAATAGGGAGGGAGTTAGCGGGGTTCCGGCTCCGTGCTCCCCCACCTGCTAAGAGCATGTCCAGAGCATAGCGAAGGATCCGGGGTTATGGGGGTTCCGGAACCTGCTGCCCTGCAAGGAGCGGTCTCCAAACCACGATTCCGGTTTCCGTAGGGGCCGCTCGCCGTAAGCGGCCCGAAACCCCCTTGCTATGCTTCTATCTTTGGTCGCAAAATCCTACGGAGCACAAGCGGAGGCGGACGTCGCCTCCTACGCTGCCAACAACCCTGAATTCCGCTCAAGCCTTAACGGTCACTACCCTACCGGTTTGGCGTATTTACCCACAAACTCAACCCGGCAAAACCTGATACTGGGAAAAACGCATGGTGGGCAAGCGATAGGAGCAGAGATGGCGCATTCCACCCGATGAGGCCTGAAAGTTTTTCCTGAGTTGTTCGTGGAGTAAATGGATATCATGCATAGAAGTCCGCAATTCCCGATAATCCTCTTTCAAGGGCCCGAATCCAGAATGCTCAGTCTAGGAATCAACTGGCGCTGTGGTAGGTCTTTCTTTCTTCTCTTACGGCCAAATCAGGCTTGGATCTTGAAACGCTGCTCATACGCCTTCCATGGACCAGTCCTTGCCTGTAAGCCGATTCCAAGTTCAGCCAAAGTTCGGAGGATGTGCCAAGGGCGCTTGCTATCGCTGCCGCGATATCCGAGGTTATTTCTCGCTCACCGTCAATGATCTCGCCGACGAACGAAACCGGCAAGTTGGTTCTCTCAGCGAAATCCACCTGACTCCATCCGCGCTCTTCCATCTCTTCGCTTAGGACATAGCCCGGCTTAACGGATCTGGCTGGTAAACGTTGTCCCCTCATCTTTTTCTCCTATACTTATGATTGTTCATTTCACGTATCACGATAACCTTTTGGCTGCCCTGCGGTGGCTCGTATGTGAATTCAAGTCTCCAACCATCCTTGAGACGAAGTGTGTAGTACCCAGGTTTGGTGACCACTTTCTCGTAGTGGAGGTGGGTGAGGGCACGGAGATCACGCTCATCACCTGCACTGCGGATAACGGCCATCAGAGAGAAAAACGCGTCAACAACTTTATTCGGGTACCTGTTAGCGCCCTTCTCTTCGAAATATAGAGCTTCGAGATCAGGCCTGGCGAACTTGAACTCCATAAGTTTGTATTATTATACCTCTTTTACTTCTTTTATCGAAATTTCTTGTCCGCCAATGTCCTACTGTTTGAATTCCTGTTCTCCCAGTGGTTCCTGGAGCAGAACTCCGGAATCCCCGATACTCCCCACTCCTTTTACTCCTTATACTCCTCTTTCAAGATTCTGGGGCCTCAATCCATCCAGACCGCCTCTTTGCCTACCAACTGCTGGATTTCTCCGAGGAGGCGCGGCGTGGGATCCACCTTGCTCGGTATGCAGACCTTCGTGACCGCTCCGTTCAGAGGAACGTGGAAATATACGAGAGAATCGCCGCCGTTCGTGCCGATAAGCGCCTGAAGAACCTTCAATTTCTCCCTCTCCACTCCGCAAACACGAACGTTCAAACTCTTTGCCGATCCGTTGCCGTTTCCATTGCCGTTGAATCCGTTGGTGATCGGGAATACCACATCACACAAGAGCCCAGCCTCACCGCTCTGCTCATCATCAGCCTTGCCGCCGCGCGTGCGATAGTTTACCTTTCCCCTGATGGCAACAATGCTGTCCACGAGCAGGTGCTTCCTGTGCTCCTGGAAGACCCTTGGAAAAACGGTGACATCGATCTGGCCTGCCATGTCCTCGACCGTGACAAATGCCATTAGTTCGTTCTTCTTGGTTGTTACCGTGCGAATGCGGGTGATTACACCGCCGACAACCACTTCGTCCCGCTCCGATTTTTCATTCAACTGATCGCTTTGAATGTTGACGTATTTGTCCAGTTTCTCTTTGTGCTGAAGCAGCGGGTGATCGGAGATGTAAAGCCCGAGAAGCTCTTTTTCCGTCCGCAAGATTTCGTCCCTTGAAAACGGCGTGACCTGCGGCAGATCGACGGTCCGGAAACGGGCAGACTCATCCTCCATCGCCGTCTCGAAGAGCGAAACCTGGCCGACCTGCTTGTCCTTCTGCTCGCGAGACGCCCTGCCGACCGCATCGTCCAGCACGAATAGAAGCTGCGCACGGTTCGTGTTTATGGAATCGAAGGCGCCGACCTTTATCAGGCACTCGATCGCGGCCTTGGTAAGCGTGGACTCGCAGGTTCGTCGGCAGAAGTCATGGAGCGAGGTGAACTTGCCGGTCTCCTCACGCGCAGTGATGATGGCGTCGATGACCCCATGGCCCACACCCTTGATCGCGGCAAGCCCGAACCGGATCGCGCCATCCTCTACCTCGAATGACACCCGGCTGGCATTCACGTCCGGCGGAAGAACCGCAATGCCGAAGCGCTTGCAGTCATCGATGTACATCGCCAGCTTTTCCTTGTCATCCATGTTCGCCGAAAGAAGCGCAGAATAATACTCGACCGGATAGTTGGCCTTCATGTAGGCCGTCCGATATGCGACAAAGGCGTAGCAGACCGCGTGTGCCTTGTTGAACGCATACCCGGCAAACGGCTCAATCTGCTCATAAATGGCCGCCGCGATCCTCCCTTCAACGCCTTTGTTCTTGGCGCCCTCCAGGAATTTCTCACGCTGCTGATCCATGATCGCCTTGTTCTTGCTGGACATCCCTTTCCGCAGGATATCCGCCTGCCCGAGCGAGAATCCGGCGATTGCCTGTGCGATTCTCAAAACCTGCTCCTGATAGCAGATTACACCGTATGTCTCCTCCAGAATCGGCTCCAAATTGGGGTGAAGATAGACAATCGGCTGCTGGCCGAACTTCGACTTTACGAAATTAGGAATAAAAGCCATGGGGCCGGGACGGTACAAAGCCACGATTGCGGCAAGCTCACGCACTGAATTCGGCTTGAGATCGATGACATTCCGGCGCATCCCCGCTCCCTCAAGCTGGAAGACGCCATTGGTATCGCCGCGCCCAAGCATCTCGTATGTCCTGGCATCGTCGAGCGGTATGTCAAGGATGTCTATGTCAATTCCGCGATAATGCTTGACCGCCTTTACCGCCTCTGCCAGAATCGTCAGGTTCGCCAGGCCGAGGAAGTCCATCTTGAGCAGCCCGACTTTCGCGATGTCCTTCTTGGCCATCTGGGCTACTACCTCGCCCTTGTTCCCATGATGTACCGGCACATGATCGGTGAGCGGATCATCGGAAATCAGGACCCCCGCCGCATGTATTCCGACGCTCCTGTTCAAACCCTCTAGGGACTTGGCGGTCTCGATCAGGCGCTGAATATCCGGTTCCTTGTAGGCCTCGCGCAAATCGGGATTTTCCTTCATCGCCTGATCGATGGTCACACCGACCGGCAAGCCCGGGATCATCTTGCATATCCGATCCACATCCGCGAGGTCCATACCGAGCACTCGCCCGCAGTCGCGAACGGCCGCTTTGGCTTTGAGGCTGCCAAATGTGGCGATCTGGCCGACCCTCTCTCGCCCATATTTGTCTATGACATACTGGATCAGCTCATCACGCCGGTCGTCCTGGATATCGAGATCGACGTCAGGCATTTCTGCTCGCTCCGGGTTGAGGAACCGCTCGAAGGCAAGACCGTATTCAATAGGATCGACATCCGTAATCCCCAGGCCATAGCAGACAATGCTTGCGGCGGCTGATCCCCTCGCGCCGATGTACATCCCGGATTTTCGAGCGAAATCGGTGAAGTCACGAACAATCATCATGTACTGAGCGAACCCGCATTGATTGATGATCTTGCACTCGTAGTCAAACTGGCTCTTATATGCCTCCGGAAGGTTCCCTCCAAGCCTGGCGGTCAGACCTTCCAGCGCTTCCTCGGCCATGAAATCGTTGACCGGCATTCCCGGCGGAATGCCGGGGTCGGGGAGGCGCATGCGCCCGAAGTCAAACTCGATGTTGCAGCGCTCAGCGATCTCAAGGGTATTGGAGAGCGCGCCCGGCACATTTCCGAAGAGCCGATCCATCTCATCCTGGCTCTTCATGTAGAATTCCTGCGTGCCGAACCGCAGGCGCTTGGGATCATCGATGTTGGAGCTTGTTTGGATGCAGAGAAGCACGTCATGCGCCTCGGCATGTGATCGGGTGGTGTAGTGGATATCGTTTGTGGCAACCAGCTTGATGCCGTTGCGCCGCGCAAGCTCGATCATCGACTCGTTGACCGATTTCTGCTCGGGGAGGAAGTGCTCCTGAAGCTCCAGATAGAGGTTTTCCTTTCCGAAAATGTCCGCATACTCGCCGAGGGTGGTTTGCGCGGCGTTCAGATCGCCGTCCATCAGGCGCTGCGGTACCTCACCGCCGAGGCACGCAGTCATGGCGATCAAATCCTCGCTGTACCGGCTCAGAAGCTCCTTATCAACACGAGGCTTGTAGTAAAACCCCTCGGAAAAGGCGATGCTGACCAGCTTGATGAGATTCTTGTATCCCTTTTCCGACTTGGCCAAGAGAACGAGGTGATACTGCTCGCGGTCGAGGCGTGGATCGCGGTCGTTGCGCGTTCGAGGAGCGACATAGACCTCACAACCCAGGATCGGCTTGATCCCGGCGCTCTTTGCCTCGCTGTAGAAGGTGAGGTTGCCGTACATGACGCCGTGGTCCGTGAGGGCAAGCGAGGTCATGCCGAAATCCGCCGCCTGTTTGACCAGGTCCTTTATCCGGCAGGCGCCGTCGAGAAGGCTGTATTCGGAGTGGGTGTGAAGGTGTACAAACTCTGGACTCGACATATCGCACTTCCCTTGGGGCGCCGGCAGGAACGATTCAGCCGGCTCCGGCATACCGGCAACCGATTTCTCCCACCGACCACTCTATATTCTACTCTACCCCCATCGAATTGTCCACATAGGAATTTGGAATTTTCGTTCGCCAATTTGTCACATTTGGGAAAAGGAGTAGGAGGAGCGGGAGGAGTATTGGAGTGATGGAGTAATGCTGATGTCGCCGGATACGTATCCGGTGACTGGATTCCCCGGACTTAAGTCCGCCAATGCTTGTGATGCCAACAAACCGCTAACACGATGCTTCGGTCGCAAAGCGAAGCGGCGCTGCCGAAGCTCCGGAACGTAGGGAACGAATTTCCGCCTGTCCTGAGCCCGTCGAAAGGTGCCGTTCCATGCCGCCAACCGTGCAAAAAATATTCCAAATGATGTATTATTTACCAATAACACTGGCCCCGGACGTGAGCCCTTTGCCATTCTAACTCCTGACTTCTAGATTCTACATTCTTTCCGGAGGCAGCCATGGAAAACTCGCAACTGGACATTGTCACCGGCGCGTCCGGGTTCAGCGGAAGATACATAACCCGGCGGCTGCTCGCAATGGGCAGGCGAGTCAAGACGATCACCGGCAACCCGGACCGCCCCAACGAATTCGGCGACCGCGTGGTCGCTGAGCCGTTTAATTTCGACAATCCTGCCGCCCTCACTGAGAGCCTTCGCGGAGCGGACGTCCTCTTCAACTCCTACTGGATAAGGTTCGCGCACGGCGATGTGAACTTCGACAAGGCTGTCCAAAACAGCAAGACCCTCATCAAAGCGGCGGCCGATGCCGGAGTGCGGAAGTTCGTCCATATCAGCATCGCCAACCCCTCCATTGATTCTCCGCTCCCATACTATCATGGCAAAGCGGTGGTCGAGGAGGCGATTCGCGATTCCGGGATGTCCTACGCCATCCTCCGGCCCACTGTCATCTTCGGCGATCATGGGATTCTCATCAACAACATCGCCTGGTTCCTCAGGCATCTGCCGGTGTTCGTGGTCGCGGGTGATGGGCAATACGGGATTCGCCCGATCTTTGTCGAGGACCTGGCGGAACTGGCGGTCAACCTCTCACAAAGCGAAGAAAACTGCGTAATCGATGCGGTCGGACCGGAGTCGTACACGTTTACAGGGCTGGTGGAGATGCTCAGGCAGACCATCGGCACGCACACCATGATCATGAAGATGCCGCCCGCCCTTCCGCTCCTCGCGGCGCGAGGACTGGGAATGCTCCTTGGCGACGTTGTCCTCACAAGCGACGAGGTCATCGGTCTGACCTCCGGCCTCCTTGCCAGCGACCAACCCTCCACCGGCGACACCCACCTCAGCGCCTGGGTTCGAGAAAACAAGGATTGGCTCGGCAAGACCTACATGTCTGAGTTGAAAGCGCATTATCGGAAGCATGTAGCAGGTAGCTGTTAGCGGTTAGCACCGGAAAAGGCATGAAAATCCTAACACTATGCTTGACATATAATCAAGCGGGATCGCGCAGGGATATCCCCCTCTCCTGCTCCCTGCCGTGCCCTGAGTAGGCGACCGTTCAATCCTGAGTAGCCCGGATGAATGGCCGGGCGTATCGAAGGGGGGGGAGGGCGGGGTGAGGGCATCCGGAGGGCAGCACATATATGCAGGGTTAACCTCCCGGAACCTCCCCTAACCCCTCCTTATTAAGGAGGGGAATTCCGGAACACGATGCTTCGGTCGCAAAGCGAAGCGGCGCTGCCGGAGCTCCGGAGGGCAGAAAACGCATTGCGGCGCCTTTCCGAACCCACATGCCTATGGACACTAGAGATGACATGAAGTTGGACATTTGTATTGACATATCTATGAACCTAATTGGCGAACTTGCCCGAAATACAAGGATAAATCCTGGGCATGCTGTCTGACATTTATATTGACATTCAGTGGGGTACATGCTACAATCATGTCAGTCAATGGACAAGGGAAGGAAAAAATCATGTCTGAGCGCCGGTATCAGCAAACTCACCCACACCTGAGTTTCCGAGTTGACTTATCCCAACTCCCTTTTCAGGCTTGGATGCTGTTGGGAGAGGCACAATCCAAGATCGAACACTTAGCAGGCATACCGTTGAGACCGGATATCGCCGAGACCCTGCATCACGTGTACCTGGCGAAAGGAGTCCTGGCGACCACAGCCATCGAAGGCAATACCCTGACAGAGGATGAAGCAAGAAAGTTGGTGGACAACAGACTGGAACTCTCTCAATCACGGGAATACCTTGGCCAGGAGTTGCAGAACATTATCGAGGCGATCAATGTAATCTTCCGTGACATTGTTGACGAAAAGACTCGAAACTTATCTTTCGATGCTGTCCTGGAATTCAATCGGATTGTGCTGGACAGGCTGCCTGAGAAAGAAGGGGTAATTCCTGGTGAAATCCGCAACTATGACGTATCCGTCGGTCAGTACCACGGAGCGCCGCCTTCCGACTGCGAATACTTGACAAGAAAACTATGCGATTGGATAGGCGCTATCTCTCGCGATGTTCCAAGAGGATTTGAGATTGCATTTGAGATCATCAAAGCCGTAATTGCTCATGTTTACATGGCGTGGATTCATCCATTCGGCGATGGAAACGGGAGAACCGCCAGGCTGATCGAATTTCGAATACTGGTATCCGCGGGTGTCCCCTCAGTGGCCGCCCATTTGCTCAGCAACCATTACAACCTCACCAGAAGCGAATATTACCGTCAACTTAGCCTTTCATCAAGCAGTCCGAATGGAATTCTATCGTTCATTCATTACGCGCTGAGAGGGTTCGTCGATTCTCTGAAGGAGGAGATTTCCACGGTCAGGGATTATCAGATCGACATCACGTGGCGAAACTTCGTCCACGAGTCCCTTGGACATGATAGTCCGTCCACGAATAGAAAGCGACACCTGGTGCTCGACTTATCTGCTCACGAGGAAGGCATTCCTCTTTCCGAAATTACCGATGTAAGCATTAGAGTTCACGATGCTTACGCTAAGATAGGGGATAGAACGCTGACGCGAGACATCAATGAACTTATAAAGCAGGGTTTCCTGGTAAAGGCGGGGAAAAATATCAAGGCAAACAAGGATTCCATTCTTGCCTTCCTTCCGGCAAGGCGGGCAGTGAGTGAGTCACCAATAGCCCGGGACTAAACCATCCTCGCAAGGCTCTCTGATGTCGCCGGATATGTATCCGGCCACATCAACGTTAAGGCGAGCAAGCGAGAGGATTCCGGATACTCCTCCTACTCCTCCTACTCCCCAAACTCCTGTCTCCCGGACACTCGGTAAGCCTCCACGTAAGGCTTCCCCGATCCCTCCGCCGCCTGCCGATGCACCGCGAGGATGCGCTCCGAGAATGTGATGCCACGGGTCGCCGTGTTCCTCTCGGTCTGCGACCGGTGGCACTCCAGAAGTGACGCCTTCCAACACGCCGACTCCTCATCGAAAAGCACCCGCAAATGGGGCGTGAAATCCACGCTCTTTGGATCCTGCTGATAAAACGCCGTCACTCCGCCATGCCCTTCACGCCATTTCTCGAACCACCGAAACACCAGTCCGTGAGTCGGATTCGAGTCCATCCCCCACGGGAGTATGACGATGTCCGGCGACTCCCTGTCCAGCTTCTCTGACATCCGCTCGAAGCTCTCAGGAATCTCCGCCAGGCTCCCATCCTCGATCTCCGGCAGGTCCATAAACACAAGTTCGTCCGGATCAAGCCCGAACAGTCGCGCCGATTCCGTCTGCTCTACGCGGCGTGCCGCTCCTTTGGCGGCTTTGTCCGAACCGACGAACTCATCCCGTACACCCGACCACGCGGATGTCAGGATAATCCACCGAACGCTCCACCCGCCCCGAACGAGCGTGCGCTGAAATACCGCACTCACCTCGGGATCATCCGGGTGCGGTGCGAGGATCACCACCCTCCCCGATCCAGGCAGCCCCTCTTCACCGATATCGAGGCACTCATCGCGATGAGCGTCTTCTTTAGCGCACTCCAACCAACTACTAAATATCAATGACAGTTTCTCCTCATGCGTATGAAATCTTGATCCCAAACCCATGCTGGCAACAGAAAGGCTGAAAACACCGAGGTCGATCTCAAGCTCCGGATCTTCAATGCGGGCTTGTAGGGGAGGGCTACTACGTCCTCCCAAAACTCAAACATCATCCGCCCGGTACGCACGCTTCAGCGAGCGCCCCTGCCTCCATGCACCCTGACGGGATCGATATCTGGAGACGTCTCCTATATGAATTCATTCCCCGCCCTCTACCCTCAGCGACTGGAGGAACTCCAGACTTTTCAGTTCGCGCTCCGAGCGGTACCGGATATACCAGCGCATCACATGGGCCATCTGATCCAGCACCTCACGCGGAACGTCCATCACCTCGACCGCATGGGCATCGGCGACCGTCAATGCGCTCATCACTTCGACCGTCTGCACCGTGATCGGGATCGCATCCTCCGGCAGAGGCCCGCACTCCGCGCATACCAGCCCACCCATCGAGGGACTGAAAAACAATACGTTCCCCCCCTGCCAAGGGGGGGTTAGGGGGGGTTCCGGACCCCGGTTCCTGCCTCCCTGTCTCCCCTCCTCCCCGTCTCCCCGATTACCCTGAGTAGGTGCGATGAACGGCGGACCGTATCGAAGGGCCTGTCCCCCGGTCTCGCCGTCTTCCGATCTTCTTGTCTTCCCGTCCTCTTGTCTTCCCGTCTCGCCCTGAATCCCGAATCCTGAATCCCGAATCCTCTTCACCCTCCTGCACCTGACGCACCCATCCAAAATCGGCTGATAACCAAGCATCTTCATGAATTGAAGCTCAAACATATGGGTGATCTTCTCTGGGTGATTCGGGCGCTCCATCAGATAGAGAGTGGAGAGCATAAGATCGAACATCTCGGGGTTTGTATCGTGCTCCTCGACCATCTTCTCGACCATTTCCATGATGTATGAGGCGTTGGCGGAACGATGGAGGTCGGCGCGGATGCGGGGGAAGGAGGCTTTGACCTCGACCTGCGTGATCACCTCCAGATTCTTGCCGGAAGCAAGCTGGAAGCGCCCATAGACGAAGGTCTCGGTCGAGCCGGAAAGGCGGCTGATAGCCTTTCGAGCCCCTTTGGCGATTCCGGACAGCTTCCCGCGTTCCCTGGTGTAAAGGGTCACGATGCGGTCAGTTTCGCCGAAATTCAGCCGACGAAGCACTATTGCATTAGCAGTATATAATGGCATGATTGGTAGTTGGCATGATGGAATAGGGTTTGAATTCCGACCCCTAAATCCTAAAGCCTAATTCCTAAAGCCTGAGAGCTACTTCATGCCCTTGTAATAGTCCTCGGGATCATAACCCTCGGCCAGTGCGACCCCGGCGCTTGTGCCTAACCGGTTTGCGCCTGCATCCAGAAGATTCATCGCCTGCTCCACGGTCCGAATTCCGCCGGCAGCCTTGATTCCCACGTTCGGCCCCACCACCTGTCGGATGAGCTTGACATCCTCTTCAGCCGATCCGTTTTGCTGAGTCCCGGTTGAGGTCTTCACGAAATCCACGCCCGCATTCACGGCGATGTGGCAAGCCTTGATCTTCTCCTCCTGCGTGAGCACGGGAGCCTCGATGATCAGCTTCACGAGCGTGGAACCGGTGAGCTTTGCGGCAGTGACGATGTCATTCACCTCCTGCTCCACATACTCATAATCGCCCGACTTCAATGCGCCGATATTGATCACCATGTCGATCTCCTCGGCCCCGATGGATATCGCATTTCGCGCCTCATACACTTTGGCAGCGCGCGTACCAGCGCCGTGAGGAAAGCTGATAACCGTGCATATCTTGATATCCGTGCCATGCATCCGTTTTACCGCAGTGGGAACCCAGTAAGGAAAGAGAACCACCGCCGCGAAGTGGTGGCTGGCGGCTTCATCGCAAAACCGCAGAATGTCGTCCCTGGTAGCCGTTGCCTTTAATAATGTGTGATCGATTGCTTTGTTGAATTGCTGTTTTGATAACATCTGCTTGCCTTTCTAATAATAAGATGATGAATATATGAAGTGAGAGTAAGACGGTATTATCGCAAAGATCCCAGGCCGGAGTCTCCTCCGGGAAGAGTCGCCTCGAGCTTCGGCTGCGACGTCTGCCTTCGCATTCGCTACGTCAGACTCTGCGACCGAAGCATCGCAACCATCAGCCGTGCGACCGGTCCGGCGTAGGGGGCCGCTCGCCGTAAGCGGCCCGAAACTACCACGCAAGGCAAAACCTTTCACTTAGCGCGCATCCTCACAGCGACGATCCCGAGGCTGGATTCTCCGCAATCCGAGCGAATCTCCTTCCGGCGCCAGCACCTTCGAATGCACACATTGCGCCCGATAGCCCACTTGGGAGCTTCGGCAGCGCCGCTTCGCTTGCTACCGAAGCATCGTGTTAGTATGACCCACGCTCAACCCGCCGAAACTCCAGTCTATGTACTATTTACTAAATACTACCTACTTCCCTGTGTCCCAGCCTTCAAACTCGCCACCAACCCATGCACCTCGCTCAGTAGGTCGGGCGCACCCGATTTCGCCGCGATCCTATCCACCAGGAGGCTGCCGACCACCGCGCCGTCCGCATACTCGCAGACTTCGCGAACGTGCGCCGGCGTGGAAATCCCGAATCCCACGACCACCGGCTTTTCAGTCCGGGCGCGTATCAGAGCGACAAGGTCACGCACTCCCTGAGCCAGGTCGGTCTGCCTGCCGGTAACCCCCGTCCTCGATACACAGTATATGAAACCTTCGGAGAGATGCGCAACCCTGGAAATCCTGTCCTCCGTGCTGGTCGGGGCAAGGAGGAAGATGGTATCGACTCCCTCGATATCCGCGGCGGCCTTCCACTCAGGCGCCTCCTCCGGAATAACATCGGTGACGATAACGCCATCGACTCCCGCATTCGCGCAATCCTCCGCGAACCGGGCGATTCCGTAGCGATAAACCGGGTTGTAGTAGGTCATTAAAACGAGCGGGACTTCGGATTCCCGGCGCACGTCGCTCACAAGATCAAAGACGGTCTCAGGTGTCGTGCCGTTCGCGAGTGAGCGCATAGAAGCCGCCTGGATGCTCGGGCCGTCCGCGATCGGATCGCTGAACGGTATCCCAACCTCGATGATATCCGCTCCCGCCTTCGCCATTTCAAGAATGATCTTGCGGGTGGTCTCGATATCCGGGTCCCCTGCGGTGACGAAGCAGACCAGTCCGCCCTCTTTCGCCGCTCTCAACTCTTCAAAACGCTTGCCGATTCTAGACATTATTCTTCCACTTTCCTGAAAACGGAGTGGTGGAGTGTTGGAGTCATGGAGTAATGCATCCGAAATCCGGTCACCCGATACTCCAGTACTCCTCACCGCATCCTCGACACCTGTTCAACATCTTTGTCACCCCTGCCGGAAAGGTTGACCACAATCACCTTGTCCTTTGGCAGGGTGGGGGCGAGTTTCCTCACATACGCGACCGCGTGGGACGACTCCAGGGCGGGGATGATCCCCTCCGTCTGCGCAAGCCATTGGAATGCGTCCAGCGCCTCGGCATCGGTGATGGAAACATACTGCGCCCTGTTTATGCTCTTGAGGTAGCTGTGCTCCGGCCCAACGCCCGGGTAATCGAGCCCCGCCGAAATCGAGTGAGTCTCCATAATCTGCCCGTGCGCATCGTGGAGCAGGTAACTCGCCGCTCCATGAAGCACACCGGGCGATCCAGCGGAGAGCGTGGCCGAGTGCTTGCCGGTCTCGATTCCGTGACCCGCCGCCTCGACGCCTATCAGTTTGACCTCGGCATCTCCGATCATCGGGTAGAACGCGCCCATCGCATTGCTCCCGCCGCCCACGCAGGCGATCACGTAATCGGGAAGCCGACCCTCTTTTTCAACCGCCTGGCTCTTGATCTCCCTGCCGATTACGGACTGGAAATCCCGCACCATCTCGGGGAAAGGATGAGGCCCGGCTACCGTACCGAAAATATAGTGAGTGTGCCGAACGTTGGTCACCCAGTCGCGCATCGCCTCGTTGATCGCATCCTTAAGGGTTCGCGAACCGGAGGAAACGGGGATGACCTTCGTGCCGAGAAGCTCCATCCTGAAAACGTTGAGCGCCTGCCTGCGAACGTCCTCTTCGCCCATATATACTTCGCATTGGAAGTTGAAAAGCGCGCACGCGGTCGCGGTTGCCACGCCGTGCTGGCCTGCGCCGGTCTCGGCGATGATCCTCGGCTTCCCCATCCTGCGTGCGAGCAGGATTTGCCCCATGCAGTTGTTCATTTTGTGCGAACCGGTGTGGCAGAGGTCCTCGCGCTTGATATAAACCTTCGCGCCACCCAGTTCTTTGGTTATCCGCTCGGCGAAATAGAGCGGGGTGGGCCGCCCGATGTACTCCTTGAGGTAGTAATTCAACTCCTCGGCGAACGCAGGATCGCCCTGAGCCTTCCGATACTCGTCCGTAAGCTCGGTCAGCGCCGGAACCAGCGTTTCGGGCACGAATCGTCCACCGAACTGTCCGAAATGGCCGAGTTCGTCCGGCAGCTTCCCGTGTGTCCCAAGATCATGTCGATATGATGCTTCGGTTGCAGAGCGAAGCGGCGCTGCCGAAGCTTCGTCCTGACTTTGGGCTACGCTATCAGCCTTCTTTGGTGGCATTTTCAACAAACTCCTTGATCTTGCGATGATCCTTCACGCCGGGGGAGATTTCCACGCCGGACGAAACATCGACCGCATACGGATGCACCGTTTGAATCGCCCCGGCAACGTTCTCAGGGGTCAGGCCGCCAGCGAGGATGATCGGCTTGCCGACCGCCTTCGCCTGAATCGCCAGGTTCCAATCGAATACCCGGCCCGTGCCGCCCATCTTCCCCTCGATATGGGAATCGAGATGAAAAGCGGCGTACAGGTAAGGGTCCAGCTCCTGATACTCCTCTATCCGGCGAATGTCGTGCTCTGACTTGATGTGAATCGCCCGGATGAGGCCCCAGGGCACGCTCATTTGCGGCCAGGAGATCGGCTCGCCGTGCAACTGTGCGAAATGCAGCCCGACCTCCTCCATGATCTCATACACCTCGTCGGAATGCTGGTTCGCAAAGACGCCGACGGTCGAAACGAACGGCGGAAGCTCCCTGATTATCTCCTGAACGGTGGAGGTTTCCACCCTCCTGGGGCTCTCCGCAAAGACAAATCCCACTGCGTCCGCTCCGGCGTCAACAGCAGCCAGCGCATCGGCAGCGTTCGTAATTCCGCATATTTTAACTCTAACCAACTTATTTATTGAAGAACGGGAAGAAATGAGAATACAGAATCTAGAAGTCAGGAGTTATAATGGGAACATTCCCCTCTCCGATACCCTCCGGAAGGCGATTCCGGCAACCCAACTCCCGCCTGCCTGCTATGCTTCGGTAGCAGAGCAAAGCGTCGCTGCCGAAGCTCCGACGCACCAAACGCCCTACTCCGACCCCACGGATTCGCCCTGTCGCTCCCCAACATAGCCCCCTCTCCTGCTCCCTGGCGGGAGAGGGAGGGGTGAGGGCGGGGTGAGGGCACGCTGAAGCGGCGAAGCCGAAACTCCAGATCACCAATCCCTAATCCTTAATCCTCCCGTTCATATCTCCCTTCACCTAATAGTTCTCTGATTTTCAATCCCGGGTCCGGCTCGCGCATCAGGGATTCGCCCACGAGAATGGCGCTCACCCCCGCGCTCGCGACCCGCTCAACATCCGATCTGCTGAATATCCCGCTCTCGCTCACGAGCACGGAATCCTTCGGCGCTTTCGACGCCAAGTCCATGGTGGTATCGAGGGTGGTCTCGAAGGTCTGAAGGTTCCGGTTGTTGATGCCGATCACCTTCGCCCCGATTTCCACCGCGACCTCCATCTCTTCGGCGGTATGCACCTCGACGAGCGCGGTCATGCCCAACCGCCAAGCGATCTCCTGGAACTCGGCCAGTTCGCCCTTCGTCAGAGCGGCTACGATCAGAAGCACCGCATCCGCCCCTGCCGCCCGGGCCTCATGGATCTGATACTCATCAATCACGAAATCCTTCCTGAGCAGCGGCAGATCGACCGCCGTTCGGATGGATTTCAGGTATTCCAGGCTGCCCTGGAAATATTTTTCATCGGTAAGAACCGATATCGCGGATGCCCCCGCCTCCTCGTATATCCGCGAGATCGCCACCGGATCGAAATCGGCGCGAATCAGCCCCTTTGACGGCGACGCCTTCTTCACCTCCGCGATCAACCGGACGGCTCCTCGCTCCCCCCCTGCTAAGGGGGGGTTAGGATGGGTTCCGGCTCCGCGCTCCCCCCCTGCCAAGGGGGGGCTGGGAGGGGTTCCGGCTCCGCGCTCCCCCCATGCTAAGGGGGGGTTAGTAGGGGTTCCAGCTCCGCGCTCCCCACCTGCTAAGGGGGGGCTGGGGGGGGTTCCGGCTCCATGCTCCCCACCTGCTAAGGGGGGGCTGGGGGGGGTTCCGGCTCCGCGCTCCCCACCTGCTAAGGGGGGGCTGGGGGGGGTTCCGGTCCCCTGATCCTTCCCCCGGGGGGTTCCGGAAATGCCCACAAGCGCCCCCGCGAAATCCCGGGCCGCCGGCGCATCCACCGCCCGCCGCTTCATCTCCTCAAGCGAAACCTGGCTCTTACGCTCCTCAACCTCTATTCGCTTGTCCGCAAGGATATTATCTAAAATCATGATCGTTCATTTGCAGTGCCGGTTTAAGAGCGGAAGGGCACGGAAATCCCTTCCCATCTAGCCCCAAACATCCGGCATTCCGATGTCGCCGGATATGTATCCGGTGACTGGATTCCCCGCTTCCCCGATTACCCTGAGTAGCGCGTGTACCCGCCTTCGGCGGGCCAGGAAGCCCAAGTATTGCCATAAATAGCCCCCTCTCCTGCTCCCTGGCGGGAGAGGGAGGGGTGAGGGCAATCCGGATCTGCATCGCTTCCTGACGAGGCACACCAGCGCCGTATCGAAGGGCCGGAAATCACATGCCCAGTTCCGAGCTTATTTCTCGCAGGTCCTTCAAAGCCTCGGAAGCCTTCCCCGAATCGATGCTCTCCGCCGCGAGGCGCGTCCCCTCCGCCAGCGATTCGGCCTTCCCCGCCACCATCAGCGCCGCACCAGCGTTCAGCAGGACGATGTCCCGCTTTGGCCCCGGCTTGCCGCTCAAAATCTCCTCAACGATCACCGCGCTCTCGGCCGGATTCTCTCCCTGCGCGAGATCACCCGGCTTGGCGATGCTCAGCCCAAAATCCTCCGGCGAAATCCGGTAGGTCTCGATCCGGCCGTCCTTAATCTCAGCGATCATCGTGGGGCCGAACGTGGAAAGTTCGTCGATGCCGTCCAGCCCATGAGCGACGACCGCCCGATCGCTGCCCAACCGCAGGAGCACCGCCGCCATCAGGTCGGTGAGCGCGCCGTCGAAAACCCCAAGAAGCTGTCTCTTCGCCCCCGCCGGATTCGTAAGCGGGCCGAGGATGTTGAAAACCGTGCGGATGCCGATCTCTTTGCGCGGGACGACCGCATGTTTCATGGATGGATGGTGGGCAGGCGCGAAGAGGAAGCCGATTCCGACCTCATCGATGCATCGTCCGACCTGCTCCGGCGTGAGGCCGAGGTTCACGCCCAGCGCCTCCAGCACGTCCGCGCTTCCGCACTTGCTGGACATCGCCCGGTTGCCGTGTTTCGCCACGTGAACGCCCGCGCCGGCGACCACGAATGCCGATGTGGTGCTTATATTAAAGGTGTTGCTGTGATCGCCGCCCGTCCCGCATGTGTCTATCATGGCGGTCGGGGCGCATTTGGTCGGAATCCTGATGCTCTTCTCGCGCATGACCTTCGCGAACCCGGCGACCTCATCCACCGTCTCACCCTTGATGCGCATGGCGGTGATCAGCGCCGCGATCTGAGCGGGGGTCGCGTCTCCCGCCATGATGAGTTCCATGACCTCAACCGCCTCGACCTCCGTGAGATCCCGGCCCTCAACCACCTTCTTAATAGCATCTTTGATCATTGTAAACTCTTTCGATCAGCCCTTTGGGATTTCACGCAGGGCCGATGAAGCGCAGGGAGCGCAGGGAAAGGAATTGGACAAGGCCATACCGAACCGGGAAACGCTCATCCGGAAATCCTGTTAATCCCTCAATCCCCTAAATCGTGTTCAGACATTCTTTCTTCACAAAATTCGCTAGCAAGGCCTTGCCATGCTCGGTCAGGATCGATTCGGGGTGAAACTGCACGCCCTCGATCGGCATCTCCCTGTGCCGCACACCCATAATCTCACCGATATCCGTCTCCGCGGTGATCTCCAGGCATTCAGGCATCGTCGAGCGCTCGATCATCAGGGAGTGGTACCGGATCGCCTGAAACGGATTCGGCAGGAGGTGGAAAACGCCCTTGCCGTCATGATGGATCATGGAGGTCTTGCCGTGCATCAGCCGCCCCGCGCGAACGATCTCACCGCCGAACGCAAATCCGATGCTCTGATGACCGAGGCAGACGCCCAGGATCGGAACCTTTCCCGCGAAATGACGAATCACTTCCACCGAAACCCCCGCCTCCTTCGGCGTGCAAGGCCCCGGCGAAATGACGATGCGATCCGGCTTCATCGCCTCGATCTCATCAACTGCAATCTTGTCATTTCGATAGACGCGCAACTCTTCGCCCATCTCCCCAAGATACTGGACAAGGTTGTAGGTGAAACTATCATAGTTGTCAATCATCAAAATCATTCGCAAACCCCAGAATCGCCATCAAATTCCCTAATCCTGTTAATCCCTTGAATCCTGAAAATCGTGTTCAGACGTTAATCCAAACCTTCCTGTGCCATCTCGATGGCCCTCAAAAGCGCCCCAGCCTTGTTCATCGATTCGCGCCACTCCAGCTCAGGCACTGAATCCGCGACCACTCCGCCGCCCGCCTGCATGTATGCGATTCCGCCCTTGACCAGGATTGTGCGAATGGTGATGCAGGTGTCCATGTTGCCGGAGAAGCTGAAATACCCTATCGCGCCCGCATAAGTGCCTCGGCGAGTCGATTCCAGCTCGTCGATGATCTGCATCGCCCTGACCTTCGGCGCGCCGGAGACCGTTCCCGCAGGGAACGTCGCCCTCAGGACGTCGAACTGGTTCTTCCCCTCCGCAAGCTCGCCCCTGACATTGGAGACGATGTGCATCACGTGCGAGTAGCGCTCGATGATCATCAGTTCATCCACCGTCACGCTGCCATACTTGCTTACCCGGCCCAAATCGTTGCGGCCAAGATCCACCAGTTGGATGTGCTCCGCGCGCTCCTTCTCGTCGGCCAGGAGTTCCGCGGCAAGGGCATTGTCCTCTTCACGCGTCTTCCCCCTCGGCCTGGTTCCGGCGATCGGCCGGGTGGTGACCACGCCCTGGTTCTCCGTGACCAGAATCTCCGGGGATGAACCGACCAGCGTTATGTCATCATAGCTGAGGTAATACATGTATGGGGATGGGTTGAGCGAGCGTAGTGCGCGATAGACGTCGAATGGATCGGCCTCGACGGGCACGGAGAGCCTCTGTGACGGAACGACCTGTATGATGTCGCCAGCCCGGATGTACTCCTTAGCCGCCTCAACCATCCGCTCGTACTCTTCCTGGGAACGGTTGGAGGTCGGTCGAAGCACCACCCCGTCATCTTTGCGTGGGACTACAGTCGGGATGGGTTGTCTAAGACGTTCGACGATCTCATCGATCTTCTCGACCGCCAAATCGTACGTGGCGCCCGGATCCGAGCCCACTTCCGCATTGCAAACGACCTTCATGCGGTGTTTGACATGGTCGAAGATGACTATGACATCCGTGAAAACGAAGTAAAAATCAGGAACCTGGAGATCGTCGGTGGTGTTATCGGGCAAATCCTCGAAAAACCGGACGGCGTCATACCCGATATACCCCACCGCTCCGCCGCAGAACTTGGGAAGCTCCGGATCATCCACCCATTTGTATGCGGCGAGGAGGCCCTCCAGGATGTGAAGCGGGTCCTTGCCTTCAGGGAGCGTGAGTCGGTCGGCGCGTCCGCGATCCACGGTTTGCACATCCCGCCCCTTGCTCTTCACAATGAGGAAAGGATCGGTGCCGATGAAGGAGAACCGGGCGAGATGCTCCCCGCCCTCAACACTTTCGAGTAGAAAAGAGTACTTGCCGCGAGCGATCTTCCTGTAAGCGGAGACGGGCGTCTCCATATCGGCGAGGATCTCTCGATAGACCGGCACGAGGTTGCCCGATTGCGAGCGTTTGATGAATTCGTCTTTACTGGGATAAAACACGGATTATTCCTTTGCGTTGGCTCCCGTAGAATCCTGTCTCATTGTAGCAAAACTCAAGCGTAGGGGTCAAATGTCGGAGACATGAGGATTACCTTGACTGGATGATGATGGCGTGTTATCATAATTGAGTCATCGTTCATCACGGAGGGAATTATGGTACGCACAATCCTTCAGCTTACCGAGGATCAAGCCAAGGGTCTTCAGCGTAAGTCGAAAGAGCAAGGAAAGTCCGTGTCGGAATTGGTTCGCCAGGGCGTCGAAATGGTTCTACGATCGCAAATCACTGATGCCGAAGTCCGAAGACGGGCTAGGGAAGCAGTTGGTTTTGCTGATTCAGGAACCGGCGATCTAGTGGATCGGCATAATGAAATATTCGCTCGAGGCGGTGAAGAGTGAATATCTACATAGATACTTCGGCATTTCTTGCCATTCTGGATCCGTCCGATCACCGTAATGCACGGGCCATACAAACGTGGCAGGACCTGATTGACAGCAATGACTGGCTCGTTACGTCCAGCTACGTGATGATCGAAAGCATCTCGATTCTTCACAATAGATTCAGCACACCGGTTGTGCAAAGGTTTCTTAGTGAGATTGTCCCCATTGTAGAGGTTGATTGGGCTGATGTCGGAGACCACACCGTTGCAGTCGGCGCATTGCTTTCCAGACCTGGAAAAGGTGGCCCAAGCCTTGTTGACTGCATGAGCTTTGAAACAATCCGCAAGAGAAAGCTCCAAGACGTCTTCGTTTATGACAGGCATTTCGAGGATTTGGGTTTCAATCTGATTGGACAGGTGACCTAACCATGCATTCCTGGCAATCATTGCGCGGAATACTGAAGGGACATCCACCTCTTACCGAGGCACTCTTGAGGTCAAGAGCGGAGGAGCGTCGTCGCGAGGACGAGAAATGCGCTCGATGGAATGCGCTAGAACGTCCGCTCCCGCCCGATCAGGGACAGGAATTCATTCCGGGTTGCGATGGACTTCCTGAAACTCCCGAGCACCGATGAGGTGGTCATCATCGAGTTCTGCTTCTCGACACCGCGCATCATCATGCACAGGTGCCGAGCCTCGATTATCACTCCAACACCCTGCGGGCAAATCTCCTGCATAATCGCATCGGCGATCTGCTCAGTAAGTCGCTCCTGAAGCTGAAGCCTGCGAGCATACATATCCACGAGTCGAGCGAGTTTGCTGATCCCGATAACCTTGCCCTTCGGGATGTAACCGATGTGACATCGTCCGAAAAACGGCAGCATGTGGTGCTCGCACAAACTGTAAAGCTCGATATCACGTGCGATCACCATGTTGTTGACTTCATTGGTGAAGAGAGCGCCGTGAATCAGTTCCTCAGGATTCATCGAGTACCCTGACGTCAGGAACTGGTACGCCTCAGCGACTCTTTGAGGTGTCCTGAGCAGACCCTCCCGATCAGGGTCCTCTCCAATTTCGATCAGCAGCTCTCTAATCAGACTCTCAACCTTTTCAACGTCCATTATGCAGGAAATCCCTTCTCAACTCTTGCGTAAACTCCTCGAGCGGTGTCAAATCGTCTCGACTAAAAGCCTTTGCAATGTCGGAAACACGCTCTCTCGAATCCGGAAGCATCAAGCTCGGCTCCAATTCGAATAGCGAAAGTGCGAGGAACGACCTTCGCCGGATATCCGGGTCGGGAAGCGTCAAATCACCATGCGTGACAAGCTCGTCATAGACAAGCAAGTCCAAGTCGATGGTGCGGGCGGCGTATACATCATCCGTTCGTACCCGACCGAGTTTGTGCTCGATAGACCCTAATTCGGCCTTGAGATCGTGTGGCGCAAGGCCGGTGATCGCCTGAATTACTCCATTATAGTAATCCGGCTGCTCGGGCCTGTCTATGGCCAAACACCGGTAGAATTTGGATATGCCGGTGATGTCTATGACATCGCTCAGCAACTTCAAAGCGGAGCGAACGTTCCGTTCCGGCTCGATATTGGACCCGATCCCGATGAAAACTCTTGCCAACGCTCTTATTATACCATCCTAACTCAGAGCAGCAGCGCCCAACGCCTGATACCAGATACCTACCGCCTCGTCCGCGTGATCTCGACGCCTACACTACGGGCGAACCTGAGCGCTGACGGTTTCTCAACCGTCACCTGAGCCTCCATCACCCGCGGATTCTCCAGGCAGATTTCGGCGATTCGCTCCGCCAGTGCCTCGACCAACTGAAAACTGGAGTTCTCGACCTCGGCGATTATCCTCTTCTTGATGGCGCTGTAATCCACCGAGTCTTCGAGCCTGTCCGACTTCCCCGCTTCTCGCAGATCGGCGCCCAGGCCGATATTAATGACGATGTCCTGCTTTTCCCGTCGCTCCTCCGCGCCGATGCCGATCACGCAGCGAACAAGCAGGTCTTTGATGAGAATTCTATCCATGAAATAAGGTTCCAGGGTTATGAGGTTTTAGGGTTCTAAGGGAAGGATCGGAATCCGGAAATATCGGAACTCCCTCCGCAACCATAGAACCTCAGAACCATGAAACCTTGAAACCTTTTCCCTCCCCAATTCATCATTCCTACTTCAAGGGACTTATGGGCATAGGGTACGGACCGGATATCCGGATTCCGATCCACAACCTTATAACCCTAAAACCTTAAGACCCTTCCCTCACGTGCCTGCCGCCGTCAACATAGATAATCTGGCCGGTGATGAAGTCGCTTTCCAGCAGAAACGCGACCGCTTGGGACACATCCTTCGGGTCGCCGTGCTTTTGAAGCGGAAGCGTACCGGCAAGGTTCTCGATATACTCCTGCGGCTTCCCCGGCGGAGGCAGGATCAGTCCGGGCGCAATCGCATTCACTGTAATATCAGGCGCATAATCGAGGGCGATCATCCGGGTAAGCGTGGCCAGCACGTGCTTGCTGAGGATGTATCCCACATGCGACCAATCCTCGCCGTGGATTCGAGAGTCGAGCATGTTGATGATCTTCCCCTTGCCGACCTTCTCCTTGAAATCCCGGCAGAGCGAAAATGGCGTCCAGGCATTGACCTCCATGTTGGTGACAACACTTGCGAAGGTGACGTCGGCGAGGGTGTCGGCGGGGAACGTGGATGCGCTGTTCACTAGGATGTCCAGCGATCCGGCGACCGCGAGCGCGTGGTCGATCAGCGAATCCCTTTCCTCGGGCTTTTCAAAATCCGCGGCAACGGCCCAAGCTTTCACGCCCTTGCTCTTCAGGTCATCCAACAGCGCGGAGGCTTCATCGGCAGAGGATCGATAGTGAATGGCGATGTTCACTCCTCGATCGGCAAGCGTAAGCGCGATCTCCCGACCTATACGCTTTGCCGCCCCGGTAATCAGAGCAGTTTTTCCGTTAAGTGAATCCATAAAGATCCTATCAAACAAATGGAGTTAGGGAGTAAGGGAGTATTGGAGTGATGGTGATTCCGGACCAATACTCCATCGCTCCCCTTACTCCACTACGCCGCCCCTGCTATCCTGTTTATTTTGGCGGCGACGATGAAATCGTTCCTTGAAAGCCCACCGATCTTGTGCGTCGAGAAGACCAGCTCCACCCGATTGTAGTGGATGCAAATGTCCGGGTGGTGGTCCTCAGCCGCCGCAACCGCAGCCACTCGATTCGTGAACTCGAGCGCCTGGTTGAAATCCTGGAACGTAAACGTCCGATCTATCGAGCCATCATTCAACGTCCAGCCCGGGATTTCCTCCATAAGCTTTGAGGCCTCGTCGGTAGAAAGCGGCTCCATGCCTGCCTGAATCTTCTGAGCCTTCTCATCCAAAAGCGACATTAGAACCTCCCTTCAGGAGCAGGAGTAGGGGGAGTACGAGGAGTAGCTGGAGTAAATGCACTCCGGAGATCCGATCCCTTACTCCATTACTCCTGTCGCTCCTGCGACTCCTCCGTTCCCTAGGCTGCCATGCTGCCCTGAATCACGCCGCAGAGTTGCTCCTGGAGAACCTGTTTGCCCTCCCTGATCATCTGCCTCGCCTGATCCATCTTGCCGTAAATGTTGCAGGTCATCACGCCGCGAACCCGGCGGTCGTCCAGGTAATAAATCACGCCGGTCTGGTTTTCCGTTTCCCAATCGGCGACGAAATCCATCCTGGAATCCAACTCACCGACCGCCTCATACCCGAAATCAAATAGATCGGAGAAGAAGTAAGGCATGTAGTCGTAAACCACACCCTTGCCCGCCATGTTCCAACCGGCATGCCTGCCCTGGTTGACCGCATTGTCCCAATGCTCCACGCGCATCTCTTTGCCAAGAGCGATGTATGGGAAGAATGCATTGTCGCCTGCCGCATACACGTTCGGATCGGAGGTGCGCAGATGATCGTCAACGACGATGCCGTTCCCGACCTTCAGCCCGGCATCCGCCGCCAGCTTCGTGTCGGGGATGATACCGGCGCCGACGATCAGGATATCGGATTCAAGACGCTTGCCGTTTCGAGTAGTCGTAAGGAACCGGTTTCCATCCAGCTTTTCGATCTTGACCGGCACGTCCCATTTCAAGATGCTGATCCCACGCTCCTTGAAGTCGCTCTCGACCGCCTCGCCGAGCGACTGAGGGAAGACGCGCTGGACCATCCAATCCTCCGGATAGACCATCGTGACCGAAACCTTGTTCATTGTGAGGGATGCCGCGAGTTCCGATCCGATAAACCCGCCGCCGATCACCACCGCCGTCTTGTCCTCATCAACCTGCTCCTTCATCGCGTAATAATCATCCAAATAGCGATAGTAGGAGATGCCCTCCAGATCGCCGCCGGGGATATCGAGCCTCCTGGGAGACCCGCCGCCCGCGAGGAGCAACTTCTCGTATCCCCACTCGCTTCCCTTCTTGTCTCTAATCGACCTGGAAACCGTGTTCAACCCAACCACTTCGATGCCCATGAGAACATCAACATTGTTGTTCGTGTAGAAATCCTCATCATTCACGTAGATCTGATCGACCTTCTTCTTGCCGAACCAGAGCTTCTTGGAAAGATCCGGCCGGTTGTACGGAAGATAAGCCTCTTTCCCGATCAGCAGAATCGAACCCTCGGGATCCTGATTCCTGATCCCCTCGACCGCGTTTCCCGCTGCGGTCCCGGCACCAACAATCACGTAATCGTAAATATTCTCGATCATTCCCTTTGCCTCCGTGAAGATAGCGGGCAGCAACGACCAACGACCAATCGCTGATGTAAGATGCTTCGGTAGCAGAGCGAAGCGGCGCTGCCGAAGCCACCTCCATCCGTCATGCGCGCAAAAGTTGGCATGGCGATGCTCCCTCTAACTGATTAAATTGCATATACCCAGTTATGTTCGGGGAACATCCGTACAAAGGCGCAGGGCAATCAAATGTTCTCCTTGTGGCCGAGCACGGGCCTGGGATGCCTGAAATAAACATCGAGAAAGGCTGCCACACGCGCCGGAATCTCCCGAACCTCTATTATATGATAATCATGGGCTGGATCATCGGCGGCAAACCCGCAGGTATCTATTCCCAGTTTGCTACCCAGGAAGATCGCCCGGCTGGCATGAGATCTCTGACTCACCACAATCAACTTCTTGAGACCGAATATCGTCTTGGCCCGGTACATCGAATCATACGTTCGCCTGCCCGCGTAATCACAAGCGACGTCCTGAGGTTTGACGCCATGTTTTATGGCATAAGCGGCCATGGCATCCGGCTCATTGTAATCGAGACGCCGATTATCGCCCGACATGAGGAGCTTTTGGACCTTGCCCGCCTTATAAAGCCTGATTCCGCATTCCACCCTGTCACAAAGAATGGCGCAAAGTTCACCTTTCCTGGATATGAAGGCACCGGGTATTAGTGCCACACGGCATTTTGGGGCCCGGTTAACATCAGTGAAAATCCGTCCCTTAGCCGCCTGCCGGACGCCCAGCCACGCTCCGGCGACTAGGCTGATCGCAATTATCACAACCAATCCGCAAATCGATACAATTATCTTAATCCTTTGTTTCCGCACAGCGAACTCCTTGATGTGCGCAGCATTGTCCCCCGATTATCCTGAGTAGGCCCGGTGAATGATCGGCCGTATCGAAGTAGCAGTCCCTCAGTCATGCCCTTCATCTGCCACAAGTCTGCGAGCCTTTTCCAGCATCTGAGGCAGAGTCAACGGAGGCTCACAGTCCGGTACGTCACCCACCTTCTCTCTGGCTTCCTCGAGTATCTCTCTAGCGACCCCACTACCCTTCTCATTTACCGGTATGCCTTGCATAAAGGCGATCATTCCAGCGGATTCCGGATGCCTCCTCATGTCTTTCCAGGCCTGATGCCAACCCACAACACTATCCCTGGCCTGAACTACGTCCGGATACGCGGACAGCTCCATAAGGGTCTGAACGACCCTGTCATCCGCCGCTCCCAATTCCATCAAGGCCTCACAAACGTTGATTCGCACTGACGAATTATCGTCATCCAGCATCTCAAACAGCTTACCGGCAACGATGGGGTCCTTGCGACGCTTGATCGCACTGACCGCAGCATATCTCACCATATGGTGGCGATCGTCCAAAGCGTCAACAACGGCTCGCGCACCTTCGGCGCCTCCGAGTCGTTCGGCTACTGTCACGGAGATCCACCTGACGCCTTCGAACGGATCCTCCCGAAGATGCCTAAGGAGTATTTCCCCCGTCTTGTTCCACTCAAAATCGCCTAGCGAAAGCACCGCAAAACATCGCACCTTGGGAGAAGGATCGCTCTCCAACACATCGAGGAGTGGCCCCACAGCGCGCTCATCTTCATGTCCGCCCAATCGCCTTGCCGCAGTCGCCCTGACCTCCGCGTCGGGGTCGCTAAGCTGCCCAATCAGTTCTTCTACTTTATCTTGCATAACTCATGCTCCATCCCACTCCGATCAATCCTCATTAGCCGGGGCACCCACCCTCGCCGGGCCAATGCGAATCAGGAAGCTCACGCATCGCCACATATAGCCCCCTCTCCTGCTCCCTGCCTTGTCCTGAGTAGGCGCCCTAGCGCCGTATCGAAGGAGCGGCGGAGGGGTGAGGGTTATCCGGAATCCTGTAAATCCTGATAATCACTTAAATCGGGTTTAGACCTCCGGATCCGGACGGAAGGGCACGGAAATCCCTTCCCTACTTCTCCCCTGGGGGCCCGTCCTCCGATCGTCCTGAGTAGGCCCCGATGCCTGCCCAGAGTAGGGCTCTTGCGCCGTACCGAAGGGAATGACGGGCCGTATTGAAGAACCAGTCTTCCCACACTCCCCAGTTCATCACTTATGGCCAGTGATCCCAAGCAGTCGCTCCCGTAAATTCGGCGTCAAATCATACGCTGGGAGTTCCGAGATCGGCACCCACCGTGCCTCATCGGCGTCCGAGGCGGCGGCAAGCATGCCGCCGATCCTTCGAGCAAAGTAATCAACTATGACATAGTGAAATCTTATCTCCTCGCCAACCATGTCTATGACGTCAAAGACACCGGCGACTTCCCCCACCTCGATCTCCAGCCCGGTTTCCTCGCGAACCTCACGCTTCACCGCCTCGATGAGCGTCTCGCCCCATTCCACCCGGCCTCCAGGCACCGACCATTTTCCCTTGGACGGCTCTTCGCCCCGTCGAACAAGCAGCACCCTCCCGTCCTCAACTATCACAGCCCCCACCGCCGGAATGGGAAACCGTCGCGTCTCACTGTTCACCAACCGGCTCCTTCGTGGGCAGATTATTTACAGTTTGACCCGTAATTCGACTGTAAAACTCCCACACGGCGATGGCCGTCACGGCGTCAAGCAAGACACTTACGCCGATATAGATGATGGAGCGAACATATTGAAAGACAGAGAATTGCGGTATGATCTCCCTTAACAGACTCTGCGCTATCCCTGTGGTCGCGACCACCGTAATCCCAACAGCGGCAAACATCATGACCGACGGTCCGGCTCCAAGCAGGTCCCTTACACCCCGACGAATGGAATCAATGACCCCCGTTCCCCGGGCAACAATGGTATATGGAACAAACATCAGCGCGAAGCTTAACAGACTCCACATTACTGGATACACATAAAAGTAGTTGGAAACCCCGACAAAACCATGGGGCGCTCTCACCATTAAAAGCAGGTTAGGCAGGCTCAGAACTAACTCGGCAACCAACGCTAGCACAAACAAGCCCGCCATCGGCTTGAAGAACGCCGCCGACTGACTGAAAAACCTGCCTGCCGTGATACTCACGCCCTTCTCGGCAGCTCTGAGTGACCCAGAAAGCCCGCCCATGAGCGCCGGGCCCGTAATGAGGCCAAGAAGCATGAGGAGGATAGATGAGGCAGTGGAGTAAAGCGCCCGTTCCATAGACGCAAATGCGCCTCTTTCGTGGGATAGGAGGCGAGCAGACGATAGGAACTGATACATTAGGTACTTAGGCTCAACGAAAAGAATGGCGGCAGAGACGATCACCGCCGGAAAAAACAGGGCGCGAACAAAGTGGAGACTACCGGCAAATTCCGGCCCTACATCCAACCGTTTTAGACCCCTCCATACCCAGGGTGTCGATAGTACCACGGCTGCCGCAACAATGATTGCGGTGACCCCTCGCAGACCCAACCCAATTGAGGGGTAGAACTGAGATAATATACTGGAGAGTTGGTGACTGAAGTTCGACGCCAAAGACGACTGCAGCAACTGCAAACCGAAGAGTATCCCTCCATGCTTGAAGCCCTCACCAAGGGGCCATCCATTCACCGATCTGTTGAGCCAGTCCGGCAGATGACTGACGGCACTGGAAAGATAACGCTCTTCCAATACCGATTGAGAGATCGTCCCTACTGCCCTCACAATCGCGACAGACCCGAAAAGCCACATTATCCATTTCTCGGTCCAAATACGTCGCCATGATTGTAAGAATAGAGCACCGACCTGGTCCAAGTTCAGCGCGCCCTCACCTCGTGTCTTTGAAAACAGGAAAGGCCTCTGCAGAATTGCGGTCAACCCAACAATAACCACAATGGCTACCCCAAACACAATCTCGAGACACTGCCCCCATGCTGAAAACTGCATATGAGGGAATTGCCCCACCGCCCAGCATACTCCGATCACCGATAGAGCGATCATCCAGACTCTCAACCACGGGAACCTGCGTTGTTCCTGCATGACAAACCCTCCCTGACTGCCTAGCAAGACAGCCACAACCACTCCGATTATACCAGTTAACAATTGAAAATAGAAGCTTTTTCTTGTAGGATGCAGTTAATGGGTTTGAGACGACTCGTTTGCGAAACAGGTGAGGTCATTTAGAGGCCTTGCAAAATTATCCCGGACGCTGCCATGACGCGCACTTCAGGATTGAATATCCAGCCTGATAGAGATATTCCCGGCGTTTCCCGCATGGTGGATTCGCTGTGCCCGGTAGTGCCGAACCGCAAGGGCAATCAACACACCGACTATCAGAAGAGAATACACGATTGTTCGGAAGGTTCGCATAGGTTGGTTTCCCGGCATCACGTTATATGATACACCGCAAAATTGGTAACGGACTCAAGTCCGGGGAATGCACTCACCGGATACATAGCCGGCGAGATCATAGGTATGTAAACCGTGGTTTTTCCCTGGATTCGAGAGAATCCAGCCTCGGGATAACATATCCCTCGGGATCATCCTGGGAGGATTGCCTATCCATCAAATACCCTCTTTGGGCCATGAGCCCTT
>Ga0326727_10006278_pt1 | contig 32798 bp, 23 predicted proteins | sample MB2enrmetagenome_FD_207643 | JGI IMG/M metagenome (GOLD analysis project Ga0326727, IMG submission 207643) | Lab enriched peat soil microbial communities from McLean, Ithaca, NY, United States - MB29MY | ecosystem: Environmental > Terrestrial > Soil > Wetlands > Peat | place: USA: New York...
AGGAACTCCTTCCCCAGAGCTGCTTTGTTTCTCTCTGTGAGTCTGTGGGAAACGGCGTGAACGATACAAGAGTACCGAAGGGAAATGCCCATTCGGAATGATCGATTTCACTCCTCGGCAACCGGACGCTTGGGGGGGTGCGAGGGCGGCGCGTGGCGCCGCTCGCCGTGGCGGCGCTCGACGAAGAAGGCGCCCGCTGCCTGCGGACGGTTCAGCACGCGCATGGAGAGCTCAACCCGGTTGTCCGCGCCCGCCTTGCGCATCAGGCGGCCCACGTGGGCCTTCACGGTGCGCTCCTCGATGCCCAGATGGCGGGCGATCTCCCGATTGGACCGGGCCTGCAGGATCAGGTCCAGAATCTGGCGCTCGCGGTCGGTCAAGTGGGGGTTGCCGTTGGTGAGGCTGGAATCGGGAACCTTGAGCAATCGGTCGATGAGTTTGGAGAGTAGCCGGCGCGGCGCCCAGATGGAGCCGCCGGTGACCGCCTCGATGGCCATGCGCACGGTCTCGGGAGCGGCGGTCAACTCCAGGTAGGCCCTGGCGCCGGCAATAATCGAGTCGAGAACCAGCTCGTCGTTGCCCGCCGGGCCGATCACAATCAGCTTCAAGGCGGGACGGGCACGGCGAATGGCCTCCAGAGTCTCCAACCCGCCAGGGGAAGAATGCAGGTCTACCACCAGATAATCGAGCCCTGGGCGGGCCAGCAACTCATCAATGCTCCCCGAAACCGGAAGCAGAGGGGGCTTTTCTTGCCTGGACGGCTGCTCGAAGACGCTGGCGAGCCCCTCAAGCCGGATGGGCTCATCGGAGACCAGGCCTATGTGGATTGGTTCGAGATTGCGAATCGACGGCATCTTGCTCCCCCACCAGTCAGCAGGCGGGCTGGGCCCTGTGGGCAGGGAGCGCGCTGAGCCCCCATTGCCGCACACACTATGCCGCTCGTCCGACCAGGCCCTCGGGGCGCTTGCAATTCCTACAGCTTGGGAACCACAATCCCTTGTTGCTTCTGGTATTTGCCCTTGCGATCGACATGGCCGATCCCGCGGGCTTCATCGGAGCGGAAAAACAGAATCTGGCACAGCCCTTGGTTGGCGCAAACCCTGGCCGGCGGCGGAGTGGCATTCGCGATCTCGAGGGTCGCGAATCCCTCCCATTCCGGCTCGAATGGCGTTACGTTCACCGGGGATTCCGCAACGCGCATAGGTCGACTTTCCAACGCAGATCGTCCGTACATCCCTGGGGATACGAAAGTACTCAATGAACAGAGGCAATGCGAACGAATTCGGAGGCACGATGACCGAACGGGCCTGGACGGAGACGAGCGAACGCTCGTCAAAGGGCTTTGGATCGATGATGGCGCTGTTCACATTGGATAAAAACTCTGAACTCGCCGGAGACGCGGAGGCCATAGCCGCAGGAGGAAAGCCTAAAGTGGTTGACGGCCTGTTCCCGTATCCAACGGTCACTCTGAATCGAGACAGAACCCCCGTTCCGGAATCGTTTTTTCCTATCCGGAGAATAAACGGCAGATTCTGCTCTGAAACTCGAATAATTCATATTACGAAAGACACTTGCAAATGGCAATAGGTAATCGCGGATTTGTTTCGGCATGGACGCCGTCCGCGCTGCTGGAGCCGCCGCGGCCGGCTTTTCTCCGGGGGAGGCGGCGCGGCCGGATTGCCGCGGTTGCACATTCGCATTAAAATCTGTGGCATGACGCGGGCAGGGCGTAGTACAGTCTATGCAGTCGTACCCACGAGGTTACCCCATTGATTAAACAGGACATCGTCCATCAAGTGATCGAGCGCACGGGCCTGCCCCGCACCAAGGCAGAGGCCGCGGTGGATACGGTTTTCGAGGGTCTGAAGCAGGCTCTCACCGCTGGAGAGCGCATCGAACTGCGCGGATTTGGCGTTTTCAGCGTCCGCGCCCGCAAAACCGGCATCGGCCGCAATCCCCGCACCGGCACCGAGGTGAGCATCACCCCCGGCAAAGCGGTGCGCTTCAAGCCCGGCAAGGAACTGCATGCGCTGGAGACCGGCGCGGCTGCCAAATAAAGACGCGCGCGGCGTGACGAACAGCCCTCTCGGCAAGTGTCTTGTCGAGGGAGGAGAGGTTTCTCAAGGAGGGGGACAATTTGTCCCCTCCCTTTGCGCTTCCCTTTGAGGTAGCGGAGGATCCGCCAAAACGCTTGTTCCACGCCTGGGCTCTGGGGGGTAATCTCTAACCGTGGACATCTCCGCCCAAACCGCTCTCTTCGAGAATCAGCCGATACGCCGAGTGTACGACGAAGCCACGCAGACCTGGTGGTTCTCGGTCGTCGACATCATCCGCATCCTCACACAACAACCGGATGCCAACGTTGCCCGGAAGTACTGGAATAAGCTCAAACAGCGGCTGCATGATGAGGGAAGCCAGTTGGTGACATATTGTCACCAACTGAAACTGCCAGCCTCCGACGGCAAGAATTATCTGACCGATGTTGCGTCCGCCGAGACGCTGTTACGGCTGGTGCAGTCCGTTCCCAGCCCCAAGGCCGAACCCATCAAGCTTTGGCTGGCCAAGGTGGGATATGAGCGAATGCGGGAGATCGCCGATCCGGCTCTGGGGTTGGAGCGGACCAGGGAGAACTGGCGCAAGCTGGGCCGCAGCGAGAAATGGATCACCCAGCGCATGACCGGACAGGAGACGCGCAACAAATTGACTGACTACTGGGCCAGTCACGAGGTAAACCAGGGGCAGGAGTTCGCCATCCTCACCAATATCATTCACGAGGAATGGTCCGGCGTCTCGGTCAAAGAGCATAAAGACCTGAAAGGGTTGGAAAGCCAGAATCTTCGCGACCACATGAGCGAGGCCGAACTCATCTTCACAGCCCTGGCCGAGCTTTCCACGCGTCAGATCGCGGAGACGGAAGCGGCGGTGGGCCTGCCCGCCAATAAGAAGGCCGCAAAGACCGGCGGCGGGATTGCCCAGCGCGCCCGCGTCGAGCTGGAAAGCAAGACCGGTCGAAAGGTGGTGACCGGCGAGAACTATCTGCCGCCGGGGAAGGCGAAAAAGAGATTATAGGCTTGAGAATGGAATGTGGCTCCTTTGAAAACTGATGTTACAGAATACCAAATCGTAGTAGAATGGTCCTATGTTGCTTGATCGGATTCCGATTCTAAGTCACTAACTTCAATCCCACTCGGAGTAACGATGCTAACTTCAGCTAATAGAAAGCCCGGAAAAAGGAAGCACCTGGTGGCCTCCCCCCGTGTACAACAGCGCCGCATCCTCCACGCAATCGATGAATCGAAGCGCAGTTACGAGATTATCTTGCACAACAGCCTGTCGTCGAATTGCTCAACGACTCTGAATATCGTGCGCGGGATCGACGCAGCGCGGGCATCCTGTGATTTCTACAATAAAAAGTTGACGCAAGCAGAGCGCAACAGCGGCTGGAGCTGCTTTCCAAATGCCACGACGAAGAAGCCGTGGTCAAAGCCTAGACGCCACAGCATCAACCCCAGCGGCAAAAGCGAAGGGTATGGTAAGCGGTGAGTGTTGCGCCTCAGGCAACGATTGGCGAGGGGTTGGGTGCCCCAGGTTCAGCTCCACGGATCTGGGGTATATTCAAGTTCGCGGCCTGCTAACTCTGCACGCGCTACATAAGGCGCAGCGCATCCACATCGACGACGAGATTCCGACGCGGGACCGCGGCCTCATCGGCGTGGGCCAGCATTGCGCGCAGGGCCGCGTTCAGCGCCTTGCGCGAGGCGGCCTTGAGGATCATGTGGAAGCGGTAAACGCCCTTGATGCGGGCGATGGGCGCGGTGCAGGGACCGAGCACGCGGACGGCTCCGCCGTTCTGGTTTTGGATTAGATATTTGCCCAATGTGGACGACCATCCGGCGGCTTCTTCCAGCTTTTGCGACTGCACCAGGACGTTGGCCAGCACGCCGAAGGGCGGGTAGTGCATCCAGCGGCGGTACTTCAGTTCGCGCTCCACAAAGCTCAGGTAATTGTGGGTGCTGGCGGCCAGGATCGCGTAGTGATCGGGATAGTAGGTCTGCACCACCACGCGGCCGGGCAGCTCGCCGCGGCCGGCGCGGCCCGAGACCTGGGTCATCAACTGAAAGACGCGCTCGGCGGCGCGGAAATCGGGCATTGAGAGCGCGTGGTCGCAACCCACCACGCCCACCAGCGTTACGCCGTGAATATCGTGGCCCTTGGCGATCATCTGCGTTCCCACGAGCAGGTTGATCTCGCCGGAGTGGAGGCGGGCCAGCAGCCGTTCCAGATCGTAGCGCCCGCGGACCGTGTCGCGGTCCATGCGGCCGATGCGCGCGGAGGGGAAGATCTCCGCCAGCCGCTCTTCGCCCTGCTCGGAACCGGCGCCAAGATAGTAAAGGTGCTCGCTATCGCACTTGGGGCAGCGGGCGGGAACGGTGCGGTGAAAGCCGCAGTAGTGGCATTCCAGGCGCTGGCCGGCGCGGGCCACTCCGGCATCGTCGCCCGGCGGCTTGTGGTGGGTGAGCGAGATGGCGCAGTTCTGGCACTCCAGTTTTTCGCCGCAGGCGCGGCAGATAACGGCGAAGGAGTAGCCGCGGCGGTTGAGCAGGATAAGAGCCTGCTCGCCGCGGTCGAGGGCCTCGCGGGTCTGATCGACGAGGGCGCGGGAAAAGAGCTGCTCGCGGCCCGTCTCCTGAAACTCGCGGCGCATATCGACGAGCTCGACCGAGGGCAGCGGGCGGTCCATCACGCGGTCGCGCAGCTCGATGCGGGCGTACTTGCCCTGGACCGAGTTCTGCCAGCTCTCCAGCGACGGGGTGGCCGAGCCCAGCAGCACCACCGCGCCCAGGAGTTTGGCGCGCATCACGGCCACGTCGCGGGCGTTGTAGCGGGGCGTCTCCTCCTGCTTGTAGCTCTGGTCGTGCTCCTCGTCGACCAAGATCAGCCCCAGGTTGGGCGCGGGAGCAAAGATGGCGGAGCGGGTGCCGACGACGATGGGAGCTTCGCCGCGGCGGATGCGCCGCCACTGCTCGCTGCGCTCTTCCGGGGTGAGCGCGGAGTGGAGCAGGGCGACCTTCTGGCCGAAGGCGGCGTCGAGCAGGCCGGCCATCTGCGGCGTCAGGCCGATCTCGGGAACCAGCAGGATGGACGAGAGGCCGCGATCCAGCGCTCGCTGCATGGCGGCCAGATAGATGGCGGTCTTGCCCGAACCTGTCACACCGTAGAGCAGAAAGGGCTTGAATGCGCCTAGGGAAGAAGCCAGGCCGGCGAGGGCTTCGGTCTGCGGCTCGTTGAGGCGGAAGGGCGCGGCTGTGGGCGCGAGGCCGCCAAGGCGAAAGGCCGCAGGGCGCTCGTCGATGCGGACCAGGCCACGGCGGACGAGGGTTTGCAGCGTGGAGGAAGGTAGATCTTTGCGGCGCAGCTCAGCCAAAGGCAGCTCACCGCCGCAGGCCGCCAGTTCGGCCAGGATGGCTTGCTGCTTCCGGGTCAGCGCGGGCAGCCGGGCCTCTGGGATGAGCACGGCGAAGCGCTCCATGCGGCGGGCATCGCGCTCCGCGGCGGCGGTTTCGCGGGCAATCCACTTCTTGCGCACCAGGCTGGCGAGCACCGGAAGAGTGGCCGCGGTTGCGGTGCGCAGCGTGGAGACTTTGACTGGCTCGCCGGCGGCAAGGCGGGTGAGGACGCGATGCTCCAGGTCCTGCTCTTCGGCGCTGAGCTTGCCGCGCCGCTTTGCGCCGCCTTTGTTCATGAGACTGGGTATGGGTGCCCCAGGTCTCGCTTTTGAGACCTGGGAGTTCCCCGAGTCCCCATCCAGGCTGCCGGCCAGCACGTCGCGCCCCAGGTCGGTGATGCGGTAGTAGACGGTGCGGCGGATCTCGGCCATCAGCGGCAGCATGGCGCGCAGGACCTCGCCCAGCGGGGCCAGGTAATACTGGGCCATCCACTCGGCCAGCGCGAGCAGATCGTCGCTCAAGAGCGGCTCGTCGTCCACAACCGCCTCCAGATAGCGCACCTCGAAATCCGCCGGCGCCTTAGCGTTGACAGCGGTCACCACGCCGATGAGCTTCTCGTTGCGGAAGGGAGCGATGACCCGCGCGCCGCGGCGGGGAAGCTGGTCCTCGCGCACTGCATAGGTGAAGGTGCGGTCCAGCGGCACGGGCAGCGCGACTTCGCAGAAGGCGGGCATGGGAGACAAGAATCAGTGTAGGGGATTGGGGGGCGAGGAACGGGCGGATTGTGAATATCCGGTAGTGGGTCAGCTTCGGATTTGCGAATGATGCGCCCGGAAGGCCGGCGATGCCTTGCGGAGGGGAGAATTGTTGCAGTTGCCCCGTCTTCCGGCTGCGCCGGGCCGCCATTTCTGCCATAATTGCCCTTGCGATTCCGCTCACCCACCGTGCCGGGATCAGGAGCCGTCGAGGGCAGCGAGATGCTCAGGCTAACCCGCTTTTTTGGAGCAGTGCTGATTGTTCTCGTTCCGTGCGTCACGAAACTTAGCGCCCCAGCCCAGCCCGCCGCTCCGTATGTCACCCCGCAGATGGTGGAACTGATTCACGCGCATCGGAGCGTGCTGGAGCGTATGAATGCGCCGGCCAAAGACGGCAAGCCGTCGCTGCTCGACGACGCGCGGATGGCGCCACTGTTGACCGAGGGTTGGCAACTGGCTGGCGAGTGGGCAGCTGCTTGGCTCGACCGGCACCCTGAACCGTCCGCCAAAGATCTCGACAACCTCTTCGTTGATTTCACGCCGCCTCCGCCCCACCGCGAAGTCTACGATCCCAAGCAACCTGAACTCTACGCGATGGAAGGCTCCGCAACCCGCATCGCAACAGATGTCTATGTCGTCAGAGCTGTATATGAAACCTACACCACCGCCGCCACCGCAACTTTTATCGTTGTCGCCCGTGGCGTGGACGGCCACTTCCGGCCAAAGTGGAGCGTCAAGCCGCTGGCCGAGCAGCACTACCGCTCGAAGGATGAAATCGGTCATTGGGCGTTCCTCCGATCGTGCTTCTATTACTGCGGGCCGCTGGTTGTGGACGAAGTTCTGCCGCTCCCGCCCTCTGAAGAAGGTCAGCCGCGCTTTGCAATCGACGCTTTCCAATCTACTAACGGCAATACCATGATGAAACAACTGAGCGTCTGGCAGTGGAACGGCGCCGAAGCAAAGAATCTCCTCATTCGACCTTATGCGATCTATATAGATGACGGCCGCGACATACAGATCATCGGTAATCTGCTCTCAATCCCGACGAAAGAGACGACCCGCTCGTTTTCTTCCTTCGGCTGCTGCGCCGAGCCCCGCGGAATCTGGACCATCCGTATCGCTCCAGACAAAGTGCAGGACCTTAGGCATCGCTTCCTGCAACCACAGATCGAATGGGCGGATCGACTGATTGCAACAAGCCGGGCGAAGTCGCCAGCGGCAGCAGATCTTGCAGCGCCATCCGTGCTCGCCATTCTCAGGCATGCTGAAATCGACGCCAACATTGTTGACCAGTGCCATGTGCTAAGTCACGGAAGAAAGGGTGCCTTCGAGCTCTCCTTCGGCGAAGGCACGAAGGTTTGGTTCGCCTATCGGCTCCGCAATGGCCAGCCGTACTTCACCGACATGCGCGTTGAATAGGGTGCCGATCCCCGTCGGGGGTTATCGCCCACTCGTAAACTGGACCGCTGCCAAATATCGCCATTTCAGCCCTTGCAATCCGGGCCGCGGGGATTACAATTCATTCGACATGACAACCAAGACCGCAACCACCGCCGCTCCTGCGCCCGCCGCTTCGCCGGGCGCCTCGCCCACCACCCTTGGCCCCATCACCATGTCCATCGACATTGGCGGTTCGGGGCTAAAAGCCATGCTGCTGGACCCGGCGGGCAAGCCGGTGAGCGAGCGCCAGCGCGTGCTTACCCCGGAGGTGCCCACTCCGGATGCTGTGCTGGCCGGGCTGGGGGAACTGCGCAAGCTGATGGGGGAGTTCGACCGGGTCTCGGTGGGCTTTCCCGGCGTGGTCAAGCACGGCGCCACCTTCGGCGCTTTCAACCTGCATCCGCTGTGGGCGGCGGGCTTTCCGCTGCAGGCGGAGCTGGAAAAGCGCTTCAAGAAGCCGGTGCGCGTGGGCAACGACGCCGATGTGGCCGGATACGGCGCCATCAAGGGCCATGGAGTGGAACTGGTGCTGACGCTGGGCACCGGGCTGGGCTCGGCGCTGTTCACGAACGGCCATCTCTGCCCCGGCCTGGAGCTGGGCCACCAAATCTGGCGCAAGAAGGGCATGACCTACGAGGACTACCTGGGCCGGCGCGGCCTGGACAAGTTCGGCAAGGCGCGCTGGAACGACTTCATCGAGGCCGCGATCCAGTCGACCGAAGCCCTGTTCAACTGGGACCACCTCTACATAGGCGGCGGCAACACCAAGAAGATTCTCTTCACGCCCGCCAAGAACGTAAGCATCGTCTCCAACGAGAGTGGGCTGCTGGGCGGGGTGATGCTGTGGCGGGATCAGGGGTGAGAGGCAGGGACTAGGGACTAGGGACTAGGGACTAAGGGAATAGGGAGTAGGGAATAGGGAATAGGGACTAGGGACTAGGGACTAGGGATTAAGGGACTAAGGGAATAGGGAGTAGGGAATAGGGAATAGGGACGGGTCGGGAGACGATATCCATGGCGGAGAACAAGACCAAGCCCACCGAGGTAAGTGTGGCGGCGTTCATTGAAGCGATCGCCGACGAGGCCAGGCGCGCGGACGCCAAAGCGCTGGTCAAGCTGATGCGGGAGGTCACCGGCGAGGAGGCGAAGATGTGGGGGCCGTCGATCATCGGCTTCGGCAGGTGTCATTACACCTACGAGAGCGGCCGCGAGGGCGATATGCCGTTGATCGGGTTCTCTCCGCGCAAGGCCGCCTTTGTCCTTTATGGCCCGACCAGGGCCGGCGATGCCCCTGCGTTGCTCGCCACGCTCGGCAAGCACACCATGGGCAAGGGCTGCCTGTACATCAAGAAGCTCGCCGACGTGGACCCAAAGGTGCTGAAAAGCCTGGTGGCTCAATCTGTGGCCGCAACCAAGGCGCGATACCCGAGCCAGGCGTAGCCGGGCGGGCCATCCTTCCCTTGCATTCACAGCTCCCAACCGCGAAGTTCTCCGCGCTTCGACTCTGCACGACTCCAGGCGAACGGCTTGAGGCCGGGTTTGTGCAAGCTGAATTGGCGGCGGGTGGGACATGCGGCGCTGGGTGAGCGGCCGCCGGACTTCAAAGGCGCGACTTTGGGAGCGTATCCGGTTCTTCGCGCCGTCAGAATAGCTCTTCCTGCTTTTCATTTACTTCGGCAGCGATCTTCCTGAATACCGACTGATCGATCAGGGGAATATCGGGCTTCTTGCCCGCGAGAATCTGTTCTATCGTGAGAATCTGTATCTTCTGGTACTTTCCGAATCTCGTTTCAAAGAACCCCGCCTTAACCGCTTCGGTTCGCATAGGCTTGGTCGGTTCAACGAGCGCAATGAACACGCCGATTCTTGCGTTTTCTCGATCTACGACGTGGGCCAAGTCTCGAATCATCGCAACACTGACATGCTCTCCACCCTTGACGGAGACGATAGCCTTCTCCGAAATCTTCCCGTTGGGCTTGAAATAGATAAGGCCATCTATTCCGCTATCCGCTCCTTTCTTCCGGCCCCCGTAGGGCACGGCGTCGATCAGCGAAACGGCCCACCATTGGAATTGATACTTATCCTGCGCGGCGAGGGCCTGAGCGCCCTCCAGGTCCTTGGGGGTTCCATGAACGTCGAAGGAGACGCCGGGGAATGCGGCCTTCAGCCGCTTCTCAATCAGCGAAATTGCAAGATGGGTTATATCTATCCCCACCCATTGGCGCTTGAGCTTTTGCGCCGCATGAATCGTCGTCCCGCATCCGCAGAATGGGTCCAGAACGAGATCGCCTTCATTGCTCGATGCCTGAATGATTCGCTCAAGCAAGGCCAATGGTTTCTGCGTGGGATAGCCGAGGCGTTCTTGGGCCTGCGAGTTTATGGGTGAGATATCTGTCCAGATATTTCCCATGACGGTGCCGGGCATTTCATCGAGATACCGGATCAAGCGCGGTCGCTTGGATGTGTCAAAGGCTCCCGATTTCTTGCGGGGATACCAGATCAGGCCATCCTCGTCAAGACTCTGCATCGTTTCTTTCGAGTATCGCCAGCCATTGGGCGGGGATTGGAAGCCCTTCCATTCGTACATCATGTTTGGGCGCGGCGCCGGGCTGGTCATGTCGCTTTGGGTGAAGCGGCGGCCTGCACCGTCAAGGTTCGAGTACTTCGAGGCGATATGATCGTCCGAATGCGGCGCCAGCGGCTTATTCCAGGTAAACTCCGGGCCTTTCGCATAGAAGAGTATCGTATCGCTGATTCTGCTCCATGTCTTGCTGTCATTGTGGACATTGGTTCTACGCCAAACAATTTCGTTCTTGAAGCAGTCGGCCCCGAAAACCCCGTCCAAGAGTATCTTGAGATAATGGCTTGCCGTCGGGTCGCAATGCAGGTACAGGCTGCCGGTGGGCTTCAAGACCCGATGAAGTTCCAGCAGGCGGATGCCCATCATGGTCAGGTAGGCCATGGTGTCGTTCTCTTTGAGGAACGACCGGAAGGCGCGGAGCATCTCCGCGACCTCTCCATTGCCGCTCTTCAACACCTGGTCGAAAGCGGATTCCGCGTAATCGTTCCAATGCCATGTATCCTCGAACGCCTCAATCTGGGCCTGCGACTGCCTGCCTTTCGATGACTTGAAGAGGATGTTGTAGTTTGCCTGGCTATTGAAGGGAGGGTCCAGATAGATGAGGTCTACGCTCTCCGGGGCAATGGAATCCCGCAGAACCCGCAGGTTGTCTCCGTAATAGAGCTGGTTGGCCATTTTCCCCATTTCTTTCAGGTGGGACCGGTGGCCCGCATCTCGATTCCCAATCGGAACCGATTGTCAGCATCATAATCCAAGTCCCCATGCACTCGCTCAGCCCGTTGCGGGCAGCCTGAGGCCCATGGGGGCGGTGCAGCACTGCTGCAATGCGTACCAGAATCCGGTCCGGATGCCTGCCGGAAGGCCCAAACCGGCCCCGCCCGCGCACGGAAGTCAAGCAGAAAAGCGAAATTTTCGGTATATTAAAGATTCAGGTTAGTCCCAGCCGGGGCCCGGCCCGCTCCGGCACGCCACTCAATGAAAGACCGGGGCGATTTTCCTCGACGGGAATCGCGCGGGGTTTGTGTATTCCCAGCTAGCCAGCGCACTCCGCAGCGCAAAAGGGTTCATCGAAAAGGGTTGCCATGAACACACTGGACAAATCGGATTGCCGTCTCCGCACACCTCTACCGCAGGGCTTGTATCATCCGCGGAATGAGCACGATGCCTGCGGAATGGGACTGGTCGCCAACATTCGCGGCGAGAAGAGCCACGAGATCGTCCGCAAGGGTCTTGAGGTTCTGATCAACCTGACCCACCGCGGCGCGACGGGTTGCGACCCGGAGACGGGCGACGGCGCCGGCATCCTGATTCAGATTCCGCACGAGTTTTTTGCGCTCGATTGCGGGGAGCTGGGAACCCAGTTGCCGGGGCCGGGCGAGTACGGCGTGGCCATGGTTTTTCTGCCCGTGGAGAGGCACAGCCGCTTGCAGTGCGAGGGCGTCTTCGAGCGCATGGCGAGCGAGGAGGGCCTGACGGTTCTGGGCTGGCGCGATACGCCCATCAACATCGACGCCGTGGGCCGCGAAGCCCGCGCCTCCCAGCCCTACATCGAGCAGCTCTTCGTGAGCCGGCCGGCGGGGCTGGAGGAGGATGCCTTCGAGCGCCTGCTGTACAGAATCCGCCGGCGCACGGAAAACGAGATTGCGGCCTCCGATATCGAGGACAAGGAGACCTTCTACATTCCCTCGTTCTCCTGCCGCACCATCGTCTACAAGGGGCTGATGCTGGCGCCGCAGATTGAGAGGTTCTACTACGAGCTGGCCAATCCCCTGGTCAAGAGCGCGCTGGCGCTGGTGCACCAGCGCTTCTCGACCAACACCTTTCCCAGTTGGAAGCTGGCGCATCCCTACCGTTATGTGGCGCACAACGGCGAGATCAACACCATCCGGGGCAACATCAGCTGGATGAACGCGCGGCAGTCGATTATGGAGAGCCCGCTTTACGACGGGCAGATCGACAAGCTGTACCCGGTGATCACGCCGGGGAGCAGCGACTCCGGCTCGATCGACAACGCGGTCGAGTTTCTCTTCCAGTCGGGCCGCTCGCTGCCCCACGTGATGGCCATGCTGATCCCCGAGGCCTGGAGCGGCAACCCGGACATGGACGACGACAAGCGCGCCTTTTACGAGTATCACGCCTCGCTGATGGAGCCCTGGGACGGGCCGGCGGCGATCGGGTTTACGGATGGCCGCGTGATCGGCGCCACGCTGGACCGCAACGGCCTGCGCCCCGGCCGCTACGTGGTCACCAAGGACGACGTGGTGGTGCTGGCCTCGGAGGCCGGCGTTTTGAACATTGCCGCCGAAGACGTGCGCAAGAAGGGCCGCTTGCAGCCGGGGCGCATGTTCCTGGTGGATACCGTCCAGCAGCGCATCGTCTCCGACGCCGAGATCAAGAAGCAGTTGGCCGGCCGCCAGCCTTACGCGAGCTGGCTCAAGGAACAGCAGATCACGCTGGATCACCTGCCGGAGCCTTCGCGGGTGATCGGGGCGAACCATGAGACCCTACTGCGCCGGAAGAGAGCCTTCGGTTACAGCGAAGAAGACCTGAAGGTGCTGCTGATCCCGATGTGCTCGACCGGCCAGGAACCGGTGGGCGCCATGGGCACCGATGTGCCGCTGGCCTGCCTGTCGGACCGGCCGCAGCCGCTGTTCAACTACTTCAAGCAGCTCTTTGCGCAGGTGACGAATCCGCCCATCGATCCCATCCGCGAGGAGCTGGTGATGTCGCTGATCAGCTACATCGGCACGGAGCGGAACATTCTGGACGAGGCGCCGGACAACTGCCACACGCTCAAGCTGCCGCATCCGATCCTGACCAACCGGGACCTGGAGAAGCTGCGCCGCGTCTCCTCCGGCGATCTGCTGGCCACGACGCTGCCGGCGCTCTTCCGGGCCGCGGACGGCGAACACGGGCTGAAGCACTCGCTGGACGACCTGAGCAACCGCGCGGCCCATGCGGTGAACTCCGGTTACACGCTGCTGATCCTCAACGACCGCGGCGTCGATCCAACCTACGCGCCCATACCCAGCTTGCTGGCCCTGGCGGCCGTGCACAACCGGCTGGTGCGCGACGAGACTCGCACCCAGGTGGCTTTGATCATCGAGAGCGGGGAACCGCGCGAGGTAATGCACTTTGCACTGCTCATCGGCTACGGGGCCAGCGCCATCAATCCCTACCTGGCCATCGAGACCATCCACGACCTGAAGCGGCGCAACCTGCTGCCCGCCACTCTCACCGCCGAGCACGCCGAGAAGAACTTCATCAAGGCGATCAATAAGGGCCTGCTGAAGACCTTTTCGAAGATGGGCATCAGCACCCTGCAAAGCTATCGCGGCGCGCAGGTCTTCGAGGCCGTGGGTTTGAATAAGCATCTGGCAGACACGTACTTCGCCGGAACCGCGTCGCGCATCGAGGGCGTGGGCCTGGAGGTGCTGGCGCGCGAGGCGCAGCTCAAGCACGCTTACGCCTTCCAGCCGCTCACCGAGTCGGAGACCGACTTGATGGTCGGTGGGCAGTATCAGTATCGCGAGGGCGGCGAGTATCACCTGGTGAACCCGCAGACCATCTCCACGCTGCAACAAGCTGTGCGCCAGAACAGCTTCGCCACCTTCCAGGAATACACCGATCTGATCGATGAACAGAGCCGCAACCTGTGCACGCTGCGCGGGCTGTTCAAGCTGAGATACGCCGAAAAGCCCATTTCGCTGGACAAAGTGGAGCCGGCCAAGGAGATCGTCAAGCGCTTCACCACCGGCGCTATGAGTTTCGGCTCTATCAGCAAAGAAGCGCACGAGACCATGGCCATCGCCATGAACCGGTTGGGGGGAATGTCGAACACCGGCGAGGGCGGCGAGGACGAAGAGCGCTTCAAGCCCGACGCCAACGGCGACTCGCGGCGCAGCGCTGTGAAGCAGGTGGCGAGCGGCCGCTTCGGCGTAACCGCGAATTACCTGGTCAACGCGGACGAAATCCAGATCAAGATGGCGCAGGGGGCCAAGCCCGGTGAAGGCGGCCAGTTGCCCGGCCACAAGGTGGATGAGATCATCGCCAGAACCCGCCACTCCATCCCCGGCGTGGGCCTGATCTCGCCGCCGCCGCATCATGACATTTACTCCATCGAAGACCTGGCGCAACTGATCTACGACCTGAAGAACGTGAACCCGCAGGCGCGCATCGCCGTCAAGCTGGTCTCTGAGGTGGGCGTGGGAACAGTGGCCGCGGGCGTCTCCAAGGCGCATGCCGATACGGTGCTCATCTCCGGCGACAGCGGCGGCACAGGCGCTTCGCCGCTCAGCTCCATCAAGCACGCCGGGCTGCCCTGGGAATTGGGCCTGGCCGAGACGCAGCAGGTGCTGCTGCTGAACGACCTGCGCAGCCGCATCCGGGTGCAGACCGACGGCAAGCTGCAGACCGGCCGCGATGTGGTGATCGCCGCGCTGCTGGGCGCCGAAGAGTTCGGCTTTTCCACCATGCCGCTGATCGCCATGGGCTGCATCATGATGCGCAAATGCCACCTGAATACCTGCTCGGTGGGCATCGCTACCCAGGATCCGGTGCTGCGCGCGCGCTTCCAGGGCCAGCCCGAGCATGTGATCAAATTCTTCTTTTTCCTGGCCGAACAGGTGCGCCAGCACATGGCCAAGCTGGGCTTCCGCACCTTCGACGAGATGGTGGGGCGCGTGGACAGGATCGATGGCTCGGTGGCCGACGTGCACTGGAAGGCCAAGGGGATCGATCTCTCCTCCATCCTTTACTCTCCCGCGCTGCCGGCGCGCGTGGCGCGGCGCAAGGTCCAGGCCCAGGATCACGGCCTGAGCAAGGCGCTCGATCACCTACTGATTGCGAAGGCCCTGCCGGCGCTGGAATCCGGGACGCCGGTCACCGGAAGCTTCGCCATCCGCAACGTGCATCGCACCGTGGGCGCCATGCTGGGGGGCGAGATCGCCCGCCGCTACGGCTCGACTGGACTGCCCGACGGCGCCATTCATTTCCGTTTTGAGGGATCGGCCGGCCAGAGCTTCGGGGCATTTGTGCCCAACGGCGTGACGCTCGAACTGGAGGGCGATGCCAACGACTACATGGGCAAAGGGCTCTCCGGCGGGCGAATCATCGTCTATCCGCCCAAGACCTCCAGCTTTTTGCCCGAGGAGAGCATCCTGGTGGGCAACGTCGTGCTTTACGGCGCCACCAGCGGCGAAGCCTTTCTGAACGGCATCGCCGGGGAGCGGTTTGCGGTGCGCAACTCCGGCGCCGTAGCGGTGGTGGAGGGCGTGGGCGACCACGGCTGCGAATACATGACCAACGGCACGGTGATCGTGCTGGGCTCGACGGGGCGCAACTTCGCCGCCGGCATGAACGGCGGGATTGCTTACGTCTACGACGACCAGGGGGACTTCTCCACGCGCCGCTGCAACCTGGCCGCCGTGGATCTGGAGCCGCTGGTTGCCGCCGCGGACGTGGACCGCGTTCGCGGACTGCTTGAGCGCCATCGCGACCTGACCGGCAGCCCCCGCGCGGCCTGGGTTCTGGAACACTGGGCCGGCGCTCAGCCGCGCTTCATCAAGATCTTCCCGCACGAGTACAAACGCGTTCTTGGAATTGCTCGCGTCGAAGAGGTATATATTCCCCCCACAACTTCGTCGCCTGTACCGGCGGCAGCCGAGGTGCAGCATGGGTAAGGTCACCGGTTTTCTTGAGATTGAGCGCGAACAGCCCACTCGCCGCAAGGTCGAGGACAGGCTCCAGGACTGGTTCGAGATATACGAGCCTTTCCCCGAGGAGAAGCAGCGCGAGCAGGGCGCTCGCTGCATGGATTGCGGCGTGCCCTTCTGCCACACCGGCTGCCCGGTCAACAACCTGATCCCCGACTGGAACGATCTGGCCTACAACGGGCGCTGGGAGGCGGCCGTCCGGCGGCTGCACGCCACCAACAACTTTCCCGAGTTCACCGGCCGCATCTGCCCGGCTCCGTGCGAGGCCTCTTGCGTGCTGGCTATCAACCAGCCGGCCGTCTCCATCAAGCTCATCGAGCGCTCCATCGTCGAGCGCGGCTGGGAGCAGGGCTGGATTCGGCCCGAGCTTCCAGAGCAGAATACGGGCAAGCGCGTGGCTATCGTGGGCAGCGGTCCGGCGGGGCTGGCCGCCGCGCAGCAGTTGCGCCGCGCCGGCCACACGGTCACCGTCTACGAGAAGGCCGACCGCATCGGCGGCCTCCTGCGCTACGGAATTCCCAGCTTCAAGATGGAGAAGTACGTGATCGACCGCCGCCTGGACCAGATGCGCGCCGAGGGCGTCACCTTTGTCGCCAACGCGCACGTGGGGGTGAATGTTGCGGTCGAGGCCCTGACCGATCACTACGACGCTATCCTGCTGGCCGGCGGCTCGGAGCAGCCGCGCGACCTCAAGATCCCCGGCCGCGAGCTGAAGGGCATCCATTTCGCCATGGAGTACCTGCCCCAGCAGAATCGCCGCAACGAGGGCGATCTTGTCGATCCAGCCACTGCCATCCACGCGGCGGGCAAGCGCGTGGCCATCATTGGCGGCGGCGACACGGGCGCCGACTGCCTGGGAACCAGCTTGCGCCAGGGCGCCAGAAGCGTCCACCAGTTCGAGATCATGCCCAAGCCGCCGGAGACGCGCGCTCCGTCCACTCCCTGGCCGATGTGGCCCCTGCAACTGCGCACCGAAAGCGCCCATGAAGAGGGTGGAATCCGCGACTGGGGCGTGAACAGCGTCCGCTTCACCGGCGACGAAGACGGCAATGTCCGGCAGTTGCACCTGGTGCGCGTGGGTCCGCCGCCCTCCTTCGCGCCCGTTCCCGGCACGGAGTTCACGCTCGACGCGGACCTGGTGCTGCTGGCGATGGGCTTTCTGGGCCCCGTGCGCTCCGGCCTGATCGAGCAGTTGGGCCTGGCGCTCGACAAGCGCGGCAATGTGGCCGCCAACTCGAGCTATATGACCTCGGTCGAGGGAATCTTTGCCGCCGGCGATATGCGCCGCGGCCAGTCGCTCGTCGTCCACGCCATCGCCGAAGGCCGCAAGGCCGCCGCCGCCATCGACAGCTACCTCACCGCCAACGCCGAATCGGAGCCCCTGCTGCGCCGCGCGCTGGCTTAGCAATCGAGGCAAACCAAGCGCGGTTGCGCTCTTTGACACCTGGCAAGCTGGTTTGTGGGTATACGTCTGCTGCAGCCAACCTTGGGCCGCCGGCGAATGCTTCAATCCGCAAATCGCGCCAGTTGTTCGGGGGCGGGTTTGGGAGTGAACAGGCTGACCACGATCATGGCGATCACGGCCGCGGCCAGCGCGGGAAAGATGGCGTCGCGCGCGGCGACAATGGGCGGGAAGAACTCTCGGACCGCTTGAACATCCCATGCCAGCGTGACCGCGGTGCCGGAGGCGATGGCGGCTACCGCGCCCCAGGCGGTGACGCGCTTGGAGTAGAAGGCCGCCAGCACCACCGGCGTCAGCGCGGCGGAGTAAACCGTGTAAGCATAGAGCATCTTCTGCAGGATGCTCTCGGCATAGACCGCCTGGTAGAGCGCCCAGCAACCTAGCAGGACGACGGCCAGCCGGGAGACGATCAGGACGCGTTTGTTTGAAGCTCCGGGTGCGACGTAGCGCACAAAGACGTCGTTGACCAGGTTGGTGGCAGGCGAGAACAGGTAGTTGGAGGCCGTGGAGATGACCTTGGCGAAGACCGCGCCCAGCAGCAGCGCGCCCATCACCGCCGGCAGGCCGTGGCGGGCCGTGTAGGGGATGATCTCGCGCGGATGCAGGGCTACCTCGCCGGTGGGATAGAGCGCGCGCCCGAAGACGGCGATGGCCACGATCAGCGTCTCAAGCAGCACAGTGCCCAGAATCCAGCCGACGACGGAAACCCGCGCGTCCCGCTCGGACTTTGCCGAGAAGAACTTCTGGTACATCACCTGGTTGCCCAACATGAGCAACATCACTGGCACCAGGAATTCAAGGCCGCGAACGACGCCCATTCCCGCGGGTTGGCGCACATGATCGGGGCTTAGGCGGTAGTTGCCCAGCACCTGAAAGTACTCGGGCGGCAGCGCCATGTGCAGCCCGGCCCATCCGCCGGCCTTGAAGTACAGCATGGGCGCGGCAATGACGCAGATGACGGTAACCAGCGTGCCGATGGCCACGTCCATGTAGGCCACCGACGACATGCCTGCCAGAGCCGTGGTGACGATGACGAACGCGGCGATGATGAAGGTGCCCAACTGCGGCGAGACGGCGCCGGGAAAAATGAGGTGCAGCACGTCGCCGCCGCCCTTGAACTGGTAGCTGGTGATGGCGACATAGGCGATGAGGATGGCGATGGTGCCCAGCACCCGCGCCGCCTGGTTGTAGCGGGCCTCGAGCAGGTCGGGCAGCGTGAACTGGGCGAACTTGCGGGCGCGGGGCGCGATGAAGTAGATGAGCAGCAGGCCCAGCCAGCCTCCGGCGGGCTGCCAGAGCGCGGCAAAGCCGTTCTTGTAGGCGTTCTCGGCCCCGGCAAAGAGCGAACCGGCGCCGATCCAGGAGGTGAGCAGCGTCAGCACCAGAACCGCGGCGGGAAGAGAGCGGCCGGCCACCAGGTAGTCGGCCTTGGTATGCACCTGCGAGGTGCGATAGAGGGCCACCGCCAGCAACACAGCGACAATGACAACCAGCACAAGAATATAGAGCTGAGACATTTGCGGGGTTCCTCGCGGGCGCAACCGGGATTCTCAGCAGTTTACCGGATGGGGGAGCAGCCCGGCGCGGGCCGCTTGTGCCGCAGTGCCATTTGACCCTGATGTGTACAGCGCGTAAACTGTATTTGCGGGGTGGAGCAGCCCGGTAGCTCGTTGGGCTCATAACCCAAAGGTCGCTGGTTCAAATCCAGCCCCCGCAACCAATTAAATCAATAACTTACAAAATCTGGTTGCTCTCGGCAAGTCCCCATTATCCCCCAATAAGAACGGCTACTGTCTATTGAACGATTGCAGTGTCCGCATTTGCGGCTGAATCCTGCAAGTTTGGGCCGAACACCAACCCTACAACTTGGCTGTTTGCCCGGCGTTTGGTTTCCGTCATCGCTCGCCCATAGACATTCATGGTCGTTTGGATCGAGGCATGACGCATCAGTTCCTGTTGCACCTTCATCGGCGCGCCCGTCTCATCGAGCCAGGAGCGGTAGGAGTGGCGGAAGGTGTGCCACCCAATCTCCTCCCCAAGCCCAGCCAGCTTTGCAGCCCTCTTGATCTGCCTTTTCTGCAGGCTCTCCTGGTGATACGGCTTCCCCGTGGCGGGATTGGCAAAAACCCAATCCGTGTCACGCGGGAAAAACGTCTCCGAACGCCAGTGCAGCAGGACTTCAGCCAACCGTGGATCAAGCGGAACCTCATCCTTCGAGTATTCCGTCTTCACATCATCCACTCTGCCACCAACAACGCTTCTCTGAACCAGAACAGTGCGCTCTTCAAAATTGAAGTCGCCCCATTGCAGTCCGAGAATCTCGCTTACCCGAAGCCCCAGGCACTGTGCGACCAACACCATCGTGCGGTATGGCTCGCTCAAATGTTTGAGCAGTTCAAAGAATTGTCCGACTTCGAGAATCCGTGGCCGCTTTAGACGCTTGCTCGCGTTCTTCACGCGCACCAGAGAAACAGGGTTCTTGCCAAGTTCGATAATCCCCCACCGCTCCGCACACTTGAAGACCAGATGCATGATTCCTCGTATGTGAGTCTTTGACTTTGGAGCCAATGGCAAATCGCGCAACCATTGTTCCATCGCCATCGGCTTCAGCTTGTCTACGGGGTATTCTCCCCAACGCGGTCGAATATGAACGCGGATATTCGACAGATGCGACTTCCGGGTTGAATAGCGCTCCGAAAGCTCCTGCTCAATGTAACGGTCGAGCAAGGCCCCGAAGGACGCCGCCTCCACTTCCGCACGTGGAGACTCATCGTTGAGTCGAAGAAGAAGGGCTTGCGTGGCCTTTCGTGCTTGGGTCTCCGTTGTGTACAGATTGCGATCCCCAAGGATGACGCTCTGCCGCTTTCGTTGCCCCGTGGAGTCCGTTTCGTAATACCGGAACTCCCACACGTCAGGACCACGCTCACGCTTCCTCAGCCGTAAACTTCCGTATTGATACCGTGTCCGAACCAACAAGGTTTACCTCCTGTCTGGTTGCGGGCACGAGTGGTTGTGATTAGAGTAACGCTGCTCCGCTTCAGAGTCGATTCCTGTTTGCTCAGGGACGAAGGCACAATCGCGGAGATCGGAAGCGCGAAAACGCCACAACTTGCCCAGCCGGAGACCAGCGACAAGGCCGTTGCGGGCGTACCGCTGAAGGGTTTTGGGGTGGACTTTCACGAGGGCCGCAGCCTGCTCGCTGTTCAATAAAGGTTCGAATGCATAGGGGGAATCGAACATAGTTCGCACGCTCCTTGAATCCACGATGCGACGAATTCTATTTCTTGTCTAGCCCCTGTAAATTGAGGCACTTCCGCCTTATCAAAGTCTGCACTTGGAGCGAAGGTAATGGAGCGACGTTTAGAGAAATAGAGTGTAACGGAAGGTATTCTTAGGCATTCATGGGAATAGCCGTTTTTTTGATTTTATGAAAAGAGAATTGTGCGTTTCGCTAAAAAGAACTGACATTCCCCGGATAGACGGAGCATAGCCGAGGCGCGGGCGGTGTCAAGGGCGGCTACGCCGCCGCTTCGCGGTCAAGACCCTTGACACCGCCCTCTCCGCCTCGGCAAACAATCCAAATATCCGGGGAATGTCACTCGGTTACCTGCTTAGAGCACGCCGGGAGGCAACAGTCCGAGTTGCGGAGGCGCTCCTCGCCGCGGAAGGACTCTTCTTCCTCTCTAGGCGCAATACGCGGCGCGGCAGCGCCTGCAATCGCTCAATCGTATCGGGGTATTGAGTTACAAGCTCAACAAAAGTCGCAGCCAGTGGGCTTACCTGCCCGCCCTGCTCCCACTTTTCAACCGTGCGCGGGCTGACGCGCAGCATGTTCGCCCACACCGCGCGTGAGACATTGAACTTTTCCCGCGCTGCGACGAAGAACTCCGCGCCGGGCGCGGTCTCAATCTCCGGCGCAGCCACGCGATGCGTGCGAAGGGTCACCTTGCCCGCGCGCCGGGCTTTCATCGCGTCGACGCCTTCCATCAACTCCGCAAACAGATTCCTCTTCTTCATCTCTTCGTCCCAGCCTTTCGCACAGAGCGTTCCGCTTCCAGAGCCCGTCGCAGTTGCTCCCGTTCGTCTTTCGTCAGGTCCGCAGCCTCGTCTTTGTCGTAGAGCGTCAACAGCCAAATCTCCTCGTCGGACAAAAAGCAGTAGTAGATGACGCGCAATCCACCGCGCTTGCCTTTGCCACGTCGCGCATCCTTCCAGCGCAGCTTGCGAATGCCGCCAGCGCCGGGAACGATGTCGCCTGCTTCGGGGTTCGCCGCCAGATGCCTTTGCAGTTCGCGAAATCCTTCGTCATCGAGGTAGTCATCCCTGAAGCGCGCAAAAGCAGGCGCTTCGACAAACTCAAACCACCGCTCGGACGTGTGGCCGCCATTCATGCCTGCACCCAATTGTACCCATGATGGGTATAGTTTGCAAATCAATGTGCTGGTTAAAACCCTATTCCGAGGTCGATACCTGTCTCGCGATGCAGTTGCGACAAGTTGATCTCGTGAGCTGGTTGCGGCTGAATAATGCGCTCTTTGCTGATCATTTGATCTAGCTCCCGTGCCAATTCCATCGCCGATGGGCGCGCTGAAGAAATGCCAAGTGATTCGCGCAGCCGGTCAACATCGGAAGTGATAACCGTGATTCCTTCGCGGCCCCGCGAAGCAGCGACGTAGAACTGTTCCTGTTTCATTCCGTCACCGGAAATAACCACTGCGTCCACCGTCTTGCCCTGGCTGCGATGCGCGGTAACCGCGTAGCCGTGGTCGAACTGGTGATAGTTTGCGGGCAGAGTGCGGCCATCCTCAAGTTGAATGCGCCCCCCATCGACCCTGCTCACTTTTGCCAACTCTCCGTTAGTGGCGCGAAACCCTGCCTCCCGACGATTTCCCGTCAGCAGAAGCCGGTCTCCAGGAGCCACTTCGATTTGATGGCGTTCATGCACGGAGAAAGAACGAGCCTGTGTAGGACTCAACACGCGCTCTACGCCGTGCCGATCTCTGGCGACGATTTGCGATGCGCTTGCACTTTCGACGACGAGCGATTCATTCTTGGCGATCCCGTGCGAAGAGCGATGGAACTGCAATATCTGGCCTTCATGATAATTCGACAAATCCTTCTTTTGCGCCTCAGTCCATTGCAAAGGCGCATGGCGTTCGAAGATCATGCCGCCATTCAATTCGCCTTGTTGCGTCATATCATGACGAATCGCATGAGTGATCCTGGCAATCTCTTCGTGAGTGCCGGCAACGACCAGCACTTTACGGCTTGGATCATCCGCGAGTTCCCGGTAAGTCGCCGCCACAGTGTGCGCGGTATCCAGGTAAGGAACCTCACGAACAGCCCCGAGCTTTTCCAACTTTTCAAAACCCTGCTCAGGCGAATCGCGCAGCGTTTGAATCGCCTCCCGATACTCTGCCTGTGTCTGCCGTTGCACGCCGGTCAGCGAGACGCTTTTCATCTGCGATTCCCTTTCCAGGATGCGCAGGGCGTCCGACGCTTCGACGCTTTGAATCTGCCGCGTGTCCCCAGAGAACAGAAGCCGCACGTTTCCGCGCTCCGCCAGTTTGAGCAACTCATCCATTTGGCGGCCAGAGATCATGCCCGCCTCATCGACGATCAGAACTTTGCCGCGCACCGCACCCCGCTGAGTCTCATCCTCCAGCAATCGGGAAACCGTCATTGCATCTCGCATTCCAACCTTGTGCAACTCCTCGACCGCGCTGCGTGTCGGCGCAACCGCCACCACTTTCCGTCCGGCCTCGCGTAAACCACGCTCAATCTCTTGAAGCGTGGCCGTCTTGCCAGTACCAGCAGCGCCGCACAGATTGATGGCAAGATCGCGGGAAGCCAAAACCTCGTGAACCGCCCGCCGTTGCTCATCTCGCAGGCGCTCGGATGGCTGAAACTCGCGCTCTCCACCCAACCGCTCAAAGCATCCAGTGCCGCGCTCCACCGCCGCAATCATCCGCTGTTCGCGCTCAAGACTCTCGCGTGTAGCCAGATTGTTTCCGGCCCGGATGAGAGAACCCTCTGACTGCTCCAGTTCCAAAGCGCCGCGCAAATGGCCAGGATCAATCCGCCCGCGCCCATGACGCAGGGCTTCGGTCATCAGGTCGAAATCGCGCACAACGGAGTTACGCTCGAAGAGGTGCGCCTTGGCGTACTGAAGCGACTCCGATGCTTGAGAGAACTCCAGAGAAATGCGCGGACGCCGTTCGATGGAGTTGGTGCGGATACTTTGCAGCGTCTGTCTTTCCTCCGGCGCAAGGCGGGTTTGCTGTTGCTTCCTTACCCGTTCCGTGGAGATTTCCGCCAGCTTGTCCGCACGGGATTCGCGGACCAGCACGGCGACTTCATTATCGGTTGGCTTGCGGCCATGCTCCGCCGTGAATTCCTCAATAGCAGCGTCGCGCTGTGCGCTTCGCACGCTGTACCTTTCGAGCAATTCATTCGATACGCCGCGAATCTCGAATCCATGATCTCTACCCTTGGAATCGCGGCGCGACTCGATCTCATATCCCAGCCCGCGCACCTCACGCGCCAACGCGTTACGGTATACCTCCGTCAGATATGCGCGGCGCTCGTACAAACCCGACGCCTGCAATGCCTTCCAGCGGCCTTCCACGCCGTCATAGGTGAGATTGGCCGCGACAGCGTGCGTGTGCAGTTGCGGATCAAGTTCCCGGCTTGTGTCATGCCGGTACGCTGCGACGATCCAATTACCGGTTGCCCGATTCTCGTTCGCGCCATTCAACCGGACGCGCGTCGCTGCGTGGCTCTCGGCCTCTGATAGTGCTTCCCGGACAGCCTTGTCGTGAGCGGCTGCGAGGCGATCATCCCCGCCGACGAGCGCCTGAATGGAGACCGATTTTGGCGCGGAGAAGGTCAGATCGTACAGCGACCGCCCTTTGCTCTGCTCGCTTCCGTCTTCTTTCGCGCGGTCCGCACTGTGCCGCGGGCGGAGGAACTCGCCGGTTTCCGGATTCAGCCCCTCTCGGATGGCCTCGAATTGTTCCGGCGTCACAGTGCCGTTCAAACCGAGCAGCTCGGCCCCACGGCCATGCCATTCGCCTTGAACCCGGCGATACTCATCGTAGTAATCGCTGTGTTCGAGATGCCGTTGGGCATACCCGGCACCGCCCGACATGGCCCGTATTGTCAGCATAGCCCGACGCTAACGCTGTTCGAATTTGCAATGCAACAGCTTTTGCGTCCTTGCCGTCCTGATTGCTGCGCTGATACAGAAGCCGACATGAGCCAGTTCCGCACCCAGTCTGCCCGTATTGCAGTCAGCACGGCCAGAATGCGCAAGCGTCATTTCGGCTGAGCCCGGCGAAGAGCGTTCTCGCTGCGCTCGTTTTGAAGATAGACACCATCCCTAAGCCTGACGGCTTAGGGGCGCTAACCCAATACGCTTGCATCGAATGAAGCTCGAACGATCTCGAACCATATTCGAGGATGATCGATGGCCGTTCGTTCAGGTCGCCGAGTGTCTAGAAAACTGAGTCCACCGAATAGTCTCTTGAATGTTTATGCCCTGTCCTTGAGCCTCCTGTTGATACAGTCGACGGCTTCGACGGCGGGGCTGGGGGGGGGCAGCGAGAGAGGTACACCAAGAGGCGGGAGTTTGCTAACTCGCTTTCGATGCGTCGCCATCTCGCTCGTCGATGAAAGTGGAAAGGATACTCGGTCGAATATGAACTTTCATCAGGCTCAGATCGTAGGCTCGCGAGAGGTGTACGGGAGCTAAGATTCGAGGAGTTTTATAGCTTTGGCGACCGGCGCTTGCCCCGGCCCTTTGTTCGCGCTCATCGGAAACGGGGTTTCGGTGATGGCGGCGGCGGTGGCGAGTGCGCTCGTGGGCACCTAGGTTTACGGGTGGCTGAGGCCCCGGTTGCCGCATTGAGCGGCGTTGCAATCAGTTATTCGTTGCCGATCCGGTTCACTCCGGGAATGAACAGCAAAACGCTCGTAGCTAAAGACTGAAGGGCCGGCCGCGCAAGACTTCGCGCGACCGGCCTTTCACTTTCAATCTAAAACGTGATGCGTCCTCCCAGTTGGATTTGGCGGGGAGTGTTGTAATCGGAGGAGATCTGACCAAAGGTCGAGCTGCCCAGCGTGGTGTTGGGCAGATCGAACCAGGGGTGGTTGAAGATGTTCTGCGCCTCCGCGCGGAAGGCGAAGTTGACGTGATCTTTGACGGAGATGTTCTTGATCAGCGTAGCATCCCAGTTGCCTGTCCCGGACCCAGGCCCGCGCAGGGTGGTGTCAGCCTTGGGTTCGTTGCCAAACTGGAACTCGCCCACGGCTGTGAAGGCTTTTGGGTTGATGTATCCGCCGACCCGGCTGTAGAGGCTGCCGGATGTCTTCTGGCTGACGCCGGGATTGATATTCGGCCGCTGAACGGCTGCGCCGATCAGGCCATTCTGGTTGTTCTGCGTGATGTTCAACGGGAACCCATTCTGGTAATAGGTCACGGCGCTCAGTTGCCAATCGCCGAGGACGTAATTCCACCGTCCCGCGTTGCTCAGGAATCGCTTGCCCTTGCCGAACGGAAGCACATAAGAACCGGCCAGTGTAAAGCGATTCGGGACATCGATGAACGAGCGCCCCCACTCGGACTTTAGATCGTAGACGTTCTGCGGTCCGGGATTGGAGCCCCCCGAGGGACTGGATGTTTCATAGGAGCCGTCCAGGTTGCGCGACCAGGTGTATGTGCTGAGGAAGCTGATTCCGTTGGAGAAACGCCGCTCGACGCGCGCCGCAATCGAGTTATAGCTGGATGCGCTGTCGGTAGTGATTACGTTGACAGAGGCGAATTGTGGGAAGGGCAGGAGCGTCTGGTAGTAAGGAACCTGCGCCTGACCGATCAATCCCGGCCCTCCAGCTTGATAGAAGGGATTGGCGGTGGGGGCATTGAGCGCCGTCGCGCCGAGAGAATAGTAGGAAGGGTTGAGCTGGTCAATATTGGTTCGGCCGCCGCCGGCGGGCGAGGCGCTGCCTCCGCCCTGCGGCGAGGGAAGCAGGTGATGGCCGCGCGATCCCACGTAGTCCACTTCAAGAATCGTGTTGTGGGCCAACTGGCGTTGAATGCCAGTCGAGAACTGATAGATGACCGGAGATTTGATGTCCTGGCTATAAGCTGCGATAGGATCGCCAATGCCAGTCAGCAAGCCATTGGCATTTCCGGTGGGAGCTTGCGGCCCTCCGGGGAACGGGTTGCTGAGTGAAAAGCCCGACGCCGGAGTCAAGTCGCCATTGTTGCTTGAAGTGAGCGGCGTCTCGGTGGTGAATCCGGTTTGAAGGGCTGCCGTGGCGTCGTAGCGCAAAGGAGAATAGAAGACGCCAAAACCGCCGCGCACCGAAGTCTTGTCTCCGAATGCGTAGGCGTATCCCAAGCGGGGAGCGAACTTGGTCTTGGAAAGCTCTCCGGTCTCGTTGCGTCCACCCGTACCGGCAAACTCCAAGCCGCCGACGGTTCCAGGTACGACTTTTGCAAGCGGACTAGCCACAGTTGGGTTGAATCCGACGACGAGATTGTTGTTGGAGTCTTTCAGGCCAGTCTCATACTCGTACCGCAAGCCAAGGTCGAGGGTCAGCCTCTGTGTGATGCGGAATTCATCCGCGACATAGGCGCCCCAATAATGAATGTACTGGTAGAAACGCTGCGACTCCTCGATGTTTCCGCTGGTGGGAAGGCCAAGTAGCAGGTCGGCGATGGCGCTGCCCGAAGCGCCTCCATCAGGCGAGTTGGGAGTCTGTTCGGTGAAGTTTCCGGTGAAGTTGAAGTATCCGGGAGCGTGTTGGAAGTCGGTGAACGAAAGGTCGATAGAGCGGTAGTCGATGCCGGCTTTGATGCTGTGCTTGCCGGCCTCTTTCGCGATCTGGGTAAAGAGGTTCCTGGAGTACCAGAAGTCCCTGGTCGCCGTTGAATCGCTCAGAGAGGTGAAGTTGGTAATGTCGACCGGCGGAAAGAAATTCTGCTGATAGTTATAGGCGGGCAGTCCGAGAGTAGTGGGACTGAAGCCGGTGCTCAGCGGCAGAATGACGTTCGGGAAGCGGTTGAATCCGAAGCGGACGCTGAGGATAGTGGTGGGGTTGAGGGTGAAGATGTTATTCAGGTTAGTGGCGTCCACGTGCCGGTTATAGGTGATGGATTCCGATCCGGGCGCAGTCCCCAGCGCATTGCCAAAGGGGATCAGGCAGAAGTAGTGGAGATAGGAGACGTTGGCCGTCCACCACTTAAAGAACTGGTGATCGACCTTGCCGACGAATTCGTGGCCTTTATTGGCCGGGCCAGGGACGGCGGCGTTAAAGTTGTACGCTCCGGAGGGCACTCCCTGTACATTGGGGTGGGGGAAGTAACTGACGATGTTCTTGCCCACCGTGCTGACTGGGATGCTGGCGTTGGCAAGATTGTTTCCGGGGATCGGCTGCCGGGTTATCGGATCATAGATTGTGACGGGAATCTGCGCGCCAGTGGAATTCAGGACATAACTCTGCGAAAAATCGCCTGTACGTTCAAGGTCGGTCGGCACCTGGAAGCTTTGCCGCAGGAAGTTGGCTTCGCTGAATCCCTCCTCGGCGATGAAGAAGAAGGTCTTGTTGGTTCCGTTGTACAGATGAGGAACAATGACCGGGCCGCCAATGGAGCCGGCATAGCTGTAAAACGGCGCATCGGGACGCGGGACGCCGGCGCGCTTGGCGAAGAAATCGTTGGCGTTGTATACGGACTGGCTAGTCACGCCGTAGAGCGAGCCGTGCAGGATGTTGGTACCGGACTTGAGCAGCGTGTTATAGACGCCGCCGCCTGTTCTACCCACTTCGGCATCATAGGTGGTTACCTGGACCTTAAGTTCCTGCGTGGCCTCGGTAGCGGGAATGATGGTGGGCCGGTTGACAGTGTCGGTGATGGGCACGCCGTCGATCAGGTATTGATTGGTGGACTCCGGGCTGCCGGCAATGGACACGGTGGAGGTGTCGCTCTGGTCGATGAAGCCGGAACCTCTAATTACGGGCAGTACATTCTGTGAGATATTGATGACGGTGTACTGGTTTCGTCCGTCGCTGGTGGAGACTGGCAGATCGAGGAGTTTCTGCTCTTCCAATGCCGTAGACGTCGAACCGTTGGTGGTGTCGAGCAGCGGCGTGGAAGCCGATACTTCGACGGTTTGCGAGGTATCGCCCAATTGGAGCGCCACGTCCACAGTAATGGACTGTTGCGTGCCGACGTTGATGCCCCCGCGCTCGAAGCGCTTGAAGCCCGAGCTCTCGACCACCACGCGATAGATGGCCGGGTCAACCTGGTTGAAGGTGTAGAGTCCCGCCCCATCCGAGACGGCGACGCGAGTCACTTTTCTTGCTTCGTCGATGAGGGTGACCTTGGCTCCGGAGACGACTGCGTTGCCGGGGTCGGTGACCAGCCCGCGCACTTCGCCGTGGTATGACTGCGCGAGGAGCGGTACTGAGATGAACAGAAAGAGGGCGCTGAAGGCCTTGCGAATCGAAATCATTTGAATCCTCCTGAGAATGAAAAAAGTGAGGGAAGGTCCGCTGCTGCAAGCGGATCTTCAATAACGCCGGATACACCTCCGGCATACGAGGTTTACTGAATGAAGAGTTTTTGAGATTAAGCGCGCGGATGCGCGTCAGCTAGCGCTGGGGGCTACAACAGAGGAGGCGTGCGCTCCGCGGGACGAAGCGCACAGGCACAGAAGTTGAAGAAACGGATTGGATGTGAACGAAGGACATGGGATCAAGCTCCAAGAACCAGCGGAAGCCGGGATAACTCCTCGTCGGTGCTGTCATTGGGGACCGAGCAGCCGGGGGTCAGGATGAATTTGCTTCCCGCTGCGCTGCTGGCGCTCAGCCACTGTTCGCGGATCTGCGCCGGGGAAAGGTCTTTGTATTTGACCTCATCGATCCCGGTGGCGATGGTCTGCGAGAACTTGCTCCGCACGGTGCTGACCTGGACGCCACTGGTCTGCACCGACCAGTTGACGACCGGAGCCTTAAATCCAACGAACTGATCGACGTACTCGTTCTCCCAATGAAGATGCAGGAAGCTGAGCTTCGCGCTGGAGGTTGCGTCAAAGAAGCGCTTGTCGAAGGGCGCGCTGAAGCGGGCATAGTCGGATGGCGAGAGCTCCTCGCGCTTAGCGTTGGCGATCGAGAAGAGTATCCCCGAAGCGCCCGCCGCGAAGGCCCGCTTGGCGTGATGGATGCTCGACTGGGTGATGACATCGAGAGCGTCGAGCAGCCGCTGAGGATTCTCCTGCTGTAAGCGGAGAACCTCTTCCTTTGACGACAACTTGACGGCGACCTGCCAGGGGTTGAAGGCGGTCTCGAGAATATAGGCGTCGCCATTCAAGCCGGCGCGAATCAGCTCCAATGAACGAATCTGATCGGGGAAGGGGTTGTCGAGAACCTTCAGCTCATACCAGTTGCCTTCGGGCTTGGGATACGGAAAATCGCTCATCACCTTCACGATGTCCGTACGGTATTTCCAGTGGTAGTCGAGGGTTGCTTTGGCGTGAACCTCAGGCGTTTGCGGACCGAAGTGATGCCAATGCGTGAAGGGCGGACGATCCACCTCTCGACCAGCGAGTGCGCGGTCTACGCGCTCCTTGCGGGTCAGCGGCTTGCGGCCCGCAACTTGTCCAAGGATGGGCTGCGCCACCGCGGCGCCGGCGGCAACCGCGGCGGAAAAAAGAAAACTCCTTCGATTCATCATGAACTGCTCCATAAAGCGGATAGATACAAATGGATGGAGTCCATGCGCAGAGGAATTGCTTCTGTTCAGCCAAGAATTCGATTGTCAGGATGCAATCTCGCCCGCGCACGTACAAGTCATAGAGCCACTGAGAGGGTCAGCGACAACAGAGGGTGCGACAAACGAAATGAAGGTTGGAAATCAATGTTGTGTCTCGTTGAGAACGAACAGCTCCGCACGCACTTGCACGGATACCCAAGTTTCGCACGGATTCGAGTCGATGTCAAATCGAACTCTCTTCCAATACAAGATGAGCCTGAAGGAGTCTGAGCAGGGCAAGCTGAAGATGAATGATCAGCGTGCTTGGTGCGGAGAAGTTGAGTTTGATTGAGATCGAGGCATTTCTTTCTGCCTCGGAGAGTGTGCGGTTTGTCGGTTCAAGCCGCCTGGAGCTCTACAAATGGGTGGAGCGGTTGCTTTACGAACATCAGTACCGGTTCCGCCCTTCCCACAAACCTTGGAAATCGATAAAACCGATTCCCACATTCCCACCGCCGCGGCTACGACGAGCAAAGTATGAAAAAATCTCCAAAAGGAGCCTTCCGAAGCTGCCCAACCTACACAGGCCCTTCAGGCTCATTCCTGGATTGGAAAAGACTGTATTTTGCCTTCGCGGTCAGCCGGAACGGAAAGCGTTTGAATGCCTGCAAAGTCATTCATTTCCTTCCAGATAGCCGCCCGTCATCGCCATTACCCGGTTCTACCGCCCCTGTCCGGCGTCGGGCTTAGCGTCGTGCTGGAAATGATGCGGTTTCTGTGAATTGCCGCCTGAACTGCCGCTTTTGGCCGGTTGTGGCGTTGGTGCAGGTTGTGCCGTGGCCGGCGTCGGCGCTGTGGCTGCTTCGGAAGGCGAATCCCGGCAACCTTGAATCTCCATTCCGCAGAACATGCCGACAAGAAGGGTTGCGCCGCAGGCAAGAGGAATCCAGATGCGCAGCAAATCGCCCTTCAGTTCATGCAAGAGAGCATCAATCGTCTTGGCCCGGCTTTCGAGGGAATAGGTCAATCGGTTGTTGGCATATTCGACCTGGGCAGCGATGCCGTTTTGCGAATCCGATAACCTCCGCAGGACAGTGGAAAGTTCCTTTTGCGCGCTCGTCATCGCCGCGCCCGTGGCCTGCAACCCCTGCGCAGATTCCGTAATGCCAGACTGGAGGAAATACTGGCGCAGACTCTCCCCGAGCATCTTTGCGATGTGTTCCGGCGCAAGGCCAGACTCGACCTCATCCGGCAACTTGGCGATGCGCGCTTCTAGCTCGCGGACATAGGCGAGCGTTTTCTGCTGCGTTTCCGCTGAAGTCTGCCGATGAAGTTCAAGCAACTCCTGAAATCGTTCGCGCTCGTCGGCAATATCCTTGGGCGTATGGCGGGTCAGCAGCGCCAGGATGCCCATTGCTTCCAGAATACGCAACATTTCATCGTCGGGACTGAGTGAGCGAGTGTGAGCAAGAACGCGGTAATACTCTGCCTGCAACTCATCCGGCACAAGCCGGGCGAGAGAGTCGAAGAGCGTCGGCTCTCCCGCTGCGATGAGGGAAAGTTGGGAATCGACTGGATTCGTGCTCATGGCAGAAACACCTGCCTTGCACGGTCGAATTCGGAGAAGAGCCGCCGCCGGTAACTCTGCGCACGCATGACGAGCGACGCCCGTTTCAGTTCGTCAATATCGGCCTTGCGGTCGGCAACCTGTCCCAGTTGTATTCCGTGTTGCCGGACAGGGTTTTCAAGTTCAGCGAGCCGGAATTCCATCTGCAGGATTTCCGGCGAAAAGGCTTCGCGGAAACGACTCGCCTGTTCGGTGGACCTCCAGTATGTGAAATCCGCGAGGGCGCTGGTTGCGTTCTCGACGACGACGTATTCGACGCGATCCTGTAACCGGCTGGCCCAGGCCAGGGCGCTTTCAACGCTGGCCGGGTCAGGGGTGACTACGCCGACGGCTGTGAAGCGGACACCCATCGCGGCTACGTCCTCGTACATCGACTCGAACCAATCGGCAGCAACCTGCCCGGCCCCCGCCCCCATGTCGGCAAGGATGATGGGAGTACCGCCGTCAAGGTGATCGACAAAGGCGTCGAGACCTGCCGGAGTGTGAATATTGACCTTGGTTACCGTTCCGTTGAAAAAGTGCTTCAGCGAACCGCGCGCCTTATTCTCCGTGTCGAGATCGAGCAGGGTGACAGGAATCTCGTTGGTGGCGAACCACTCGGCCAGGGCAACCATGACGCCGGTTTTGCCGACGCCGCCTTTGCCGCCCATGGTAAAGACAACCCGCTTTGAATGCGCCGTCATTGCTCACCTCCGTTGCTTGTCAAGGTCAAAGGTTCGTTCTCACGGAAAACAAAGCGGGCAGGTTTCGCAGTCCGCACCACTGGCTTTGCTTTGAAGGCGCTAACGCGGTCAAGCACCGGCGACTCTGCTGTAGCAAGCTGGATTGGCGGCAGTTCGAATTGTGTGCGCTTGCGATGCTTGGCGCGGACCTTCACAAAGGAATGCAGCGTGCTCGGCGCAACGTACAAGCCAAGGCGCTCCTCAAAGAGGTGCGCAACTTCACGGTACGTTCGCCCCTTGCGTCGTAGCTCGCGGATCAGCTCACGATGGGGTTCGAGTTTGGAGCGTGGGGGTTT
>Ga0326727_10006280_pt1 | contig 32793 bp, 27 predicted proteins | sample MB2enrmetagenome_FD_207643 | JGI IMG/M metagenome (GOLD analysis project Ga0326727, IMG submission 207643) | Lab enriched peat soil microbial communities from McLean, Ithaca, NY, United States - MB29MY | ecosystem: Environmental > Terrestrial > Soil > Wetlands > Peat | place: USA: New York...
CGTCGCCTCCGCGCGCCCCCACAGCACCTCCATGATGCGGAGCTGCAACTCCCCGAGCCGATGAATATCTGTCTTGCCCTGCATAATGCATCAATGACAGCCGTCATATTACACACGTAGTAGATATCGTCAACACCTTTTTTGACCATCCACGGTGTGCTTCATAGTGTGCCCCCGATTTTACCGCTCAGCCCGCCGGATGTGCAACAACCAGTCTTTGAACAGCAGGTTGCCGGGGTAGTCCTCGGGCGTATGAAATTCGGCGGCGGCGCCGCCGTTCACGTTGCCACGGGTGCGCTCCTTGCTCTGTTCGAGGTCGAACCAGGTGTATTCAAAGCGGTCCGTCGCCTGGCTGGGCCGCAGGTCCACCTTCAGCCTGCCGCCGTATCGCACATAAAGGACGTAGAGGTCGCCGGGAATCGCGCCGCAAAATGGAGCCTGATATTCCGACACCAGCTCGGGGTGGGGTTCCAACTTCCACCACGGGAGCGATCCGAGGAATTTCGCCATAAAACTCATCGAGCGGGCGCCGGGATAGTCGAGCGTGTTTGTTTCAAACGATTTTTCCAGGGGCCAGGAGCCCTGGCCGGCGGGCGACTCCGGCAGGTGCGCCCACCAGACGTGGCCGCCGCCGTAAGAATGTCCCGCCGCGCCTGATAAGAGGGCGGTCCACGCGCCGTAACGGATGTCCATCGCGGGCGGGTTGCCCGCGATGAATTCGTACCAGGGCTCGGTAACGACGGTCGGCTTGGCAGGTTGGCGCGCGTAATCGGCGGCGATCACAAGCGGGATCATCTCGTTGCGCCAGCGCGCGTGGCCGACCTGGCTTTGGTTGTAATCCAACCAGGGTTCACCGTGGAGGACCTCGCCCGTGGACCACTGGGGGGCCTCGGCGCCGCCGCTCCAGCCCGGGGGAGTCGGATGCGCCGACACAATGCGGCGGTAGGGGTCCTCGTTTTTGACCAGGGCGCCCAAGTCCTTCCAAAACGGCAAGCCGAAGCCGCCGTAGTTGTTCATGTTGTACTCGCCGGCCAAGGTCCAGATCACGTTATAGGCGCCCAGCCGCGCGATGACATAGCGCCACCACCGGCGCATCTGTTCCTCGCTGACCCGCTCGTTGAGGCGTTGCCGGCTCCACCAGGGGTGGACCCAGACGGTGATCCCCTTGCTGTTGGCATAAGCGATCATGGCCTCCACTTTGCGGACCTGCTCGAGGTTGGGCGAGTCGTAGGCCCGGTTAAGCAGTCCGTTGGGCGAAAAGAAAACCTGCCCGACCGTGAAACCCTTGGCTGCGCGGTCGTTGGCCAGCTTCTGGAAACTGCTGAACAGAATGCCCCGCTTGGTCCAGTTCCACCACGTGTCGCCGATCCACAGCAACGGCGTGCCATCGGCGTACTCGAAGTAACGGCCGGCGCGCGGCCCTTTTTGGCTCACGCGGATAAACCCTCGGCGCGCGGGGTTGGCCTGCTTTTCGGCTTCGGTCCACTCCGCCACCTGGATTTTGCCGGTAACGGCCGCGAGCCCCGGGTCCTTGGAAGCGCTGGACCAGGACCATTCTCCTGGCGCGGGTGGGGCAAAGCGGGCTTTCCACGTTTTGCCGCCATCCCAGAACGCCGCCAGCGTGTAGCGCATGTCCCGGGCGGCGCCGCTGGCGCCGGTGAAGGCGACCTGGGCCAGGGGCGCGCCGCGATCCGGCAAACCTTGCACGTAGGCGTTCGTCTGTTCTCCGCTTGCCTCAAGCGTAATCTCGACCACCTCCCATGGGTGCGTGGGTTGGGCGCGCACCGCAAGCCCGAAGGCCAATGTTGCCACAACCAGCACCGCCATCCGATTCCCGTTCATTGCTCACCTTTCGTTTGGATGTTCAACAGGCAAAGGAGCCTGGCGAAAGTTGCGCAGATCAACTCAGATGGTTTCACAGGCGGATTTCTGCACGGCGCGCAGCCCTGTAGCAAGCACAAATCCCCTCATACGAGCGGGCAAGCCGCTCGGCACGTATCTCGACGGCAGTTTGTTGTACGGCTTGAAGACCGGTTTTAACGACGCCTTTGAAATTTCGGAGGAGCAGAGCGCCCGAGTATTTCGAGGCCCCCAAAATCATTTTCCCCGACATCTGCAAGTCCCCACGCTTCTATCTCGACCGTAGCGGCATCCATCTGGCGTTTTGTGGTTCGTGGGAATGGCATAATTCATTCTGGTTCAAATTCCACCCACTGTGAAAGAATCCGCGTGCCAACCGGGCGTTCGCAGTCTAGATTGGCGACATGAATTGGCACGAGTATATCACGACCGATCCAGCCGCTCTGGTAGGCAAAACCGTGGTCAAGGGCACTCGCCTTTCGGTGGATTTCATTCTGGAACTTCTTTCGTCTGGTTGGAACGAGGAGGAGATACTGCGCAACTATCCGCGCCTGCGCCGCGAGCACATCCTCGCCTGTGTGGCCTACGCCCGCGAGCGCGTGGCCGAGGAGCGGGTCTTCGCGACCGGCCACTGAACCGCGATCAGTGCGGTGGATTTGTGTGCCGACGAGAATTTCCCCGGCGACGCCGTGCAAATCCTGCGCGCCCGCGGGCACGATGTCTGTTGGCTGGCGGAGCACAAACCGAAGACGGCCGATGAACTGGTGGCCCTTGAACCAGGAGCACGATTGCCTGGTGGTGTTTCACAGATGTCTCCTTCGATTCGCGCCGCCCCAAGGCCCAGGACTCTGAACTCGTGACCCGTGCTCTGCGGGTTCTTCTCCGGCAGCAGTTCGATCCTCACCTTGTGCTTGCCCGGGCCGAGGTCCCGCGCCAGGACGCTGGCTTTGAGGAAAGTCTGTCGCCACCAGACCGCAACGCGATCGCCGTAGCGGCGCTCCGGTTGGCCGGCGTGTTCATTTTGATTCGGGCGAACCGCTTCGTCCGAGTTTGCTTGCCGGGGCTGCAGGATTGCCAACACCGCGGAACTGGCGAATGATCTCCCGCTTGCCATCCTTCTCCCGGGCCTCGAGCACGATCCTGCCCTCCCTGGAAGGCGGAACCTGAGCCAGGAACAGCCCATCTGCCGCGACTGGGATGGGCTCGCCGTTGGCCGTGAGGACCGTCCCGGGCTCCGCCCAGCCATGGAGGTCCACCGCACAGCCGCGCGCGACCGGCGCCTGCTCGATCGGGGTGGTTTGGAGCAGTACCCGCGGGGATTGGTCCAGGGCAAGGGTCTCCTGGATCGCCTGGCGCCGGGCCTGATAAAGCACCTCGGGGTCCTGCGTATGTTCGCAATAATCGGCCACGACGGTGGCCGCGATCTCAACCCCGCGCTGACGCGGATCAATAAAGGCCGCGGCCCGCGCCGGGAGGGAGGCCCGGAATTGCGCGGTCTTGTTTTCGAGCAGCCAAAGGCACTCGTAATCCTGCAGGCCGTTGCGCATCTGCTCCCAGCGCAGCGAGTCGAGCAGACCGCCGGGCTTGGGATAGACATGCCAGCCGTCGCCGCGATGTTCGCCCGGCTGGTTGATGGGGTCGTCGGTCCATTCGTTAAAGCCCCAGTGCAGGTAGCCTCGGAGGTTGTAACGGTAGTTGAGCCAGTGCATCAACCGGGTCTCGATCAGAGGCACGTCCACGGTCTTGTTCAGCAAGGAACCCCCCTGGTAGATGCCCACGGTATAGAACCACAGTTGGTTGCCCTGGCGCTGGGCGTCCTCGTAAGCCTCGTGCCAGGTTGCCAAGTGGTCGAGTTTCGGCACCCACACTTCCAGCGCTCCGAGGCAATGCGGCGTTTCAATGGCATCCAGCCGGCGCAACTCCGGAGCCAGGCCATGGAGGAACTCGGAAGCGGCGCGGAACGCGAGAACGTTGTGGTCCGAAGGCTCGTCGCAGATGTGAAACAGGGTCTTGCCGAGCCAACCCTTGGCGCGGAGGCGCCCGACCAATGCCGGCAGGAACTGCGGCAGAAAGTCCTTGCCGGAAACCGAAGCGCGCCGGCCGTCCGCCTCTTTCACAGGAAAATCATCCAGCAGGATCTCGCCGCCCGACCAGCCGCCTTTGCCGAACCGCGCAATGAACCCGGTCTCGAGCGCGTCCATCCGGCCCGTGTCCCAGAACACCTGCGCCAGCCTGTCGAACCGGGAGAAATCAAATTCAAGTTTGCCGTCCGCCGCCCGGCGAGACTCGATGGCGTCGAGTCCCAAGCGGAAGACATTCTGCCGGTGTTCGGCCATGTTCCGGGCATAGACCCTGAGCATCCGGGAAACGCGCTCCGGGTCGGACGCGTCCACTTGATGGTGCTTTTTGAACCGGGAGGTCGAGAACCACTCGGTGACGAGGAGGTGTCGTTCGGTTGGGAGAGTGAGAGGATAGACCCTGAGGGTCAGCGGCAACGTGGCGCGGGTGGCGCCGGCGCTCGCGGTCAAAAGGGCCCGATAATCGCCTGGCGGGGCCTCCGGCGGGATTTGGATCGTAATATAAACGGCCTTGCGCATCTCCTTTTTCAGAGAGCATGTGCGCTCGTCGGTGAGGACATCCGGGAACCACGCCGGAGCCGGGCGCAAGAGCGTCTCGGGCTGGCGGTTGGGCGAGTTCTTCTCGATGAAAACGCCGCCCACGAAATTCCAGGTCAGGTTCTCTTGAGGAATGGCGCCGGCGTCGTGGGTTCGCTCAAGTGGCCCCACGGAAAACGTAAGGCCCTGCACGTCCTCGTGCGCGAGGAGGACGCATTGGCCTGAGAGGGTCTCATTGCGCAGTCCGGAGAGCTGCAGGCTGCCGGCTCGCGGTTCCAACACTCCATAGCCATCCTCGAACACCCGTTCCAGGTCGCTCGCGGGAAAGCACTCGAATGCAGGCTGGGCGACCGGGGCCGCTGGCGAGCCATTCACACTCCATCCCAATAGCACGGGCAGCCATCCGGAGCGAGTGAGGAGGCTCCCTAACCGCCGGTTTTTCGCCGGGCTTCGCTCAGACTTATGCATATACTCCGAGTCTTCTCCAAGGCTTCCTCCATCGTCAATCACCGATTGCCTGTTCCCGGCGGCTGCCGCGTGGATTGACAAGCGTCTCCGCGCCCGGACCTATGGCCGGTGCTCAAAGACTCCTTGGGCCGGCTGGCCGACGTTTTCAAAAGTGTGGAATAGGGTGCGACAGAGATCCCCGGGCGATTCGAAGTAGCGATTGTGGGCGGCGTGCTTGCGGGTGTAATTCCAAATTCGTTCCTGAGCGTTCAGTTATCTGTCTCATCTGGCGCACTGGCAAGGAAACGACAACAAAAAGAACCAGCATGCGAGTTAACAAAACTAAGAACTGGGCGACCCCGTTCAGAACCGACCCCGTTCCGATTGTCCGACGATCCGTGGGGAAAACCGGGTGATCTGAGGCAGTCGGAAGGGTTTGGGGTTAACGATTTCAAGATTTGGCTTAATGATTAGTTAACGATTTGGTTTGGGGCTTTGAGCACGTAACGGGTGGCACGGCCAGCGCCGACCCTCGTGGCGATACCCAGGCGTATCAAGGTTTGGAAGTCGGCATGGATGGCCGGACCGGAAACTTTGAAGTGTTGTTGACAGACCCTGCTGGTGAGAGATTCGCCCTTGGCCAGCATAGTGGCCATGGTGCGCTGGCGGTCGTGCGCCAGCGCTTGGAAGGCATTGCCGCTGCCGCCCAGGTCCCCTTTGGCTCCTTGCCAGTGCAGATCATTACCGCGCCCTCGCTGCGGTTGGATACCGAGCCGGATCGCCAGCGCCTTTCCCGCACGGTTCAGGAGCAACGGCCCGTGCTGTTGATCCTCGACCCGCTCATCCGCCTGCATCGGGTGGATGAGAACGACGCCAGCCAAATCGCCTTGCTTGAAATCGACGCAATCTTGAGCAACGCAATCGCCCAGTTGTCCTTGCCGAAACCGGGCGCCGAAAAGGCAAAACGCGGACTTGAGGTTGGTAGGAAGAAGCTGTTGGAGTTGACGCAGGACGAATCTGGTCGCGACCCACTTCTCGAAGCCAAGCGGAAGCTGGTCCTCATTTACCTTGGTATGGCGGAGAAGCAATTCACCGATACTGACGCGGAGATCTTCTCTATTCTTTCCGAGGAGCGCGCGTTGCAGGATGAGTTGGAACGCGCGCGCAAGAACAACTGAGCGGCGGTTCCCCCGCGTGGTTACCCGCATGTCGGAGCGCCTAGCGTGAGAGTCAATCCGTCTATTGCTTTCCAGGTGTCACTCCGATCCCGGTTAGTTTTCCACCGAGCAGCGCCGCCGCTCGCTCCAGCACCGGGTCACGCCCGGCCAGGATATCGCCGATGCTCGGGCTGACGGGCACGTCTGGTTCATTGCCGACTCCCTCGATGGGCTTGCCGGTGGCATCGCAAATGTAACCATTGGAAATCCTCACGACGAGCCCGCAGGGGAGCACGGCATAAGCCGCCACCCCGGAGAGATTACCGTGGGTAGTTGAGCCGACCGTGACCACCCTCTTTGCGCTCCGGAGCTCGCAGGCGAACAGGTCGGCGGCACTTCCGGTGCCCTCATTGACCAACAGCGCGATAGGGCTGCCGTATTGCCATGGCCCGGTCGGTTCCAGGGTTTCCTCGTGGCGTTCGAGAGCATCGTGGCGTGGCCCGCTCTTAACAAAAACGACGTTACAGAGGGCAAGCCGTTGGAGCAACCGGCCCACGATATGCGGCTGGCTGAAGCCGCCGGGGTTATCGCGGATGTCGAGAATAAGGCCCGGCGCCGTGCGCAAGGCTTCCAGTGCTTGATTAAACTCCGGGGCGACTTCCTCGTGTGAGTCGAACGACGTGATTCGGATATACCCCAAGCCCGACGGATGGCGGCCAAATTGGACAAAACGCCCCGGTGTTAAGTCAAAGGCGCAAGGTTGACGGGGTGGAGCGCTCACCCGACCGGTGCGCCGGAGCGCAAATGTTTGGTCCTGGCCGTCCGGCAAGCGCAGCTTCAGCTTCACCTGGGTGTCCCTTTCGCCGGCCACCAAGTAGCGGTAGGCCTCGCGCCGAAAAGCCCGTTCCGAGGAGCAGGCGTGAAGCCGGAGCCGCAACTGCTCGATCTTGTTTTCCACAGGCAAGCCATCCACCTCAAGCACCTCCGAACCTGGCTTGACGCCAAGTCCGGCGGGTTCAGAGCCGGCCTTTACGACCACTACGAAGGGCTTGCCTTCAACCAGAGCCACCGTCAATTCCGGTCCGCTGTCCGGAAAGTCAACGTGGTAGTTCACCAGCCAGGAATGGGTATCTTTCAGCTCATTGACCAATTGAAACAGCAAGCGGTAGAACTCATCAGCGCCACCGGCAGGGTTGAGTCGCTCCTGGTAGCGACGACACACCGCTTGCCAGTCAATTGCCTTCAACTCGAAAGCGGCATAGGTCTCATCGATCGCCTTGCACAGGAAGTCCAGATTCTCGCGCTGTTCTTTGGCTGAAAGGCTCTGTGTAGGAGCGAGTCCGGTTGGCGCCGGGCCGTTGGTCACCATGTAGCCTTTGCCGGGCGGCCGAGACTGGACCGAAGGCGCCGGTTGTGCGGGCGAGGTGCCCTCATCCAGGTGACGAATCCAGGTCATGGGTTGTTTTAGCCCGAACTCGGCACACTGGCGAATACCGTCACCATCCGGCGTCGCCAACGCCTGTTTGAACCATTGGATGGCTTCCTGCCGGTTCCCCGCCCGGTCCTCGATATAGCCCAGATAGACGTAGGCGTAGCAAAGCCTCATCGGCGGGATGGTGGCCCGGTCCTTGCCCACTATTTCGAGGAGCAGTTGCTTGGCGCGGGCGTCGTCCTTTTGCGGGCCGCGCAGCGCTTCACGGGCGGCCTTGAGTTTAGGGGGCTCGTTCGGGTCGGCGCTGACCGACGACGCGCTCGGCTTCGGGGTAGGGCTGGAGGCCGAGTTTCCCAGCAGGCGCCACAAAACAATAGCTCCATCCTCCAGTTCGTAGCGGAGGCCGACGGGTTTGAGAATTTGATCCAACGCCCGCTGGCAGGTCTTGCCATCAATGGTTACGTTCTGCACCCACTGTTGGCAAAGCGGGGCGGTCTGGGCAAAGGACTTTTGCCGGTCGCATTTCAAGCCCGCCTGCTCCGCCAGGTTCTGGACAATGTCCTGCACGCTGGCCTCCTCGGACGCATACTTTACTTTGCTCTGCAACCGGACGTCGGCGCCATTGGAAAAGAGCGCATTTGGGGGAACAAAATTGCGCCAGAAAAACAGCGCCAGCACACCCGCGAGCACCGCCAGTGCCAACAGCCCACCCCGACGGCTTGCGGCGGGAGGCTCACTGGGGCTCCAAATTGCCACCGCTTTCGGGACGCTTTGGCCCAGGGTGGAGGTAATGGCTTCGACCCTCGCCTTGACCTCGCTTACCTGTTGATATCGTCGCTCGGGTTTCTTTTCCAGGGCGCGCAGCACCACTTCATCGAGGCGCACGTCGAGCGCCACTTTCCGGGAAGGCGGCTCGATTTGCTGGCCGGGCAGTTCCCCGGTGAGCATCTGGTAAAAGACGACCCCCAGCGCGTAAATGTCGGCCCGATGGTCCACGGTGCTGGGGTTTTCGGTCTGCTCGGGCGACATGTATTGCGGCGTGCCAACGAGTTTGCTGGCTTCCGTCAGTGCTGATGCTTCGGGAGACAAACTTGGCCCGGGTTCCGGCTCGCCTTGCCCACCCATGATCTTGGCCAGGCCAAAATCGGCCACCTTCACGCGGCCTCGCCGGTCCAGCAGAATGTTCTCCGGCTTGATGTCCCGGTGGACAATCCCCTGGTCATGGGCGAATTGCAGCGCGTCGCAAATTTGGGGCACAATGGCCAGCGCCTCCCGCGCCGAAACCCGGCTGTTGGCTAGCAACTGCCGCAGGCTCACCCCGTCCACATATTCCATGAGGAAAAAGTAGAGGCCGTCCGTTCGCCCGAAATCGTAAATGGTCACAATACCAGGGTGATTGAGCTTGGCCAGGGCGCGGGCTTCGCGCGTGAAGCGTTCGGCAAAGGCAGCATCCTTTCCGACATCGGGGGGCAGGATCTTCAAGGCGACAATCCGGTCCAACTCCTTCTGCCGGGCTTTGTAAACCGCACCCATGCCGCCCTGGCCGACAAAGCACAGCAACTCCAGTTGCGGGAATTTCGGCGCGAGGTCCTCGATAGTTGGGGGAGTGAACCGAGGCGCTTTCCCGCCGGAGTCGGTTCCCGTGGGAAAAGCGCCCTGCATTAAGCACGCGGGGCAAAGCCCCTGGGGAGCGTTGGCTTCGAGGGGTTTACCGCACGTCGAACATAATAATTTCGTGTCCATGCCCGTTACCACTCAAACGCGCGCCAAAGGTTACAAACTCTTTCGAGAAATCGGTCATAGTCATCCCGCAAGGACCTGAAACAAATAGCGCATTTCCCCCTCCACCTCCCGCGGGTCGTCCACAGTGTTAGCGATTTCCTCTCGGATGAGTTCCCGGTAGCGCTTCCGCAACCGATGGACGCCCACCTTGACCGCGCTCTCACTCAGGCCCAGCTTCAACGCCAGTTCCGCATAGGGTTGGGATTCCCGCAGTCCCAGGAGGGTTTGCCTGAGGGCGGCAAACAAATCCGTTTTGCCTTCGCTTTGATATTCGCGTCCGAGCCGGGTCAACACATCGCCGAGGATGGTGAGCGCCCATTGTTTTTCAAAGAGTTTGTCGGGCGAGGCCTGTGTGGCTGGCTCCAAGTCGAAACGTCCCTCGGCCGCCGCCCAATCCAGGGAGATCATCGGGGTGCCGCCGCCGCGTTTTTGCGCCATGCCGTGTTTCCATTGACTGGCCAGAAAGTGCTTCATGGCCGTGAGCAGAAAGGAACGAAACTTGCCCAGGCCCGGGGTGGCGCCGGCCAGCGAGTGGCGTTCGAGCAACTGCTCAAAAAAAGCCTGGGTCAAGTCCTGGGCATCCGGCGCCGAATACCCTCGGCGGCGCACATACGTATACAGGGGATACCAATAGGTTTGGCAGAGCTTGGCCAAAGCCTCGCGCGCCCGGGTGCTGTCACTGTGGGTGACCGCCACCACGACCGACCAGTGCGTTGTGTTAAACGCCGCTTGCGGCCTGAGGGGAGCCGAACTGCCGGTTTCCGCGCACATCATCCCGAAGGATCTTAGAAAAAAACAGCCAAAGGTTACAGGGAAATCCCGCGGTGGTCCACCCGCGGGCAACCCGCGGGCGCGGTGGCGGCGGATAGTTGGGATTAGCGTTATAAGGTCCAAGCGGTAAAAAGGTTAAAACATGGAAGCGTGCGGCCCAACCCGTCCCCTGGGGACAATTGTTGCGGAGGTGCCGGAGATCAAATCCGTTCCGTGACGCCGTTTGGTATTCTGTGACCATCGCTTTCAGTGAAAAACGCGCCATGAAATACCATGCACACGCTCACAGGTCCTTCACTTGACCTGAACATGCTGGAGAGCGCTGACCAGCGGCAGGTAAATGGCCAGGACAATTGGCAGGGTCACGAGGAACAGTGATCCGGTCGCGGTGGCAAGAAAGCTCACCCAAGAGGCCCCGGTCTCGGTCTTCCTGCACCATACCCAGACGCAGTAGGCTGTGGCGAGGGTTGCAAGCCCAATAACAACGAACGGACCGACGGCCATGCAGAACCTCGTGAACGCCGGGAGGTGAAGCTCAACCCCGGGCAACTTCACCATCAGTGGGAGATGGAGCAGCGCCCAAACCAGCCAGCAAGCCACTCCAAACCAAGCCAGGACAATTCCATGTGCGATCTTGTTCATGCGATGTGTCTTTCCACGGTTTGACAGGAACAGCGAACAAGCGTCACGCAGGCGAGTCAGGGAAAGCACGGCGAACACCACCCAGCGTGCCCTCACGCGGCGCAGGGACTTTTGACGCTGTGTATAGAAAGGGCCGTCGTGGGAGAGCCTTTCATGCCTTGAGCCCCCGCCAAAGGCCCGTGAGAACAGTTACGCAAACACAAAGGGTCTCATGGCTGAAACTCACCTGGCCTCTCGGCCAGGGATCAGTGGGAACGCGCCGCGGGTATAGTCGATCAGGATCTGCTGGAAATAGCTTTGCGTCTTGGCGGTGGGGTTGGGTCCGTGATTGTCCGCGCGGCCAAAGCCAATCCGGCGCATCCCAGCCCTCTTGCAGCGGATGGGGATAGACGTACGGCTTGTAGTAGCCGGCCGGCGGCTGCTCATTGAGGAATTCGCGGCCTTCCTTGATTGTCGCCAGGACGTTCGGATTGCGGCTGGTCACGGCCATGAGGAACCTCGCGCCATTGCGGGTGTTGTTCCAGGCGTAGCAGGGCGTCGGCTTGAAGAGGCCATCGACGTTGTTTGCCCAACCAACCTGGCCGAAACAGGGATAGCCCGCCCCGACCTGGCCGGCGGGGACTTGGTTGCCGTCCAGCGGGTTCTTGCCGTCGGCCTTGCCCCAAGGAGGCATTTCCATGTATGCCCGATGGTTTTGCAGTTCGATGAAGCGGCAATCGTAGCCGGTCACCGTGTTGTTGAAGACCAGGGCCACGCCGGCATTGATGAAGATGGGGCCCCCCGGCCTGCCCCCGTCGACGGTGGCAAACTGGTTGTCGTAGATCTCCGCGGTCTGGCAGCCGCACTTTCCCTGCCCGGGGCCGTAGATCTCGATTTCCGCATTGACGATCGTGTTGTGGCGGATGACGACGCGGGCGGCGTTGATGGCCACAAAGAACGGGTTGTCGCCCCTGGCCACGGCCCCCTTGAGATTGACCTCGTTGTCCTCGAAGTACATCGCCTCGGCGGCGCCCAACGTGAGCGGCTTGCGATAGTTGGAGGCGCCGGGGCCCGAATAACAGATCGGCTGCAGGCAGCCGCCGTGCGACATCTCTCCGTCAAAATGGCAATGGTCGATCAGCCCGTATGTGTCGCCGCCAATCATAAGCATCACGTCGCAGTTCTTGAACTTGCAGTGATCGATGCGGAAGTTCTTGCAGGCGCCGCTGACGTTCATCAGCGCGCCCCAGCTTGATTCGTTGGGGTGTAATGACCCGTCGAGGGTGATGCCCGTGACACGAAACGGCTTGCCTTCCGTTCCCTCCAAATTGAAAGACGTATTGCCGTTCTCGCTCTTATCCACGGTGATGATCGTCCGGTCGATTCCCGCGCCTTGGATGGTAATCGCCTTCACCATGGGCGAATGGGCGGTGTTCCAGCTCTTCTTTGACCAGACGGACGTGCCGGCGGGGAGTAGCACGGTGTCGCCGTCGTTGGCCGCGTCGATCGCCGCCCCGACGGCCTCGGGCGTCAGGGCGGCAGCCATGCGGGTTTCGGCACGAGCGGCTTTGGGCAGCAGACCGTCCGCAGCAACGAGCAAAGATAACGCCAACATCCATCGGAATCGCGTGCTTCTGATGTTCGTCGCCGTCTTCAAAACTCCAATCTCAAGGTGACCTTCGGATCAGCGTTCAGGGGACGCGCCGATTCCCACGTCCGAAGCTCTGAAGCTTGAAATTCCATAAGTGCCGTTGGGGCCTTCGTTAAACCCGAAACCCGGATTCCCCTGAGAAAAAGTGTTGTCTGTGATTCGAAAGAGCTGTTTGCCGTTCTTGTAGGCAGTGATGGTATTGCCGACGATCACTGCCTTTACCACGTCACCGGTTGCAACGCCATAATCCGGGCCATGGAACTCTCTGAGAAAGGTCCAATGGGGTGGCGCGCTTGCCGGGCCGTTCCACGTTGCAATCGCCAGGTAGGGCGAACCGTTTTTCCCGAGAGCACTCCACATGATTTCGTAGCCCGTCGCGTCCTTCGGCGAAGTTCGCAGGCGGATTTCCACCTCTGGATAACCCGACGGACTTACTTGTCGAACGGTTGCCTGCGCCATTTGATCCGGGCTCCAGGTTCCCGTCAACAGGGCCAGCGAATCGCCAAAACGTCCTGGGCCGGCGGGGCCGAATGCATAACCCGAAATCGTGGAAACACTGGAAATATGCTGGTCGCCTTTAAAACCACACATCGTCTCATGCCAGTGAACACCGGGCGTCCCTGCCGTGATCCATCGGCCGCCTTCGGAAATGAGCGGCTCGGCCTTGGGGAAGTCGGTGGAGTAGCTGGCCGCATGGGCCGTCGTGGGGAGCATTCCCAGAAGACACAGCAGCGCCGAGATGACAGCAAGCATGATGCGATGCTGGCAGAGCGCCGCCGGGAGGTCAACACTGTCGTTTTGCACCGATGTTCAGTTAAGTCTGGCTGGACGAGTTTGCGGCTTCTGCGGCGGGCGGTTTCTTCCAGATATAGCGGAACATGGCCACGCGCAGGGCGGCGGTCAGGGGGATGGCCAGGATGCCGCCGAGCAAGCCGCCAAACAAGGTAGTGCCGACCATGACGGCGATGATGATGGTGAGCGGATGCAAACCGACGCGGCCGCCCATGATTTTGGGTGAGATGACCACCGCCTCGAGGGTTTGCACCAAGGCAAACACGGCCAGGACCAGTACCGGGTGCAGCCAATCGTCGAACTGCACGATGGCAATCACAACCGCAGTGCAGCACGTGACGATGGCTCCCAGGAAGGGAATCATCGTCAGTACGACCGCCATGGCCCCGATAAGGACGGCGTATGGCAGGCCGATGGCCAGGAAACCGATCCCGTAGAGGACTCCATCGATAATGGCCACGAGCACCTGGCCCCGGAAAAAGGCAATGAGATAGCTGTTGATCGAGCCGAGCATGAAGACCAACTCCTGCTTGAAGCGCGAATCCGTCACCGGCAGGTAATCGGTCCAATTCGATGAGATGCGTTTCTTCTCGAGCAGGAAATAGAACGTATAGACCGGGATCAGGGCCAAACCGATCAGGACGCCGAACCAAGAGGCAACGCGCTGTTTCTGGCCCCAGAGCCAGGGCCCGACGCTGCCGATGCCTTGGGCGAGCCAGCCGGCGGCTGCCTGCAAGTCCTGGCTGGTGATTGAGTGCCCGAACAGAGCGGGCGGGGCATTGGTGGCGGGGGCCTCGGCGGGGCCGGGGGCGTTGGCGCGGCCGGGTGGATTGACCTGGTTTGTCTCGCCGCCCGGGGTGGCCTGGCCGGCCGCAGGGACTGCCTTCGGGAGGATTGGATGACTCCCCTGTTCGCGCTCGAAGAGCCGTTGCGCCCAAGGCGGCGGATGGCTGATCCAATGGCCGAAGGACTCGGTGAGCCGGTGGGCGTAATCGGGGATGCGCGAGGCCAGTTGGGTGGTCTCATTGATCAGGTGCGGCACAGCGCTGCCGAACAGGGCCGCGACGAGAACAAGCCCGCCGGCAAAGACAGCGAGGATGGCCCGCGTGCGGGGGGCGCCTTTGCGCTCCAGGAAACCAACCACCGGGTCGAGCAGGTAAGCCAGCACGCCGGCCACCGCCAGCGGCCAGAGCACCGGCGCGAGAATCTGAACCACCTTTCCCAACCCCCAGAGCAGGGCCGCCACCAGGGCGATCAGCACCGCGATGGCCAAGCCGGTCAGGGCGTGCCAGATGAGGCGCGCCTGTCTGTCGGTGGGCGGTTGCGGGAGCATAATCGGTATCCCGGTTCAGCCCTGTCCGAGCTTCCTGGATTTCTCGGCGGCGGCGCGCACCGCATTCATGAGCGTGGCGCGCAGGGCGCCCTTTTCCAGCTCGTGGATGCCATCGATGGTTGTGCCGCCCGGGCTGGCGACCCGGTCCTTGAGGACGCCCGGATGCAGGCCGGTTTCCAAAATCATCCTGGCCGCGCCCAGCACCGTCTGGGCAGCGAGTTTTGTCGCCACGTCGCGCGGCAAGCCGGCCGCCACGCCGCCGTCGCTCAAGCCTTCGATGAACATGCAGGCGTAAGCCGGCCCGCTGCCGCTCAAGCCGGTGACGGCGTCCAGCAAGGCCTCTTTGACGCAAAAGGCCATGCCGACCGAGGAGAAGAGTTCTTGCGCCAGGACGCCATCTTCCGGAGAAGCCGCCTTGCCCAAGGCAAAGGCCGTGGCCGAGGCGCCAACCAACGCCGGGGTGTTGGGCATCACGCGGACCAGGCGGGCGCCCGGGCCGAGCCCGGCCTCCAGCCTGGCCAGCGGCACGCCGGCGGCGATGGACAGGAGCAGGTGTTGGTCCGTGAACAGGCCGCGAATCTCAGCCAGCACGCCCCCGACCTGGTCGGGCTTGACCGCCAGGACCAGGACCGAAGCGGCAGTGACAGCCTCCGCGTTGCGTCCGGAGGTCCTGGCGCCGGTCTCCTTGGCAAAGGCCGCTCGGGCCTCTTCGCTCGGGTCGCTGGCGATAATGGCTTCAGCGGCAACCAGCCGCGCCCGAAGAAAACCCCGAGCCAGCGCGGCGGCCATTTTGCCCGCCCCCAAAAAACCAATGGTAAGCTTTGCTGCCATAATCGTAGTTTGTGATTTTAGAACCGATGGACCAATTGCTCGACCACGAAGGTGCTCTCGCGGAGGGCCTGCTCGCTGAAGGGCCCGAACCACTCGGCCACGCGGCGGAAGCGGGCTGCGAACTCCGCTTTGTCTCCGCGCTCGACCAGGCCCAGGTTCTGCTGGAGGGATTGGACATAGTCCTTGAGCAGCGCCAGGCGCTGGGGCGTGGCGAAAACGATCTCGGCATACAAGGAGGGGTCCTGGGCGAAGAGCCGCCCGACCATGGCCAATTCGAGGCGATAAATGGGGCTTGAGAGTTCGAGCGTGCGGAGGATGGAAATGCGTCTGGAGCAGAGGAAGTGACCGAAGGCAAAAGTGGCGAAGTGGCGGAGCGCCTGGACGATGCCCATGACCTCGTCATGCTCCTCGGCCGAGGTTTCGACCAGCACGTTGCCCCAGGTTGCCAGTTGGTCCAGGAGCCACTGGCAGGCCTCCATCCGGCGGCCCGGGGTGACAACGAGGATCTGTTTGTCCATGGTTGTGGTGGCCGGCCCGAAGAGGGGGTGCAGGCCCACCACAGGTCCGGGGTGGCTTCCGAGCATGGCCTTCAAGGGCTCGCCCTTGAGGCTCGTGACGTCGGCCAGGATGCAGTTTGCCGGCAGGTGCGGCGCGACCCGCGCGGCGACCGGGACGGTGACGCCTATAGGCACGGCCAGGATGCACAAATCCAGGCCCGCAGTCAGGGATTGGACGCGCGGCCAGTCGTCGCGATCCAGGACGCGCACCTCGTAGTCCGACTGCGTGAACCAGGCGCAGAGGAACCGGCCCATGCTGCCGCGCCCGCCCACGATGAGCACGCGCGCCCCCGGCCGCGCCGCCCGCCGCCCCAAGGTCCGCAGTTGCCCGGCCCGAGACTGGCGGAGCACTGTCCGGAAAAGGTCCTCGACGTAATCCGGGTCCAACCCGGCCTCGACCGCCTGGGCGCGCCGCGCCGAGAGCAGGTTCTCCTCCCGCGCCGGGTGAAAAGTGGGCAAGTCCTGTTGCTGTTTGACCTGGGTGATCTGCTCGACGACCCGCCGCCGCTGCGCCAGCAAGGCCACTAACTGCTTGTCAATGCGGTCGATCTCCTCGCGAAGGCGCCCGATGCCCCTGGCGTGAGCTGCCCCCGCAGCGGCCTCTCCAGGCGCGCCGGGAGTTGTCGAGTCCTGTTCGTTCATGGCAGACCCGAGGTTATCGCGGCTGGGGGGTCTAAGCAAAGTGTTTTGCGATTCGTCTTCATTGTAGGTGACGACGTAAGGAGTCTCTGATCGGTTTTTGGGCACACCGAAGGCCTGCCCCCTTCGGAGACCGTTGATCATAGACTCCTTACGTCGTCACCTACAACCAGGGAACCGGGGCCTACTGCGCCTTCATGGCGGAGAAGGTGACCTTGCCTTTGAAGATGGCCTGGTTCTGGTTGGCGCCAACCGTGCCGGAGCCGACGCCGGAGGCAGTGAGCGCTCCGGTGGCCAGACTCTGCTTGCCATAGCCGTAGAGCGACAGGTTGAGGGTCGGCGTCTGAATCACCAGCAGGCCAACCTCGTACTCAGAGCCGGTGGTTACGATGCCTTCGGAAATCGTGGCCTTCGTGACCGCGCCCAGTTCGTTCATCGAGAAGTTGTCGTTCACGAGGGTATCCACGTTCGTCTTGCCCACCACGTCCTGAACATAGAACCTGAAACCATTGGCCGCATCGCCCAGGAGCACCAACTGGGCCTTGGAAGCGAAGGTCTGGTTAAGCGCCTTGCCCAGCGCGGCAATCACGTCCTTGGTCGCCAGCGAAGCGGTGGTGCAAGTGGACCCGGTAGCGGTGGAGGGACCCTGCACGGTGGCCGTGAGCGCAAAGTTGACGGTTTGCACCTGCTGGGATGCGGTCGTTGCCCCACGGGCCATGCCGGTCGCCAGCAACGCCGCCAAGACCGCGGTCCTGAGACTCTGTTTCACATCCATATTTGCATCCGCCCCTCTGCAAGGGCTGCTCGGAATGTTACCTGCGCGGCAGCGGCGGGTCAAGGCGCTCCTTTCGGGTGTCCCCGCGCGCGCCCGTCCACAATGAGGTTGTCTTTTGCGGGAGGGTGGGGTACATCAGCGCCCAACGTGGAAAAGAGAGCGTTTGATGTCGTTCTCCAGGCCTCCAATCGCCGGATAGCCTTGATCGCCCTGGCGGTGGTGGTCCTGGACCAGGCCACCAAGCAGGTGGTCCTGCGGTTTTTGAGCGGCGGGCAGCAGAAGGTCATTATCGATGGCTTCTTCCGGTTCGTCTATTGGGGCAACACCGGGGCGGCTTGGAGCCTCTTACCCGGGCGCAACGCCCTGCTGGCGACGGTTGCTGTGGCTGCGCTGGTCATCCTGTTCCTGAGCCGGCGCCATTTTGACGCCCACACAATGCTTGGCCAGATTGCCCTGGGCCTGGTCTTCGGGGGAATCATCGGCAACCTCGTGGACCGCCTCCTGGTCAAACACGTGATCGATTTCATCCGCTTCTACCTCCAGCAACGAGGGGGCGGCGAGATCGGCTTCCCGGCGTTTAACGTGGCCGACAGCTCCATCTGTAGCGGTGTGGCGCTGATCTTTATTGTGACCTGGAGAAGCGAGCGCGGGGCTAAAGGAGCCGGGCCCGACGCTGGGACGGGGGCTGCGGCCCCCAGATGAACGTTCCGGATGTCCCCTCGCACCGAAATCTTCGTCGTCGAAAAATCCCTCCCCGCAGAGCGGCTGGACAGCTACTTGCGGAGCCGTTTTCCCGCCGTCTCGCGCGGCGCATTCCAGCGCCTCATCCAGGAGGGCCAAATCGTCGTTGATGGCCGCACCGTCAAGCCGACCCACTCCCCGCGCGCCGGAGAACGGGTGGAAGTGCATTGGCCGGAGGCGCGGGCGGCCGAAGCCCGGGCCGAAGAGATGGCACTGAGCGTCCTGTACGAAGACGAGGCGCTGGTGGTCCTGGACAAGCCGTCGGGCCTGGTGGTCCATCCGGCCGCCGGCCACCAGGAACACACGCTGGTCAATGCCCTGCTCCATCATTGCGCCGGGCAATTGAGCGGTATCGGCGGAGTCGCCCGCCCGGGTATCGTGCATCGCCTGGACAAAGAGACCAGCGGCTGCCTCGTCGTCGCCAAGTCCGACTCGATACACCTGGGCCTTGCCTCGCAGTTCGCCAGCCGGAAGGTGGAGAAACTTTATCACGCCATTGTGTGCGGTGAGATGGAGCGCGACCAAGGGGAAATCCGCGCGGCCATCGCCCGGCACCCCTCGCACCGCAAACGCATGGCGGTGGACGATGAAATGGGGCGCGAGGCGCGCACAACCTACCGGGTGCTCGAGCGCCTGCGCGGCGCCACGCTCGTCGAGGCGGCCTTGCACACAGGCCGAACTCACCAGGTCCGGGTGCATTTCCAGTTCCTTGGGTTTCCCCTGGCGGGCGATGCAACCTACGGGAACCGGCAGAATCAGCGCCTGACCGAGCTAACCGGCTACCTCGCCCCGCGCCAGATGCTCCACGCCTTTCAACTCTCGTTCGTTCATCCCCGAACCGGCCGGCGCATGAGCTTCCAGGCGCCGCATCCCGCTGATTTCCTGGACGCGCTGGCCGCCCTGCGCGACCCGGAGGCTCTCCACCGGTTCCCCGAGCATTGAGCATTGAGCCTTGGTATTGCGGTTTGTAAACCAGCGCCTCAAGCATGAGTGACGCGCTTCAATTCAAGCGGCTGTCACTTGCCAGTTGCAACGTAGGGTCTGACCATCTCAATCTCTTTGACGCACGGCATTGCGCCGACGGCACCGGGCACGAGGAATGCGGCCTGCCCCGAGTGTTCCATGCGGCCAAACTCACTCTATGAAGGGTTTTGTCCCACGCCCAAACTCGTCCTCGGCAGGTTTATGGGCTTGCCCCGGGGGCGATAGTTGGCGAGGATTCGCGTCCATGAACTCGCTATCACGCAGGAACTTTATTGGAACCACCGCCGGAGCCATGGGCGCAGCTTCCCTCGCCTCGCTCGGCGCGCCTACGCTTGCCTCAACCGCCGCCGGGGCTGAAATCCCCGCCGAGCGCAAGAAACCAAAGGACATCCGTACGGGCATGTTGACGGCGCCGGTGCGCGACCTGCCGTTTGAGGAGGTCCTGAATATGGCCAAGCGGTGCCACATTGCGGCGCTGGAAGTAGTGGCGGAGCCCGGGCACCCGCACATCGACCCCGGGACCTTGGACGCGGCGCAAGCCGATTCGATCAAAGCGAAGCTGAGCGAACGCGGGCTTGAGATCAGCGCCCTGTCCAACTACATGGACTGCACGGCTCGAGGAAGGGCGGCAGAGGTGCAAGAGATTCTGAAGAAGACGATTGACGCTGCGGCCCTGCTTGGTGCGCCGACGATCTGCGTGGGCCTGGGCATGCCCGTTGGCGGCAAGAGCAAGATCCAGATGATCAAGGAGGTGATTCCCGGACTTTTTCGCCCGGTCATTGATCATGCCAAGGAGAAGGGGATCAAAGTGGCGGTGGAGAACTGGTTCGAGACCAACCTGCAGGGCCTGGACACGTTGGACTGCCTCATGCAGACGATTGCGGACGACAACTTCGGCTTCAACTACGACCCCTCGCACCTGGTCCACCAGCAGTGCGACTACATGGCCCCCATTTCGATGTTCAGCAAGAGGATCTTCCACACCCACGCCAAAGACACCCTGGTGAACGAGTACCGCCGCGCCTACGTGGGTGTGCTGGGGCATGGCTGGTGGCGCTATGCCATCCCCGGCTTTGGCAACATCAACTGGGGCCAATACATCGGCCAACTGCGCAACGCGGGCTACAAGGGAGTGCTCAGCATCGAGCACGAGGACGACACCTTCGGTCCGGAAGAAGGCTTCCGGCATGGAGCCAATCATCTGAATCCGTTCTGCGAGGCGTAGTCATGCAACGGGCGGCACGGGTCCCCGGCCTGTCGCTCCGGGCAAAGGGCGCGGCCATCCCTCCAGAGCGGCGCCGAGCAGCTCGTCCACTGTGTCCACCGGGACAAAGTCCAGATTCTCTTTCACCTCGGCGGGCACATCGGCCAGGTCCTTTTCATTGAGTTTGGGGATGATAACGGTCTTCAAGCCGGCGCGTTGGGCGGCGAGCGCTTTTTCCTTCAGGCCGCCGATGGGCAATACCAGGCCGCGCAGGGTGATTTCGCCGGTCATGGCCGCATCGGCGCGCGCGGGCGTGTCGCTGAATAACGACGCCAAGGCCGCGAACATCGCCACCCCCGCTGAGGGACCGTCCTTTGGCACCGCGCCCGCAGGCACGTGAATATGAACGTCCGTGTCCTTGAAGGCGTCGGGCGCTATCCCCAGTTCCTGGCGGCGGCTCTTGACCAGGCTCAACGCTGCCTGCGCGCTCTCCTTCATCACCTCGCCGATTTGGCCGGTGAGCAGAATGTTGCCTTTGCCGGCATAGCGCACGGCTTCAATGTGAAGAATCTCCCCGCCGCTCGGCGTCCAGGCCAGGCCCGTGACGACGCCCGGTTTGCCGGTCGCCAGCCTTGATTCTCGAATGTATCTGGGCGCGCCGAGCACGTGCTCAACCAGGTCGGGCGTCACACTGGTTTGGCGCGTTTCGCCTCGAGCCACCCGGGCAGCCACGGCACGGCAAATCGCGCCAACCTGGCGTTCGAGTTCACGCACGCCGGCTTCTCGAGTATAATCGCCGATAATCCGGCGCAAGGCTTCCGGCGAAAACCGGCACTGGCCCTGGGTCAAGCCGTTTTCCTTGGCTTGGCGTTCGACCAGGTAACGGAGGGCGATTTCGAGTTTCTCGTTGTCCGTGTAGCCGGGCAGCCCGATGACTTCCATTCGGTCGCGCAGCGCGGCCGGCACTGTGTCCATGATATTCGCCGTGGCGATGAACATCACCTGAGACAGATCGAAGGGGACATCGAGATAATGGTCCACAAAGGCGTGGTTTTGGCGCGGGTCCAGCACTTCCAACAGGGCGCTCGAGGGGTCCCCGCGAAAATCAGCGCCCAGCTTGTCCAATTCGTCCAGCATGAGCACCGGGTTGCGCGAGCCGGCGCGGCGGATTTCCTGGATGATGCGACCGGGCATCGAGCCAATGTAAGTGCGGCGGTGACCGCGGATTTCGGCTTCGTCATGCACGCCACCCAGGCTGAGGCGAGCGAACTTGCGGCCGAGCGCGTCCGCAATAGACTGGCCAAGGCTGGTCTTGCCGACGCCAGGCGGGCCGACGAAACAAAGAATGGGACCATGGCCCTGGGGATTGAGTTTGCGCACGGCCAGATACTCGATCAGCCGTCGTTTGACCTTTTCCAGGTCAAAATGGTCGCGGTCCAGAAGCTTCTGGGCGCGATCCAAATCGAGGTTGTCATTGGTGAGATTGTTCCAGGGCAGTTCGGCAAGGGTCTCGACGTAGCTGACGATGACGGAATACTCGGGGCTGGCCGGATGGAGATGGCTTAGGCGGTTCAGCTCGCGTTCGGCTTGTTCCCTGACCGGCTGGGGAGGCGCCGCCTCCTCGAGGCGCTTGCGCAGCCCGGTGACTTGTTGCTCGACGCCGTCGTCGCTTTCTCCCAATTCCTTTTGGATGGCCTTGACCTGCTCGCGCAGGTAGGCCCGCTTCTGCTGGTCCGTGAAGGAGGAGGAAACGTCCCTTTGAATCTTATGCTGCAGTTGCGCAATCTCGAGTTGCGCGCTCACGCGTTGATGCACGGCGCGGACACGCTTGACTACGTCCAGCTCTTCCAAGAGGTCTTGCCTTTGCCGGGACTCGAGGTTGAGCGTGCCGGCCACGAAGTCGGCCAGCAAACCTGGCGATTCGATGTTCCTTATGGCCAAGCGCAAAGGTTCAGTCTCTTCGCCGCCCAGTTCGATCAGTCTCGTTGCCGATTCCCGCAGACCGCTAACCGTGGCCTCGAACTCCTTGTCGTGCGCGGGCGGCGCGGTCGAGGCGAGCACTTCGACCTCGGCGCGGATGAACGGGTGGGTCAAGACCACTTTGCGAATCGCCACGCGCGCCAGTCCCTGCACCACCAACACGACCTGGTCCTCTGCGCCCCGGATCAACTTCATCACGGTCGCCGCCACGCCCGCGTGATGCAAGTCGTCCGGGGCCGGGTCGTCCTGGGCGGGGTCCTTCTGGGTGAATATGCCAATGACCTTCGAGCGGGCGAGCGATTCCTCGAGCAACTTCCGGGACGAGGGCCGGCCAACGGTCAACGGCGCCATTATGCCCGGGAAGAGCACCGCATTGCGCACCGGCAAAATCGGCAGCGTGTCAGGAATCGAGGGCGGCTCCGCCGCTTGAGACGCGGGGTCGATCTGGCTCTCAGTTGGCGCTGGGCCGGCGGGGTCGGCGGGGAACTCCTTCACAACCACGGCGGCCGGCGTGGCTGAAGCCGCCTCCGGCCGGGGGCGGCCTTTAGTGGGATCGGCAGGAGGCGGATTCATGGCGCATTACTAAGAGGCAGTTGAATCCAAAGCCAGCCGTCGCGCCTCTCGGCGGACGCGCGGTTCGGATCGATCTCATCGGGCAAAGACAACTCCCGCTCGAACCTGCCGTGGTCGATTTCCATCGCAAACACCTGCGCCGGCCCTTGTCCTTGGACGCGCGGTTCGGGCGGAGGGCGGCAGCCGGCCAGGCGCAGTCGTCGAGGTTCCGCCTGCACGGAAACCGCCTGCTCGCCTATGCCGGCCAGGTCCGCGCAAACCACAAAGCGGTCGGGGTAACGATAGACGTTGAGTGCCGGCGCCCAACAGGGCGCGCCGCCGAAGCGCACCACTTGCACGCGGGTGATCTCGGCCACCACGGCGCGCAACCGTGGCTCGATCCGCTCGAAATGTAGTTTTACAAAATCGCTCACGTTCAGAATTCGCCAGACCACAGAATACCACGGCTGGCCCAATTGGCCAAGCCAATGCAGGAGACGACCTAAGGAGTCTCAAACCATTGCAGGAGACGACGTAAGGAGTCTCAAACCATTGTAGGAGACGACGTAAGGAGTCTCAAACCATTGTAGGAGACGACGTAAGGAGTCTCTGGACCGGTGATGTCAAAGCCTGTCGACCGCCCGTGCGCCCGCGTTTTGTTTGCCATCGGTGGAGCCTTTGGATACCATTGTCCCGTGATTCTGCGGGCCGGTTTGGTAACACTTTCGGCGCAGCCCTGCTGCGCCGGCACGAGGCCGCAAAAGGCCGCGGTTCAAAAGTGACGTAAAAAAGCCGCCGAAAAACCGCAGAATCTCACGCGTCCGTAGCTCAATTGGATAGAGCTTCTGACTTCGGATCAGAAGGTTGCAGGTTCAAGTCCTGCCGGACGCGCCAGTTTTATTAGGAAATTCGAGGATTTTTGCCAAACGAAACTTGACAAAAGTCCTTGACCCCCTTAAAAACCCCTAAGACCAGAATCCTAACAATTTTGCCCATGAGCAAACGGCTGACCAGAGTCGAGCGAGAGAAATACCTCTACAAGGACGAGTCCGGAACGTATTACCTGCGCATTCAGGAGGACGGACAGGACACAAATCTTTCCCTCAAAACAAAGAAAATCACCCAGGCGGTGAAGGCGCGGGATGCCCGCATGGCCGCGAAAGCGGCCGCCCGACTGGGGATTGCCGCAGAGCCCCGTGAGGTCGCCAAGGCCACCTCAGTCACTGTGCGCAAGGTCATCACGACATACCAGGAGACGGGCTACCCTGGGAAGGGTGGCGTTGTTAGGGCCGATGGGAAACACCGTGCAGCCGAACAGGGCTACTGCAAAACGCTCCTTTCCTACTTCAACGGCGACGCCTCCGCGACCGACTTGGTCCAGGATGACCTCGATCAATACCACGCATGGCGCATCGCCAACGTAACCAGGGGAGACGGCCACCGCACGACCGACCTGGAGTTGAATACGTTGAACAACGCGATGCGGTGGGCCGTTTGCAAACGTTTGCTCAAGGCGAATCCAATTGCGTCTCGGGAGCGTCACCTGGCTCAGCGACCTGACGCCCTTTGCCGCTCAACGCGGGACCGGCTTGCCCAAGCCGGTTTACAAAAAGGACCGCAGCTTCGACGACTCGCCCCTCACCCTGGGCGAAAAGGCCTTCGCCAGGGGTCTAGGCTGCGCCGCTAACACCGTCCTCATCTACGAACTCCAGGGCAGGTTTGATCGCTTCGAAGCCACCGTGGGCGTGGATTCCTCCGTCGCCGGCAAGACCAATCCTCCGGCATCGGTCTTCTTCACAGCCTTTGTGGACGGAGTGCTGCGGTTTGAGAGCGGCCCGATGTTTGCTCGCACTCCGTCACAAGAAGTGAATGTGGACGTCCGTCATGGCCGGGTGTTGATGCTGCGCCTGTCCTGCAACTGGGATGACAATGGCAGGTCTGAGAACGACCATGGCGATTGGGCCGCGGCGCGCCTGGTCGGCAAGGTGACGAATCAGTTGAACAAATGACTTGAAAGGCCGGTCTGGAAATGCCGAGCGGGTTTCCTGCCTGCGGGTTTGGTCTTGACGCTAGAACGGGTGTTCTTTACAACGCCTGCATGATTTTATCCGCCTGGATCGCCCTGCGCCCTGCGCTATGAAAACCACGCAAACGATGGATACCGATGCGGGGCGGAGATTGCGCGCGCTGCGGCTTCGCGCTCACCTGTCGATGCGCGAGTTGGCCCGGCAGGCCGGCGTCGCTGTGAGCTGCGTCTCCAATATCGAGGCCGGACGGCTCTCGGTCAGCCTGGCCACGCTCCGGAAACTGTTGCTCGCCCTCGGCACGGACCTGGGGCCGTTTTTTGCCGACGAACTGCCGGCACCGTCAGGCTGGGTCTTCCGTCGACGGCAGATGTGCGCGATGACCGACGCCGGGCGGTGTTATACGCTCGTGCTGCCGGCCCGGCCAGACATCGGGCTCATCATGCTGGATGAGGAGCTTTTTGCCGGCGAGAAGCCGGATTTCGAATCCCTCAGCGGCGATCTGGCGGGCTACGTCCTGACCGGGGAGCTCCAGTTCGAGTTGCAAGGTGACGCGCCACAGGTGCTCCAACCGGGAGATGCATTTTACATCCCCGCCGGACGAGCGGCGCGGGGGCGTTGCGCACGTGGCGAGTCGGTGCGGTTGGTCACGGTTCAGTTAATCGAGAAAGGGGCCGGGGTAAAGCGGGGCACCCGCCACCGCGGAAGCCGCCAAGAACCGCAGGAACCGGGCGTTACGGCTCCCGGCTCTGTCCGTATGGCGAAACCCCCAGGCCGCTCTGGGATGCGGAAGGGGGAATTGTGAAGAACGCGACGCTCGGGCTGGTGATTGGGCTGAACGTGACAGTTTCTGTTTTCGCCAGCGGGCGGGAGCCGGCCACGCTCGACCGGGTCAGGCTTTCGGGACCGTGGCAGATGCAGTCGTCGGCCGTGGAGGCGGCGGATGGAACCAACTTATCCCGGCCTGGGCATGCCGCCCGGAATTGGTACGCCGTTCAGGTGCCCACCACGGTTCTTAGCGCCCTGGTAAAGCACGGTGTTTATCCCGACCCTCGTTTTGGCTTGAACACCTACCAAATCCCTGACAGCTCGGACGAGTTCAACCAGATGAACGACTTGGCCAAATACAGCCACCTGCCCGGCAAGAGGAACCCGTGGCGCAATCCCTGGTGGTTCCGGCGGGATTTCACGCTGCCCAAGTTGCCAGCCGATGGTCATGTCTGGCTCCACTTCGATTCGATCAACTACCGGGCGGAGGTCTGGCTCAACGGAAACAAGGTCGCCAGCCGCGAGCAGATGATCAGCATGAACCAGCGTTTCACCTTCGAGGTGAGCCGTTGGGCTGTGGCGGGGTCGAACTGCCTGGCGGTGAGGGTTTGGGGTGTGGATCACGTCGGCTCGCCTGGCTCGCAGTTGGTTCCGCTCGTGGCCAACCGCTTCGAAGACCATGTTAGCGATGGCCCCATGGATTATGCCGTGCAACTGGCCGGGGGCTACGACTGCTTTCCACCCGTTCCGGACCGTTATCTGGGCATCCTGCAGGACGTGTGGCTGGAGGTCACAGGTCCGGTCACCATCCGTGATCCGTTCGTGGTGACGGAACTGCCGCTGCTCCGCACCGACAGCGCCAGGCTCAAAATCTCCGCCACCTTGTTCAATGCGGGTGACCGGGCGACCAGCGGCGTGCTAAAGGGCTCGATTGCGGAAACGGAGTTGAGCTTCGAGACGCCCGTGGGCCTCTCGGCGGGTGAAGAAAAACAGGTCGTTTTCGACCCTGCGCCGGTGATGGAGCAGCCGAGACTCTGGTGGCCGAACGGTTACGGCCCGCAACCGCAGTATGAGCTCAAGCTCCAGTTTGTGACGGGCGGCGAGGTCTCCCATGCTCAGGCAGTGCCCTTCGGCGTGCGCCAAATCACCTCGGAAATGCATGAGAGAGCCGGCCATCAAGGACGGCGCATCCTGGTCAACGGCCAAAAGGTCTTCGCCCGCGGCGGCTACGTCCAACCCGACGCCCTCTGGGAATGGACGCCCGAGCGCATCGAGGCCGAGATACGCTACTACGCCCAGGCCAACCTCAACCTCATCTACTTCGAAGACATCGCCAATCCTCCTGATTACCTGTTCGACGCCTGCGACCGCTACGGCGTAATGATAGGCCAGTGCTTCTACGGTTGCTCCTGGATGCAGACCGGATCGAAGTATCCGGCCGATGTGCCGCTCGTCGTGAAATGCACCCAGGATCTCGTGAAGCGTTACCGTAACCATCCCAGCCTGGTGATGTACATGGCCAGCAACGAGGGATTCACGCGCGAGGAGGTTTACTGGCCGTGGCGCGCCAGCGTCAGTGACTTGGACGGCAGCCGTTTCTGGATCCCTTCCAATGGGATGCCCGATGCGCCCCCGGACAAAGTGCAGCCCTGGTTCCGGGACGACCTGCCGGCCGGGATGAGCGACAACGGGGGCAACTCCTACGGGTGGGAGGAACCCTCCGAGTACTACCGGAGGGTGCGCGAGGTGCCGAATTGGATGTTCATGGTCGAGAGCGGTTCGGCCTCCCTGCCTCCGTTGAGCAGCCTGACGAAGTTCATTCCCAAGCTTGGCGAGGTAGCTCCCGGACCGACGTTCCCACTGGATGCCACCTGGGCCCATCATGGCGCCAATAAGTATTACGAGCCTTACGATGCGGCCGTCCGCCGCCTGTACGGGCAACCGGCCACCGTGGGTGATTACGTCTGGCAGGGGCACCTCGCCACGGCCGACCAGCATCGGGCCATGTTCGAAGCAGTCAATCATCGGCTGTGGGACATCACCAGCGGGTTCACGCAATGGAAGATCAACTCCGCCTGGCCGGATGTGCAGTGGCAGATCTTCGACTGGTTCCTGAAGCCCATGGTGAGCTACTACTTTATCAAACGCGCCAATGAACCGGTCCATATTCAACTTGGACTGAGCGAACCAACGGTGACGGTAGTCAACCATTCGCTCGAGGCGCGCAGCGGTCTCCGGGTTCGCGCCCGGGTTTTGGACCCCGCGATGCGCGTGCTTTTCGAGAAGCAGGCGACCGTGGAAGCCGCCGCCAATGCGTATCGCGAGGTCTTTGAATTGCCCCAACTGCCGGAGCCGCCGCCCGTCTATTTTGTCCGGCTTGATTTAAGCGATTCAGGTGGAAAGCCGGTTTCGGACAACCTGTATTGGTTCCCTGCGAAGAAAGGGGGCTCGATGCAAGCACTGCGCTCGCTGCCGCCAGTGAAACTCCAGGCCACCTGCAAGCTCGAGGACCGCGGCGCAGAAAAAGTCGCCCGCGTAAGCGTCAGCAATCCGACTAGCCAACTCGCTTTCTTTGTCCAACTGGCGCTGACACAAGGACGGGGCGGCGCCGAGATTCTGCCGGTGCTATGGAACGACAACTACTTGAGCCTGTTGCCGGGAGAGTCGCGCGAACTGGTCACCACGTTCGCGGCCAAGGACGCCACCAACGGCCAGGCGACGCTCGAGGTGGGCGGTTGGAATGTCCAGAGCGAGGTTGACTGCCAGGCCCTTGGTGTTTCGCCAAGAGAAATCAAGCCGGGCGAGCGGTTTACGGTCACGATGAACATCGCCAACACCTTCCTCGATGGCAGCCGCGTGTTCCTTGAAGTGGACGGCCGACCGGCGGACTCCCGCTGGGCATGGGCGCGCGGCGCCCGGGAGCAGGTGCTGTCGTTTCCGTGCGTTATCGATCGCCCCGGGAAACACACGCTTGCCGTGGGAGCCAGGAAACTCGAACTCGACCTGCAGCCATGAACCGCCGGGAGTTTGCCAGGCTAGTCGGAACGGGAGTGGCAGGGGCCTTGAACGGTTCTTATGCGCTGCCGACCAAGCGCACGGGCAAATGGGCCTTTGAAAACACGTGGCTGGTCTATTCGAGGGTCGCCATCGTCATCCTTGGCTACGGCAACACTCTGCCGACTCAGTAAACCCATCGACACAACAGAAACCAACCTATGAAATTCAAATGGCCAGACCCATTCCCGGGCGCGCACTGGCTTGACGAGCGTGAAGACGAAGCCGTGCGGAACATCGTCGCTGCCCCGGCCGATGTGCCCGCCATCGGCCACCTGTTCGCGCCGCCGGACGTGGAGCAACGCCGGTGGTTCGCCGAGCGGATGCTGCGAATGAAGGCGTTTGCGGAACGCAAGGGCCTCCTGACTCAGGCCTGGACCGCGTTTGGAATGGACGCTGCGGTTTGGTTTGCCGGCGCCGAGGGCGCCGTCATGATGGCCCTGGACGCGCCGGGAACCTTTGGCCAACTGCTGGACATCATCTTCGCCACGGACTACGCCCGGACGGAACTGGCGGTGACCGATCCGGGAGTTGATCTCGTGTGCCAGCGGGGTTGGTATTCTTCGACGGACTTCTGGTCGCCAAAGCTCTTCGATCAGTTAGTATTTCCGCGCGTGGCGAAACTGGCGGAATTGGCGCATCGGCATGGCAAGAGGTTCGGTTATGTGATGACCACCGGCGTGGAAAAGCTCGTGCCGCGCCTGGCGGATGCCGGCGTCGACCTCCTCTACTTCGTGGATCCGATTCAGGACCGGATCACGCTGGAGAAAGCCCGCGAACTCCTGGGGGGCCGCATGACCCTGGTGGGCGGCACCAACGCCCTGAGCCTTGCCTCCGGAGACAGACAACGAATCCACGACGAGGTCCGGCTGGCTATCGACATCCTCGGACCGACGAACCGCTTCATCCTTCATCCCGTTGACGCCGTCTTCCCGGACACCCCCTGGTCCGGTGTGGAAACTATGATCAATGCCTGGAACGAATGTCAGTTGTGGACCGATGGACCGGCGACTCCGCCATCCCGTGCCGCTCCCTGAAACCGCCAGCCACACACCATGAAATCCGTCAGCATCCTCAACGACGTTATCGGCCCGGTCATGCGCGGGCCATCCAGTTCGCACACGGCGGGTTCCTATCACCTCGCGGCCTTGGCCCGCTCCCTCCTGGGCGAAGCGCCGGCCGAGGCGGAGTTCACGTTCGACCCCGGCGGCAGCTACGGGCGGTGCTACCGGACGCAAGGTTCCGACCTGGCGTTCGCCGCGGGACTCTTGGGCTGGTCCATTACCGACGACCGATTTCCGCGCGCCCTCGCATTGGCGCCGGCGGAAGGATTGCAGGCGGGTTTCCGAATCGAACCCTTGCCAGGCGCCGTCCATCCTAACACCGTCCATCTCCGTTTGCGGGGGCACGGCGGACGCACGCTGCACGCGGTCGGACAATCCGTCGGCGGCGGCGCGGTGGAATTCGTCTCCGTCGAAAGTTGGGCCGTGCGGCTTACTGGTTGCTGCTACGAAACCCTGGTGGACGTGGACGCCGCCGCCGAATCTGCCGCCCGTCAGTGGCTTGAGGCTGACGGTGACAATCTCGCCGCCATCCAGCGGCAAGCGCGCGGCCCGCGCGTCCTCCTCATCGCCCAGCGCCGAACTGCCCTGCCGGAGGCGCTGCGAGACAAGCTCGTCACGCTACCCGGCCAGATGCGCCTGTTCCAAGGCGCGCCCCTGAACTTCGTCAAGCAGGGGCGGCAGCTTTTCGACAGCGCGGCGGGCATGGTCGCGCTTGCCGAGGCCGAAAGGCTTTCGCCGGGTGCGGTAGCGGCGCGGTATGAGTCGGCCTTGTTGGGGCTGCCCGAACGCGCGGTGATCGAGGAGATGATGCGCCGCGTGGACATCATGGTGGCCGCGGTGCGGCGCGGCTTGGGCCAGGACTTGCCCAGCATGCAACTGCTTCGCCCCACGGCCAGACGCATCTGCCAGGCCGAGGCGTCCGGCAAGTTGGCAGCCGGGGGGTTCCACACGCGCGCCGCCATGCGCGCGATGGCGGCGATGCACGTCAACTGCGGCAGGGGCGTTGTCTGTGCCGCGCCCACGGCGGGTTCAGCGGGCGTGATTCCCGGTGTGCTGACGACGCTGTTGGAAGAGAAGAATGTCAGCCGGGAGTCGCTGGCGCTCGCGCTCCTGGCCGCCGGCGCGGTGGGCGTCATTATCGCCGAACGCGCCACGTTTGCGGCGGAGGTGGCGGGATGCCAGGTCGAGATCGGGGCGGCAGGCGCGATGGCGGCGGCGGCGGTGGTCGAGGTCGCGGGCGGCGCGATGCGCCAGGCCTGTGACGCGGCGGCCATCGCCTTCCAGAATACGATGGGCACGGTGTGCGACCTCGTGCAGGGCATCGTCGAAATTCCCTGCCACACGCGCAATGCGGTGGCGGCCTCGGCGGCCTTCGTGAACGCCGACCTCGTCCTGGGCGGCTACTATAATCCCATTCCCCTGGATGAAACCATTGACGCCGTCTATGCCGTGGGCCTTGCAATGCCGGCCGAATTGCGCGTGACCTCGCTCGGCGGTCTGGCCGTGGCGCCCTCGGCCAAAGCCCTGCCAAGACTCTGTGGCGATTCAAGACCTGGCGGCCGCCTGTCGCATCGTGGAGAATGCCAGGCTGCTGGGTTTGGGGATGTCCGTGAAGCTATGAAAAAACACCCGTTCAGCAACCCGACATTCTGGGGCTTGCGCCGATACAACCGTCCTGGAGTGGTCGGAATGTCAAGACTCCGAGTAACCTCCTGTGATGACTTCTGATAAACCCCTCCTGCCCTGCGTCGCGGTTGGCTCACTTTGCAGCCCGCTGGAAGTGGGCGCCAACCGCGCTCCGGCAGCCGCGCAAGACCTGTCGCAGCTCTTTAAGGCCGCTGGCTGCGAAGTCTTCGAACTATGGTCCGTGGACAAGCCCGAAAAAGCCGTTGCGGCCGGGCGCACGATGGCCGAAAACCATGTGCATGCGGTCGCCCTGGCCGCGGCGAGCTGGTTCGAGGATTACCTGGTCCTCGATCTCCTGGAGGAGTATAGCGTGCCGGTTCTCTTGTGGCCGTTGCCGGGCATGGAAACTGGCTCAAGGCCCTCAACGTCCTGGAACTCGTCCAGCAGGGCCTCGGTCCCGGCTACATTGCGGTGCGGCCGGATCAATTGGCGATGCTCTACCGCCAGTCAACGCACTGACCTTTCCACCTAACCAGAACCAAATGCCATACCGAATGAAAACAACTGCACCAATCCTTCTGATCGGCCTTTTGCTCGCGCTGACCGCGAGCGCGCAGGCGCAACCCTCCAACCCAAACACCGACTGGTTCAGCCAGGCGAAATACGGGGTCTTCATCCATTTCCTCCCCTCCGGCCAAGCGGGCCTCAAAAAAGTCGAGCAGTTCGATGTGAAGGCCCTGGCGGACCAGTTGGAAGAGATGGGAGCCGGCTATCTGGTCCTCACCCTGGGGCAGAACTCCGGCTATTTCAACTCCCCCAACGCCGCCTACGAAAAGCGGACCGGCTACGCGCCCGGCGAGCGGTGCGCGCGTCGCGATCTGCCGCTGGACCTCTACCAGGCCTTGCAGCCCAAGGGCATCCGTCTGATGCTTTACTTGCCGTGTCAGACCCCCAACGAGGACACGCGTGCCCAACGCGCCTTCGGCCTGCCAGAGGGCGCGCGGGACCAGCCCATAGACCTAGCCTTCGCCGAGAAGTGGGGCGAGGTTATCCAGGAATGGTCGGACCGGTATGGGGAGAAGGTCTCGGGCTGGTGGTTTGACGGCGGCTACGAGCACGTTCATTTCAATGACGCCATCGCCGCCCGTTACGCCGCCGCCGTCAAACACGGCAACCCCAAAGCCATCGTCACCTTCAATCCCGGCGTCAAAGTCATTCGCTGGACGAAGGCCGAGGACTACACCGCCGGCGAACTCAACGAACCGTTGAATGTCATCCCCACGGAACGCTGGTTGGAGGGCTCGCAGTGGCATGCGTTGACCTACCTGGGAGGTTCCTGGATGCAGCGCAACACCCGCTTCACCGATGGGCAATGGGTTGAATGGGCCCGAAAAGTCGCCGCCCTTCAGGGCGTGCTCACCCTGGACATGGGCCCCAACTACGATCCCGCGGCGGGGCCGATCGGCCAGTTGGCGCCAAACCAGGTGAGACAGGTCAAAGCCATCCGGGCGGCCCTGCGCGAGGGCACCGGTG
>Ga0326727_10006281_pt1 | contig 32793 bp, 28 predicted proteins | sample MB2enrmetagenome_FD_207643 | JGI IMG/M metagenome (GOLD analysis project Ga0326727, IMG submission 207643) | Lab enriched peat soil microbial communities from McLean, Ithaca, NY, United States - MB29MY | ecosystem: Environmental > Terrestrial > Soil > Wetlands > Peat | place: USA: New York...
GCCCCAGGAAGTTCGTCTTGGGATGCGCTCGCAGCACGCTGTCAAAATGCTCATACCCGGTGTTATACGGTAACTCCCCGGGGAAGTGCGGAAAGTTCTGGATGTGCATCATCACCGGAACATTCATCTCAGCTGCAATGTCGTAAACCTGGCGCATCTCTGGTGAATCCAGGGCCAGGTGATACTTCATCTCGCCGATGCTCACCGCGCCCTCCCGGATCGCCGTCCGGATCACATCGCCTGCATCCGGTTGCGCCGGATCCGTGACCACCGATCGCACAAAATGCCCCAGCCGCCGCTCCATTTCGCCCTTGGCGCGGTCTTCATCCCTGGCCGGAGTCAACAGAACCGCGTGCGTCACCCCGCAGCCTTGGATATGCGTAAAGCAGGAATCCGCGTCGCGCCGCAGATGAAGGTGCGTATCCAGCACCGGTCCTCCCCACATCGCATCAGACTGCCCCAGAAGGCTAGACGCTGCCGCCGCCACCGTGGTCTTTAGGAAACTCCGCCTCTGCATGCCTGCGAGTCTATCCAATCTTGCTTCTACCCACGAACACTTCATCCAGCAAATGCACGAATGGCGCTACTGCCCGAAACCGGCTCACCACTTCCTTCTCAAACCCGGCCGTCAACATCACCTCCGGCGCCAGATCCGTGTAGTAAAAAAAACTGCGGCACTTCAGAAGTTCCGCCGCCGGGTCTTCGCTATCGAAACCCTTCGGAACCCGCGACATCGCGTGCCCCCAGAACTCGCCCGCAATCTTCTTTGCCTCTACCGCGCGCATCGTCTTCTGGTACCTGCCGAAGTTCTCCGCTATGTGCAACCGGAGCTTCTTCAACTCATCACCAGGCGGCATATGAATTCCCCCGCCCATCCCCGTCTTCTCCGTCGAAACCTGAAAATAGAAGCCGGCGCCCGAGTTCCGTGGCAGCATCCTATGGCTGAACACCGCTGCAACGTGCGTCTTATAAGGAGTCTTATCTTTGCTGAAGCGCGTATCACGGTAAATCCGAAAAATCGCTTTGGTGGGTTCCGTGCAATAGTCCGGCGCGAACTTGATCAGGTGCCCGTTGATCCGTTCCAGCAGTTCCAGCATCGGGTCGCGCAGTACTTTCTCGAACTCAGCTTTTCGTGGTTGAAACCACTCGCGATCGTTATTGCGCTTTAGCGCTTTCAGAAACTTTAAAGCTTCAGGGGGAAAACCGGGGAAAGTTGAATTCATGGCCGAATCTCTATAATGAACCAAGTGCTCAAAACGCTCGCCGTCGACCTGTCACACCTCCCCGGCCTCGAAGTAAAAACAAATGAACCGCTAAATCGACATACGCGTTTCGGCATTGGCGGTCCAGCGGCGCTCTTCATCACCGCGCGTAACACCGCAGCTTTCATAGAAGCTCTCAAAGCCACGCGCGCGGCGGGTGTCGCCTGTGTGGTCATCGGAGCAGGAAGCAATCTCATCGTGTCCGACGTCGGTTTCCCCGGCGCCGTTCTTCGCTATGCCGCCGATTGCATTTCCATCACTCATAGCCCAAATGCCGCGCTGCTCACCGCCGCCGCCGGATTCGTGCTTCAGAATCTGGTCGACCGCACCGTCGCCGAAGGCCTTCACGGTTTGGAAACCATGACCGGCATCCCCGGTTGGCTGGGGGCTGCCATTTACGGAAACGCCGGCGCCTATGGCCACTCCATTTCAGAAAGCGTCGCCACCGTCGATTTCTTCGATGGCGCCGAGATCCAAACTTTCGACAACGCCGCGTGCGCCTTCCACTACCGCGACAGCATTTTCAAAGCCCACAAGAGCTGGATCATTGTCAGTACGACCCTTCTGCTTTCCGCGCACAATCCGGAGGAACTCAGGAAGACCGCGGACGGCATCCTGACCATTCGCAATCAAAAATACCCGCCCACTATGAAATGCGCGGGCAGCATCTTCAAGAATTTCCTTTTTGACCACCTGCCGCCCCACGCGCAGGCCATCGTGCCGCCCAAAGTAGTGCGGGAGGGCAAAGTCCCGTCAGCCTGGTTCCTGGAACAGGCCGGAGCCAAAGGCCTCCGCATCGGAGACATCCAGGTTGCGGACTACCACGCCAACCTCATTTACAATGATGGCGCGGGCACTGCGCACGACCTTGTCGCGGTCATCCAATTGCTCAAACAGAAGGTTCGCGACCGCTTCAATGTGGAGTTGGAAGAGGAAGTTCAATACGTCGGCTGAAGCAGGAACCGTCAGCCTTTTCGTGCTGCTTGCAGCCTCTCTGACTGCCGCCGTACCCAATCCCAATACGCAGGATCAATTCCGCGAGGCCGTTCGCTCGGGCGACGCAGCCGCTGTCCTTCGCTTAATCCCCCAGGCCGACCTGAATGCGCGCGATTCACTGGGCGCGGCCGCCCTGCACGACGCCGTCTGGAGTGGTCGTGTCGAAATCGTCCGCAGTCTCCTCGAAGCCGGCGCCAACCCCAATATCGCCCACCTCGAGGCCGCTTCCACTCCCCTCGACTACGCGGTGGTCAAGAACGAAATCGAGATTGTCCAGCTTCTGCTGGCGCATGGCGCAAATGTGCAATCCGTCAACCGCAATGGTTCCACGGCCCTTCACTTGGCCGCCGCCCGCGGTTACACGGCAATCGCGCGCCTGTTGCTTGATCGCGGCGCCGATATCCGGGCCATCGACGCTTCCGGGTCCAGTCCTCTCGAAGAAGCCGCCTCGAAGGGCTTCGCGGATGCCTGCGCGTTGCTTCTCGACCGTGGGGCGTCCGTCAACGCTGTCAATCCCGAAACGGGAAAAACTCCGCTAAACGAAGCGGCTTCAAATGCCAAAATCCAGGCTGTACGTGTGTTGCTCTCACGCGGGGCCGACTCATCCCTCGCGGACAAGTCTGGAGCCACCCCCCTTGAAAACGCTGCGCGCCGCAATTACGGTGAAATCGTTTCGGCGCTGCTTTCTGGAGAAAGCGCTGGCAGGAATGCCATCAAAGCCGCCGATCTGCTGGATAATGCTGTCCTGGAAGGCCAGTCCAGCATCGCGCGCCTCTTGGTCGAACACGGCGCGGATGTGAACGCCGTGGGCAAATCCGGGTCCACTCCCCTCGGCGAAGCCGCTCTTAAAGGGCGCGTTGAACTGGCTCGGCTGCTGGTGGAGCACGGCGCACGGGTCGACGCCGTCGATCGCTTCGGCTCTACTCCCCTGCATGACGCAGCCCTGAGTGGAAATCGCGCCGTTGTCGAACTGCTCCTCGCGGCCGGCGCGCCTGTAAACGCACGCGACCGCGAATCCGGCGCCACCCCGCTATATGACGCTGCCTCCATGGGCCACCGCGAAATTGTGTCGATATTACTATCGCGCGGCGCTGACCCAACCATCTGCACCATCGCCGGTTCCAGCCCTTTGCACGCCGCTTTAGTCAACAATTTCCCCGAAACCGCCGACCTCCTCCGTACTCCCAAAAACTAATCTCTAAAGGTTTTTCCGTATTTCACCGAAGTACATTGCAGGAGTATTTTCTTGGAAACCCAAATTCTGCTGGTTCACTCGCTGAGACTCTTTCGGGAGACATTGGCCCTACTAATCGATAGCGAGTCTGATTTCTCCGTTGCCGGGCAGACCGAAAGCGCCGGCGAGATCGTTCATCTCGCTTCCAACCTCCGTCCCGACGTCATCGTGATTGAGGCCGGCATGACTGGCCCAAGCGTCGTCGAGTCCACGCGGCAGGTCCTCCGTATTGTCCCGACTGCAAAGGTTCTATTCCTATCTTCCTTTGAGGACGAGGATCTGCTCTTCGAATGCATGCAGGCTGGGGCAGCAGGGTTCCTCGCCCGCGAGACCGGCGCCCAGGAGCTAATTAGCGCCGTCCGCCAGGTTTCCAGAGGCGGAAAATATCTCACCGCCCCCTCCCTTACCCGGTTCGTCGATGGCTGGCGCGTTCGCAAACGCACCGGTGCAGACTCCTCCAGCGCTCTCACCGCCCGCGAACGCGAAGTACTAAAATTGCTTGCCGAAGGAATGTCGGTAAAGGAGTGCGCCGTCGCTCTCAACGTCAGCGCCAAAACCGTCGAAACTCACAAATTCAACCTCATGCGCAAGCTCGGCATCCATAATAAAGCCCAGCTGGTTCATTACGCCTACCAGAAGAAAATTGTCCGCCTCCAGCTAGCCTCGTAATCACGGCTTGTTTGCGCGTCCTAACGGCACTCCATGGCGCCTTCCTTCAATGCGCCTTCATAGAACGTTCGCAACGCGTAAGAATTGGTGGTTTTTGCCTCATAGCGGTAAGGCTGAATGGTAATGGAAAACCGCTGAGCCGGGCTTCCCAGCACTCTCGCACGCTCTGCCTCGGTAGACCACCGAAAGCAAGGGTCTACGGTGTGCGCAAACAGAAAACCACGAGGCAAAAAGCTTGGAACATAATCGTCCGTAAACTCATAGTCCGCCTTCAGGTACGCCCCAGTCACCTCTGGCGCCACGGACTCGCTTGATTCCCATAGATTGCCGCTCGGCTCGTCTACGTGCAAAGTCGCAAACGGCCTGAACCCTAAGTCATCCAACCCCTCGCCATACCGAACGCGATAACGAACACGGACCCCGATAGGATTCCCCTTGGAGCCCAGTAGCAGTTCATCAGTCACCTCGACAATGCGGCTGGCCGTAACTTGCCGGGCCGTCTTCCGCTCGCTGGCCCCACGAACCAAAGACAGAGCTTGGGCCAGGCATACCGTCACAAGCACAGGGCACAGTGCGCCGGCAGCCAAAAGAGTCACCGTATTCAATCGTAGTCGAAAAATCGCATAAAACGACCAAAGAACGCCTATCGACAAGCCTGCGAGAGAAAGCAGAACGATACGCCCAAGATGAAGCCACGAGCCCCGATCCAGCAGAGGACCAAACAGCAGCGCCACCGCCACGTAGAGCGCCGTGAAGCCGCTTGCGATCAGACGCGAGTCCACTTTGGCTGCCATATCGTTCGCTGCCGCGCCTAATCTGACTTTTCAGAGGTGGCAGCTAGCCAAACCGCGCTTCTCCAGATACCGTTGATGATATTCCTCCGCATCCCAAAATGTACTAGAGGGTACTATCTGAGTGACGATTGGTTTCTTGAAACCTTTCTGCGCCTCCACCAAAGACGCCTTCGCCACCGCCTCCTGCTCCGGTGAATGATAAAAGATCGCGGAACGGTACTGCGATCCCCAGTCCGGCCCTTGCCGGTTCAGCGTTGTAGGATCGTGGTTCTCCCAGAAAACCTTTAGAAGTTGCTGAAAAGAAACCTTTTCAGGATCGAACGTCACTTCGATCGCCTCCGCATGGCCGGTGCGGTCCGTGCAAACATCCTTGTAGGTCGGTCGGTCCACGTGTCCGCCCGTATAGCCCACCCGTGCGTCCACCACGCCGGGAATCGCGCGGAAAGTCGCCTCCACGCCCCAAAAACACCCTGCCGCAAACGTCGCTTTTTCCATAGCTGTGCCTTCTGCTCCAATATAAAGGGTAGCCGCCTTGGATCCGATAACCTTCCACCAGCGAATCGCCGCTAACCTCTCTGAACGTGAGATGCTTCCCGACCGCGTCCGGATTGGCGTGGCCGTCTCAGGCGGCGCCGACTCGGTGGCTTTGTTCCGCACCCTCCACGCAATCGCCCCGGAGCATCAATGGACCCTTGTCGTCTTGCACGCGAATCACAAACTCCGAGGCACGGAATCAGATGAAGACGCCCATTTTGTCCACCAGCTGGCCGCAAATCTGGGTTCGTTCTGCACAATCGGCGAACTCCCGCTCTCCGGCGCCGGCAACCTGGAACAGGAAGCCCGCGACGCCCGCAATGCCTTTTTCCGGGAATCGATGGGCAAACACAGTCTGCACAAAGTTGCACAAGGGCACACCCAATCCGACCAGGCCGAAACGGTTCTTTTCCGTCTCCTGCGCGGTACGGGCAGCGCCGGACTCTCGGGCATCCGACCCTCGACGAAAGATGGGTTCGTTCGGCCGTTTCTCAATGTCACCCGCCAGGAAACCCGGGAATATCTGCACAACATTGCACAACCCTGGCGTGATGATTCCTCGAATCAATCACTTGCGTTTGACCGTAACCGCATTCGCCTGGAACTCCTGCCCTCCCTTGCACAAGCCTGGAATCCCCAAATTGAACACACCCTGGCATCTCTGGCCGATTGGGCCCGGGCCGAAGAGGAATACTGGGACGTTGTCATGGCTGCCCTCGGCGCCCAACATCTCACCACTGCACAGCATGCACAACTTTGCACAACGCGCGCCCTGACATCACTCCCCCTCGCTGCCGCCCGCCGCCTCGTTCGCCACGCCATTGGTCTGGTCCGGGGCGACCTCCAATCGATCGACTTCTCGCACGTCGAAAGAATCATGGCTTTGGCCGCCCAAAGCGACGGCAGCGGCCGCCTCCAAATCCCCGGCGTTGACGTAATGCGCTCGTTCGACTGGCTTCGTTTCGCACAGCCGGGAACCTATTCCCGGGATCGCCGTACGTCTTCCGTAGTCCCAATTCCAGGAGAAATTTCGCTTCCCGGCAAACTCTCCACCCTGTTGTTACAACTTCGCGACTTGGATTGTTCCTATAATAGGGTGGTGGATTGTCTGGATCGGGACCTGTTGCCCTCCTCGCTTCAGCTGCGCACCTGGCAGCCGGGGGATCAGTATCGGCCTGCCTCCCATGCCACGGCGGTCAAGCTGAAAACGCTCTTTCAGGAGGCGCGCATTCCTCTTTGGGATCGGACTTGGTGGCCTGTCCTCGCAGTGGGAGATGAGATTGTTTGGACCCGGCAGTTCGGGGTAGCTGCCCAGTTCGCCGCCACGGCGTCGACGCGTAGCGCCGTCGAGGTCACGGAGGTAGCTTGAAGAAACTTATTTACCTGGAAAGCACCTCAAACCAGGCTTTATGCGTCTATTACATTGGGGCTGCTAATCTTTAGGTCGCCTCGGTAGCGGAGTCAGAGTGAATTCAAACGTCAAAACAATTATCTTCTGGGCTGTCCTGATCTGTGTCGCGGTCCTGCTTTGGACCGTCGTTCATCAGGGGAAGAACAAGCCTGAGCGAACCATCACCTACACCGAGTTCATGAATGACGTGGAGAAGAACAACGTCAAGAACGTCGTGATTGCCGGGCAGGAGGCGAAGGCCGATTTCGTCAATGAGAATGCCACCCTGAAGACTCTTCTTCCAGCCAACTATCAGGATGTCGTCAAGGCCCTTGACGCCAAACAGGTGAATGTCGAGTTCAGAGATTCGAACACCACACCCTGGATAAGCATCCTCATCAACTACGCGCCGTTTGTCCTGGTAATCGCGTTCTGGGTCTTTTTCATGCGACAGATGCAAAGCGGCGGAAACAAAGCCCTCAGTTTCGGCAAGAGCCGCGCGCGTTTGCACTCGACCCAGCAGAAGAAGGTCACTTTTAAGGACGTTGCCGGCGTGGAGGAAGCCAAAGAAGAGCTCCAGGAAATCATCGAATTCCTGCGCGAGCCCCAGAAATTCCAGAAACTCGGCGGCCGCATCCCCAAGGGTGTGCTGCTAATCGGCGCCCCCGGTACCGGAAAAACTCTGCTCGCGCGGGCCATCGCCGGCGAAGCCAGCGTTCCATTCTTCTCCATCTCCGGCTCGGATTTCGTCGAAATGTTCGTCGGAGTCGGCGCCAGCCGTGTGCGCGATCTGTTTGAACAGGGCAAGAAAAACGCCCCTTGCATCGTCTTCATCGATGAAATCGACGCCGTTGGCCGCCACCGCGGGGCGGGACTAGGCGGCGGACATGATGAACGTGAGCAGACTCTCAACCAGCTACTGGTCGAGATGGATGGCTTTGAATCCAACGAAGGTGTCATCCTGGTCGCCGCCACCAACCGTCCCGATGTTCTCGATCCCGCACTACTCCGCCCCGGTCGTTTCGATCGCCGCGTGGTCGTAGGTCGTCCTGATGTTGGAGGCCGCGAAGCGATTCTCAAGGTCCACACCAAGAAGATTCCCTTGGGTGATGATGTCGATCTCGCCATTCTGGCCCGCGGTACGCCAGGTCTCGCCGGAGCCGACTTGGCCAATCTTGTAAACGAATCCGCTCTCAACGCCGCCCGTCAGAATCGCAAAGTGGTGATGATGATCGATTTCGAACTCGCCAAAGATAAAGTCCTGATGGGCGCGGAACGTAAATCGATGATCCTTTCGGATTCTGAAAAGCGCACCACTGCTTTCCACGAAGCCGGACACGCCGTCGTGGCTGTCGCGCTGCCTAACGCCGACCCACTGCACAAGGTCTCCATCATCCCTCGCGGCATGGCTCTCGGCATCACCATGCAGCTCCCGATCGACGACAAGCACAACTACAGCAAAGCCTATTGCGAGGATCAGTTAGCCATCCTCATGGCAGGCCGCATCGCCGAAGAGAAATACCTCAACCAGCTCACCACAGGCGCTGGCAACGATATCGAACGCGCCACCGAAATGGCTCGCAAGATGGTTTGCGAATGGGGCATGAGCGAGCTTGGCCCGCTCAGCTTCGGCAAGAAGGAAGAGCAGATTTTCCTCGGTCGCGAAATAGCCCAGCATCGTGATTACAGCGAAGAGACCGCGCTAAAGATCGATGAGCAGGTGAAGAAGTTCGTCCAAGCCGGGTACGATCTGGCCACGAAAATCATCGAAGCCAACTCCGCCGCACTCATCAAGATCGCCGAGACCTTGCTCGAACGCGAAGTTCTCGATGGCGCCGAAGTCCGAACCCTGATCGATGGTGGAACCTTGCCGCCCCACGTGCTTACGGGCTCTGGACCGAAAGACGGCGGGGAAACCCAGCAAGTCATTCGCCCCGCAGAGGGCGGACGGCGACTCCCTGGTCTGGAAGGCGAACGCCCGCAACCGGCGTAGGCGTTGATCCGGTTGCTAAACTGAGGGCGGAGATTGGACTATGTCAGACCACTTCGCCCGTCGTGAATTCCTGAAAACCGCAGCCTTGGCCGCGGCCCCGGCGCTCCTCAAATCCCAAAGCCCCAATGATCGTCTCCGCGTGGGCTGGATAGCCACCGGTAGCCGCGGCCAGTTCGTCATGAAGCAGATGTACCGCCTTAGTAAAGACGTCGTCACCGTCACCGCGGTTTGCGATACCTACCAGGGCAACCTGAACTCGGGTAAAGACATCGTCCAATCCAACGAGCCCGGGCATACCCCAAAAACCTACGTCGGCTATCGGGAACTGCTCGCCGATCCGAATGTTGATGTGGTCTTCATCAGCAGCCCAGAGCATTTGCACTATCCGATGGCAATGCAGGCCATTGCCGCCGGCAAGCACATCTACCTCGAAAAGCCCATCGCCCACACCATCGAGGAAGGCGTCGAGATCGTCGCCGCCTCCGAAAAGTCGGGAAAGGTGCTCCAGGTCGGCACTCAGAATCGCTCCAACAAGCTCTACATCCGCGCCAAGGAAATGGTGCAGAACGGCGACATCGGCGAAGTTCATTATGTCCGGGCATTCTGGTATCGGAATTTCGATGCCCAGGCCGATCCGACCAAAACCACGCCCGCTGCTTGGCGCTACGTGATCCCCGCCGACGCGACGCCGGAGAATACGGATTGGCAGCGTTTTCTTGAAGGCGCCGATCATAAGAACATCGCTTTTAGCGCCGAGCGCTACTTCCAATGGCGTAACTACTGGGATTACTCCGGTGGCATTTCAACCGACCTACTGGTGCATCAGACCGATATCAGTAACTTCGTTTGCGACCGCACGGTACCTTTCTCCTGCATGGCTTCCGGCGGAGTCTACCAGTGGGGCAAGGAAGCTCATGATGACCGTGAAGTGCCGGACACCTTGAGCGCGGTCTATGAGTACCCGGACCGCTTCCATCTGAATTACTCCTGTTACTTCGGAAACGACCAATACGGGTACGGGGAGCAGTTCATGGGGCACGACGGCACCATTGAAGTGATGGACCGTCAGAACCTGCACTTCTACCCCCAGCCTAAGTTCATCAAGGGTCATTCGCCTTTCACGAAACAAAGCGAACTTCACCTGAACTACCTGAAGGACTTCAACCAGCCTGACGCCACCGCGGACCACGTCCACAACTTCCTGATGGCGGTGCTCGGGAAAGAAAAAGCCATCGCCCCCGCGCGCGCCGGCCAAATCGCGGCCATTCCCGGGCACCTGGCCACACTTAGTTATCAACGGAATCACAAGGCGTTTTGGGACCCTACGAATAACAAGGTTCATTACTCCTGAAGCTTTCGGATTTCGATTACCAGCTACCAGAGGAACTAATCGCGCAATCCCCGCCAGCCGAGCGCGACGCGGCTCGCATGCTGGTGGTGGAGCGTAGTTCCGGTACTTTGCATGACTCGCATTTTCGGGACCTACCCAGCTTCATCAAGGCAGGCGATTGCATTGTCTTCAATCGTTCGCGAGTCATTCCATCGAGGCTCTTTGGCCGCAGCGAATCGGGCGCCGTCATTCAGCTCTTCCTCCTGAAACCCGTCGGTGAACTGCGCTGGATCGCCCTAGGCCGACCGGGCCGGAGGCTGCTGCCGCGCCGTGTCATCACCTTTGATCACGGAGTGACGGCGCAAATCATCGAAACGCACGAGCGTGGAGAGCGCTTAGTGGAGTTCCAGGGGGTCGCCAGTAACCAAGAGCTACTCGCTTTCCTCGAAGAGTTCGGGCACATTCCGCTACCACCCTACATCCATCGCAAGGACACACCTCTCGACCGCTCGCGCTATCAAACGGTTTTCGCGCAGGAGCGAGGCTCGGTCGCGGCGCCCACCGCGGGCTTGCACTTCACGCCGGAGATGCTCGGCCAACTCCACGCTCCTATCGCGCATGTCACCTTGCACGTCGGCCTGGGAACCTTCCAGCCCATCGATCGGGAGGACTTCGAGAACCACACGCTGCATCACGAGAGCTACCGTATCGATCCGGAAGACTGGCATAGGATCGAACAGGCAGAGCGAGTGCTGGCAGTAGGAACCACCAGCGTTCGTACGATCGAGTCCGCTGCCCGGTCCGGCCAACTCGCCGGCGAAACAGACCTGTTCCTTTTTCCCGGCGCCAGCTTCAAAAAGACCGGCGCCTTGCTGACTAACTTCCATTTGCCTAAGTCCAGCCTGCTGTTACTCGTCTGCGCACTCGGCGGCACGGAGCTCATCCTGAAGGCCTACCGCCACGCGGTCGAACAGCGTTACCGTTTCTTCTCCTATGGCGATTGCATGTTAGTCATCTAAGGCAGCCAAGGCGGCCTGCCCCAGCGACAATCCTCCGTCATTCGCCGGGACCACGCGATGCAGCAGCACCTCAAAACCATCCGCGCGGAGGAGTTCCACCGACCTGCGCACTAGCCTCACGTTCTGAAAGACGCCGCCCGTCAACCCGACAAGATTCAAACCCGTCTGATGGCGTCCAAGCACCCCGATCTCCCAAACCCAGCGCGCCAGCGCTTCATGAAAACCGGCCGCGATCTCTTCCCGCGCAACTCCCGCGCGCAGGTCGTCGACAATGGCTCGTAACAGGGGCGCAGGATCAAGCAGATTAGAAGGATAGATACGTGCGATGGAGCCGCAAAGGGATTCCAGTTCAATCGCCGCCTGTCCCTCATAACTGACACGCTGCCGCACCCCGATCAGCGCCGCCGCTGCATCAAACAGCCGTCCCATACTGCTTGAGTCTACACAGTTCAAGCCACGCTCCAGTTGGCGTTCAAGCACACGGACTTCCCGGGAAGCCAGAGCGGCCACGCAAGGCAGATCCGCGTCCCATGGAATCCCCGCGGCGCGCAAATGTGAGAGCGCCGTCCGCGCCGGAGACTTGATAGAGGCATCGCCGCCCGCCAGGGACACATACCGAAGATGGGTAAGGCGCTCAAACGATTTGCCGCGCACCACCAGAGCCTCGCCGCCCCAAATGGCTTCGTCAGTCCCGTAGCCCGTACCGTCGAACGCGATTCCGATGATGGGCGTCTCGAGCGGTAAAGCAGCCTCCGCGATCAGCGAAGCCACGTGCGCGTGATGGTGCTGAACCTTGAAAACTTGAATGCCTCGCTGCCGCGCAAATTCCGCCGCCCAGTGCGCCGATTGATACCCCGGATGCAGGTCACAAACCACCCGCCTGGGTTCCACGCGAAACAGGCGCAGCATATGGTCCAGCGCGCGCTCAAAAGCCTGCTGAGTCTCCAATGTTCCCATGTCGCCGATGTGCTGGCTGAGGTATGCGAAGTGCCCTTTGGTGATGCAGAACGTGGATTTCAGCTCACCGCCCACGGCGAGCATGGCGCCAACCTCGCGCGGTAACCGCACGGGCATCGGAGCATAGCCGCGCGACCGCCGCAGCGGCATTTCATGACCCTCAAACGTCCGCACCACGGAGTCGTCGCACACCACTTCGATGTCGCGATTGTGGGTAAGGAAGGCATCGGCCATCCCCGCCAGCTGCTCGTGGGCTTCCTCATTCTCACGAACAATCGGCTCGCCCGAAGGGTTCGCCGAAGTCATCACCAGAGGCCGTTCGCCGACAAGCAGCGTATGAAGCGGCGAGTAAGGCAGCATCACCCCGACGTAGCCATTGCCGGGAGCGACTTCGCTCGATAGCGCGGTAAACGGCCGCTTGCGAAGCAGCACGATGGGCCGCTGGCGAGACATCAGCAAACGCGCCTCTTCTTCACCCACTTCGGCGATCCGGCGTGCGCCTTCCAGGTCTCGGGCCATCACCGCGAAGGGTTGTTCGAAGCGGTGCTTTCGCTCGCGCAGTCGCGTCACAGCCTCATCGCTGGTAGCATCGCAAACCAGATGAAAACCACCGATGCCTTTCACCGCTAGAATCGCCCCGCCGACCAGCAACTCGCGAGCCGCGTCAATTGACATATCCAGACGCGGGCCGCACTGGGCGCATGCATTGGGCTGCGCATGAAAGCGGCGATTGGCCGGGTCATGATACTCAGCCGCACAGTCTGCACACATCGGGAAGGCCGCCATCGTCGTCGCCGCACGGTCATAGGGAAGGTCCCGAATGATGGTGAAGCGCGGGCCGCAGTTGGTGCAGTTCAGGAACGGGTACTTGTAACGCCGGTCCGCCGGGTCATTCAGCTCTCGGAGGCAATGCTCACAAGAGGCGATGTCGGGGGAAACCGGAGCGCTTTCCGAAGCCGCGCTTGCACTCGCGAGAATGATGAAGGTCTCATCACCAGAACAAGGAATCTCGGAAAAAGCGACTCCGTCGACAACGGCAAGAGGTGGCAGCCGGCCCAGCAGGTCCTCCCCGAACTGCTGGAGCGCCTCAACATCACCCTCCACTTCAATGGTCACTCCCGAGCTGTGATTCTGAACGGACCCGGTGAGGCTGTTTTCCCGCGCCAGGTTGTAAACAAACGGGCGAAAGCCCACGCCCTGCACGATGCCCGTGATCTCGATGCGGCGGCGACGGGGCGGCATAGCAAGATCATGCCATAGCTTTGCGTATGCGAAATGCGTTGGAATTTCGGAAGAGAAGGTTAAGCAATTCCGCACTCAGCAGTTGGGATATGCAGAAATACGACATCTCGCTCAAGCTATTGTTACGTTCTTCCGGCGCGAGCGTTCTGCATGCCCTGACCGGCGGCGTGGCCGTGGGGAAATGGCTGGATGTGGAGATGCCCGAAGTGCGGAATACGCGCGTCGATCTGCTGGGTGAGATGGCGGATGGGAATCTGCTGCATATAGAACTGCAAAGCACTCACGACACCGGGATGGCGCTAAGGATGGCGGAATATTGCCTCAGGGTTTACCGGCTGTTTGGCAGGTTTCCCCGGCAAGTTCTGCTCTATGTGGGCCAACCTCCACTACTGATGGCGACCACGTTGCGAGGGCCCTCCACTCCGCGCTGCGCGGGGCTGGCGTTTGGCTACGAGGCCGTCGACATTCGCGATTTCGATAGCGAGCGGCTACTGGAGAGCGTCGATATCGGCGATAATATGATTGCCGTGCTGGCCGCGCTGCGAGATCAACGGACCGTCGTCCGGCGGATTTTGGCGCGTATTGCGGAGTTGGAACCCACTGAGCGGGAAGCGGCGTTGGGCCAGTTGCTTCGCATTGCCGGCTTGCGGGAGTTGGAAGAGGTTGTAGAACGGGAGGCGAGAGGGATGCCGGTATTTAACCCCATCATGGATAACAAGGTGCTGGGCCGTGAGATTAAGCGCGGGATCGAGATCGGGCGGGTGGAGGGCGAATTGAAGATATTACGCCGCCTGATGGAGACGCGGTTTGGCCCTATACCCGATTGGGCCGAGAAGCAGATCGCCCGCTATTCGGTCGAGCAAGCGGAAAGCCTGGCCGTGCGCGTCCTGAGTGCGGAGAGTCTCGAGGATTTGCTCAAGTAGATCAGTAAGCAGATCATGAAGTACCTGACTGAATACGGCGATGGGGAGATCGCGCGGAGGTTGGCGCTTGAGATTCGCCAGATCACGACTCGGCCCTGGGCATTGATGGAAGTATGTGGGGGCCAGACCCACTCGATCATCCGCAACGGAATCGATGAGCTGCTGCCGCCGGAGATTGAACTGATCCATGGTCCGGGCTGCCCGGTTTGCGTTACTCCGCTGGGGCTGATCGATCAGGCGCTGGAGATTGCCGCGCAGCCTGGTGTGATCTTCTGTTCCTTTGGAGATATGCTGCGCGTTCCAGGCAGCGCCAAGGATTTGTTCCGGGTGAAGAGTGAAGGTGCGGACGTACGCATAGTCTATTCGCCTTTGGACGCCGTGAGTATTGCACGGCGGTCGCCGGAGCGCCGGGTGGTGTTTTTTGGTATCGGGTTTGAGACTACCGCGCCCGCGAACGCCATGGCAGTGAAACTGGCGAGCCAGCAAGGGCTTACCAATTTCTCGATGCTGGTTTCCCACGTCCTGGTCCCGCCGGCCATTGAGGCGATCATGACTTCGACGGGCAACCGGGTGCAGGCTTTTTTGGCGGCCGGCCATGTTTGCAGCGTGATGGGCTACTGGCAGTATCCACCTTTAGCGGCGCGCCATCAGGTGCCGATTGTGATTACAGGATTCGAGCCCTTGGATGTGATGGACGGGATTCGCCGGGCCATCGCGCAGCTGGAATCGGGCCGGCATGAAGTGGAAAATGCATACGAACGCGCGGTGAATTTTGAAGGTAACGGCGTGGCGCAGCAGATTCTGGATGACGTTTTCGAGGTAACGGATCGGGCGTGGCGCGGGATCGGCGTGATCCCCAACAGTGGCTGGAGCCTGCGTCCCGCCTACCGTGAATTCGACGCGGCATATCGGTTTACGGTCGCCAATATTCAGACGCGCGAATCGGAGTTGTGCCATAGCGGGGAAGTGTTGCAAGGGCGTTTGAAGCCCAATGAATGCCCTGCGTTCGGCAAGGAATGCACTCCGCGCAAGCCGCTGGGAGCAACCATGGTTTCGAGCGAAGGCGCGTGCGCGGCGTACTATAACTACGGACGCTTCCTGACGATCTCCGCCGCCAACTGAATGAACTTTGAAAACTGGTCCTGCCCATTACCGCTGCTGGATTACCCGAATATCGTCCTGGGTCATGGCGGCGGCGGGAAGCTTTCCGCGGAGCTGATTGAACATCTTTTCCTTCCCGCGTTCGGGAATCCGGCGTTGTTGAACCTGGGAGATTCATCGGTGCTCACCGTGCCCGGGGGGCGGCTGGCGTTCTCGACGGATTCCTTCGTGGTGCGGCCGCTGTTCTTCCCCGGGGGCAGCATTGGCGAACTGGCCGTGAATGGCACCGTCAATGATCTGGCGATGAGCGGGGCGCGGCCCTTGTATCTGAGCGTAGGCTTCATTCTGGAGGAAGGTTTTGCGGTCGCGAGCCTGGCCGAGATTGTCGCGCGCATGGCGAGCGCGGCGGCCGAAGCCGGAGTCGAGATCGTGACCGGCGATACCAAGGTGGTGGAGCGCGGGCACGGGGATGGCTGCTACATCAACACTTCGGGAATCGGGGTGGTTCCGGACGGCGTGCGGATTGGTCCGAGCCTGGCGCGCCCGGGCGACGTAATCCTGGTCAGCGGTACCATCGGCGATCACGGCATGGCGATCATGAGCGTGCGGGAAGGGCTGGAGTTTGACACCGTTATTGAGAGTGATTGCGCTCCGCTGAGTGCGCTGGTGGCCGATTTGGTTCCCCTGGGGGGCATTCATGCGCTCCGCGATCCCACAAGGGGCGGCGTAGCTTCGTCACTCAACGAGATTGCGGCGAGTTCGAAAGTGGGCATGGTGATTGAGGACACGCGGATACCGGTGGAGCCGGAGGTGCAGGCCGCCTGCTCCCTGCTAGGCCTCGACCCCTTGTTTGTGGCTAATGAGGGCAAGCTGATCGCTGTCGTGGCTCCCGAAAGTGCCGGCGCGATTCTGGAATGTATGCGGAATCACCAGGTGGCAGCGCGAGCCTGCGTCATTGGGCATGTCACCGAGAAACATCCAGGGCTGCTGGTGAGCAAAACCAGGATCGGGGCCACGAGAGTGGTGCCGATGCAGCTTGGCGAGCAGTTACCCAGAATCTGCTAACACCCCCATCCCTTTTTCCGCCGCTTCCCATGCCTTTGCAGGATAGCGCGGGACCTGTATCCGGTCATACGCTTGTTCCAGAATCTCCTCGCAAACAACATAGCGAGAAAGGACAAGTGATGAATCGGAAGAATGTGGCGGCTGTTACGGTCGCCGTTATTTGCAGCTTCGGATGGGGATGCGCCAAGAAGGTTGCGGCCGCTCACCCCGCTGCGCCCACACCAACGTCAGCAGCCGCTACCAAGCCAGCGCCCACCCAGACTCCGGTGCGACAACAACCGGTACAGACTGCCTCGGCAGCAAAATCCAACATGCCCGACCAAGCGACGCGCGATCAGATCCAGACTTTGCTGAACCGGATTCAAGATGCCTACTTCGACTACAACACCGGCAACCTCAGGCCGGATGCCGAGGCGGCGCTTCGAGCGGATTCGAACACGCTGGCAACCATTCTGCGTCAATATCCGGATTACAAGCTCACTGTCGAGGGTTATTGCGATGAGCGCGGCTCGGAAGAGTATAACCTTGGCTTGGGGGAAGAGCGGGCCAAGCGAGCCAAGCAGTATCTGGTGGATTCGGGAATCCCGTCGACGCAACTGTTGACCGTCAGCTTCGGTAAAGATCGGCCGGTTTGCGAGCAGCATGACGAATCCTGCTGGCAGAAGAACCGGCGCGTCCACATTACCCAGGCGCAGAATCAGACCCAGGCGCAGAAATGAAGCTCTTGGTGAGTGGCGCGGCCTTGATTCTCTGGGCGAGCCTTCTGGGCGCCCAGACGCCTGCCCAACAGGAACCCACCTATAACGGAACATGGGTATCGCAGAAAGACAAAGACGTCAAGTTGGTGATGCAGACCACGGGCGACAAGATCCACGTGCAAGAATTCAAAGGCAGCGAGATGAAGTGGGAATACACATGCGGACTCTCCGGCAAGGCCTGTAAATTCAAGGAAGGCATGCACGAGGCGACGGTCTCTCTTTGGCAAAACGGGCCAAAGCTGGTGGAACTCTGCACGCGCGGCGACAGCGTGACAAAGAGGAGATTTACCCTGGCTGACAAAGGCAGCACGTTGGATGTCGAGGTGCTGCCGATTTCACCACCGGGCGAAACTCAAACTCTCGCTTATTCACGCGATTAGGCTTTTTCACCAGTGCTACGATACAGGCCAAGCGAACCTGTGCCGATGCGAATCTGGCCAATCCTTCTGCTTGGCTTTAGCACGCTGGTCCTGTTGATTGCGTTCTCCGGGTTCAGCGCACTGGAGCGGGCGCGGTCCATTTACGCGGGCGTTTCCGAGTTGCATGACACCGAGCAGCATGCGGAGCGGCTTTTGGCCAAGGTGCGGTCCGATATTCTTTCGTCGGCTATTGTGGTGCGCGACGATTTGTATCAGAACTCAGGCCCTGAAGATGAACAGCGCGCGGAATTGCGCCGTTTGCAGATCTCGACCACGGCGGCTTTGGTGGAACTCAGGCCATTGATTCCCAAGGAAGACGCCCCAAAACTCGAAACTATGCGCCAGGATTTGAACGACTACTGGCATTCGCTGGACGCTCTGTTCCTATGGACGCCGGAACAGAAGGCGAGACTGAACCGGGCGTTTCTTCACGACGAGATTTTCCCGCGACGCCAGGCGGTGTTAATGCTACTGGGGCAGGTGGAGGAACTGAACCGGGACAGCATCCAGACGCGCCGGAAGGATATCGACCGGCGCGAGCGCGACCTTCCGGTGTTCGTCTCGCGCTTGATCGGCGCTACGATTCTGGTCGGTATTCTGGTGGCGATCGCCAGCGCGGTCAGGATTTCGGCTCTGGAATCGCACGCATCGAAGCAGCAAGCGGCGGTGGTCGCGGCGGGCGAGGAACTGCGCAACCTGTCGCGCCAATTGGTGGAGACGCAGGAAGAGGAGCGGCGCTCGCTTTCCCGGGAGTTGCACGACCAGATCGGACAGCTTTTAACAGCCATTCGGATTGGCGCGGGAAACCTGGAGGACGACCTGCCGGAGGATTCCGATCGAGCGAAGCTGCAACTGGATCAGATCAAACGGCTCTCCGAACAGACCCTGCGCACCGTGCGGGACCTTGCCATGGGGTTGCGTCCAGCGATGCTGGACGATTTGGGACTTGGGGCCGCACTGGAATGGCAGGCGCGGCAGCATTCGCGGCTCTGCGGCGTTCCCGTGTCAGTGGAACTGGACGGGACGGAAAATCTCTCCGACTCACAACGTACCTGCGTTTACCGCGTGGTGCAGGAAGCACTGACGAATATTGCCAGGCACGCTGAGGCGCGGAATATTGAAGTAAGCGTGAAGAGCGCCGCGGGTGGCATCTCGATTGTGGTGCGCGATGATGGCCGGGGGTTCGACGTTGCGGAGACTGGTTCCGGAAAAGGGCTGGGCTTGCTCGGAATCAAGGAACGCGTGAGGCAGTTGGGTGGTGAGGCGAGCCTTGAGTCGGAGCGCGGTTCGGGCACCCGTTTGAAGGCGTGGCTGCCGCTGGAGATCAAGGGCGAATGGAAAAGAGCGGCGTCTTGACGCGAACCAGAATCTTGCTGGCCGACGATCATGGGATCGTGCGGCAAGGCCTACGCGCGGTGCTTTCTCGCGAACCTTCATTTGAAGTGGCGGGCGAGAGCGGCAACGGGCGCGATGCGGTACGGCTGGCGGAAGCGCTGGATCCGCATATCGTTATCATCGATATTTCCATGCCGGAGTTGAATGGCATAGAGGCTGCGGCGCAGATTCTAGCACGCAATCCGCGCACGGGAGTGATTATCCTCAGCATGCACGCGGATGAAACCTATCTATTGCGGGCTTTGAATGCGGGGGTGAAAGGGTATTTGTTGAAGGAGTCCGCCGAGGTGGATTTGAACCGGGCGGTACACCTGGTGGCCCAAGGGAAGACGTTTTTCAGCCCGGCGATCACCAGCGCTCTCATGGATGACTACCTTCGATACATGCAGCAGCGCAGCCTGCAGGATTCGTACGATTTGTTGACGGATCGAGAGAAAGAAGTGTTGCAGCTACTGGCGGAAGGAAAGTCGAACAAGGAAGTGGCGGGTTTGTTGGAAGTGAGTCCGCATACTGTGGAGAGCCACCGGATGAAGCTGATGCAGAAGTTATCTCTGCACAATACGGCTGAGATTGTGCTGTACGCGGTGCGGAAGAAGATTATTACTTGAGATGAAATTCCTGGCCGATCTCCTGCAGGCAAATCCGATCCGCGCCTGCCGCCGCCAATAGCCGATCAATGGGTTCGCCAACTGGTTCGCTGCTCAACTCAAACGTCTGATGATGCACGGGCAGAATGAATTCCGCGCCCGCATCGTCCGCCATCTTCAAAGCCTGCTCCGGGTTGCAATGCGCGCTGATCCAGGGGTTGTATGCGCCGATCGGCATGATTGCCAGATCGATTTTTCCCATGGTCCGGAGTGGGCGGAAGGTGTCGGTCCAAGCCGTATCACCGCCAAAAAGTACTCGGTAGCGTCCGGCCTCGATCACGTAACCGTTGTAGCCGCGCTGCGTATCGGTTTGCATGCGCGCTCCCCAGTGATTCACTTCGAAGGCGCGCACCGTGACGGGTCCGATTCGCGTGACCTCGTTCCAACCCAGTTCTCGTACTGCGTCGTAGCGGCCGGCCCTTAATAAATCCGCCGTTTTCGCAGCGGTCACCACGCTGGTACGTTTGCTCTCCAAAGCGCGCAGGGTGGGCAAATCGAAATGGTCCATGTGGGCGTGCGACAGCAGGATCAGATCAGGCTTGGGAATTTCGCGCGTATCCGCCGCGGGAGCAACCAACCGTTTGAGCCCCAGGGTGAAAGGGCCCAAACTCAGTCCGATGCGATTGCTCAAAACGGGGTCCGTAACGATAGTGAATCCATCGATGCGGATGACCACCGTGCTGTGGCCAATCCAGGCGGCGTGAAGGCCTTCGTTTGCCCACTTCGGGAAACACGGGTGATGAGGGGCCACTAAGACGGGTCTTTTCAGATCAGCGGAGAAACGCTCCCAGAACATGGGGGCGAAGCGGAACGCTGCACCAGCGAGGGAGGTAGCCACACGTTATGAGATGCTCGGCCATTCCTTTCGGTGCAACAACGGTAAAATTCCGACCATTCCATTAAAAAGTGTAAAACTTTACAAATTGCTACAGATTCCCAAAAAAAAGTTTTGATTAGCTTACCGAAATGGGTGTATTACTTCAATGTTGCCGGATTTCCAGACTAATCACGGCACAAAAGGAGGTCGCGCAAATGCTTCTTTTCGAGCGTTCGATTCGTTTTCCTTACATCGCTCTCGCGCTCGTTGTCTTTTCCCCCTTAGCCCAAGCCCAGGTGCTCTTCACGGACAACCTCGCCACGTGGCAGGCCGCCGCGGGCTCGGCTATTAACACAACTTCCAATTACGGGGCAACCAGCACCGCGCTGGGTACTGGTTCGGTCGGTTATCCAGCCGGTACCGTCGTCACGATAGGCGTTAGTTGGAACACCTGGTGCTGCGGCTACACGGGCGAAGCAATTTGGACCGATGGCGCCCAGTCCACGACGCTATCGTTTACGGGGCTTGGCGCTTTTGGGGTACAGGTCGAGCCTGACCTATATCAGTCGGAAAGCATTACGGTAACGTTGTCTAACGGCCAAACCATTACCGATACGGTGAACGGCGACGCGGGCGCGCAGTTCTTCGGCTTCGTTGGTTCGGGCATCACATCGCTAACGATCACCGACGGTTCCAACGACGATTTTGCTTTTGGCAACTTTTACTCGGCTGCCGTGGCGAACAACGTAATGATCACCAGCGCGGACCTGGTGAGCAACACGGTGGCGGTGACTCTGACGGGTGACAGTGCGACGACCGGCGCTTTGACCGTAACCGCAAATGGTGTTTCGAATATGTTCTCCGCTCAGTACAACGGAGGCGCGGCGGTGGGCCCCGGCACTTACAACGTTCCCTTCACGCGAACCAATATGCCCGCCGACGTTTACTCCACCGTGACCGCCCAATGGAACGTCGGGAGTTCCCCGGCGATGGCCATGTACACACTGCCGGATTCCTGGGAGGTTCGCGGCGTGATCCGTCACTCCCAATACAATGTCCCAACGGAGTCCTCGTGCACCGGCCCCCTGGTGACCGCTTATGTCACCAATCTATCCTGCAAGACGTTCACTCAAACGACGTTCGAAAACAATTTTGTGAGGCAAACACAACTGAATGGCACCGGGTCGTCCAATAGCTTTGGCTTCGTGAAGCCCATCTACATCACCAGTTGCGCAGGGGCGAAAAAGCCGGCCGGGGCCACCGCGTCCAACACTTTCGTCCAGGTTTCGACGATTACCGGAGACTGCAACACACAATTAGTGCCGAATTCTTCCGTTGCCACGTTTCCCGACCCGAACACCTCGAGCCCACCCAGTTCGGTCTGTGGGGATTCGATTTTGCTCGTGCAATCCAGCCAGACCAACCTCGCCGTTAAAAGCGTCGCTGATTTGTGTCCCGCGTGCTCAGGCGATTTCCGGGGCACCAACGGCCACATCGATGATTTCTCTTCCATCCCATCCTGCAACCCTCTGAATATTAAGGATCTGGGAAATTTCTGGACTGCCGATACACAGGGGCAAAGCAATTGAGGAGGACGCAACCATGACTGAAAATACTCAAAAACAAATCTTTTTGTGTTCCGTTGCGGCTCTGGTCTGCCTGGCGTTAAGCTCTTCCGCCCTGGCCGCGGAGGCGCTTGTACCCGGTACATCGATAGCGCTGGATAAAGACAAGAACGTAACTGCGCGGGTCGACCAGGGTCCCGATGGCTTGAGCGTGTCGTTAATGGCCGCAGGCTCACCGGCACGCACAATTGGGCTGCCCAAGGATATCGGGGCCGTCGATACCATCGCCCTGGTGTCGGGGTCAAAGGTCGCTGTTATCGGCGAGGTGAGTTCTTCCGGAAAGGAATTGTTGCTTTATAACGAGAGCGGCACACAGCCGGTAGATCAGATCCTGTGCTACCAGCCCGCCATTTCTCCGGACGGGACGCGCGTGGCTTTTACAAGATTCTTCCCAGGCCACTTCGTGAATGAGCAACAAGCCAGTAACACGGCGATGCTCTATGACATTCGGAGCGGAGCGGCAGGGAACCGGGCGGCCGGCACCCCCGTAAGCGACGACCAGGATGTCGGATTCCAGCTGTACCCTCACGAAACGAACGCCGCTCCGACGCACACTTTCATGTCGGACAACTACTTCTGGAGTCCGGATTCGACGCGCATGATATTCCTCGATGAGCAATATCCCAAGCCCGCCACGTCCGCCAAGGCAGCGGTGCCGAGGAATATTCACTTGCCTCCCGGAGCCGGTTTGACGTTCGTGATGGTGGACTTCACCTCCGGATCGCCCAAGGTGAGTTCGTTTGAGACTGACATTTGCGCCACGCACACCGGCCCTACTTGTTTCGTACGACTCACCGGGGTAGAGTTCGGCGCGACCGGAATCAAAGCGGACCTGAAGGGCTTTGATGTCAAGGCGGCATTTCAAAGGTCCGTCGAGCTGACGCCGGATCAATTCGTACCGTTGCAGTAAGGGGACGAACGCCCCCGATCCTTTTTTCCGCCCGCCTTTCGCCGATGGAAACAATCTGCGGGGCGGGCGGAGATTTCCTCGCCAAGTGCTCGCCGACTCTTCGTCTGCCCTGTTTCTCAAAAGGGAAATTGATGAGAACAATTTCCGTGGAAGGCACTAGAGAAAACAGATAAAGAAGAGTTGCCGCTAACCGATACAACCAATGGACATGCTTGAGCAAGACGAGGAAGTGATTCGAGAGTTCCTGGTGGAGAGCCACGAAAACCTCTCCCGGTTGGACCAGGAAATTGTCGAGTTGGAGAAGCACCCCAAGCACGCCCCGCTTCTCGCGAGCATTTTCCGAACGATTCACACCATCAAGGGCAGTTGCGGCTTTCTCTCGTTTACCATTCTGGAGAAAATCACGCACCAGGCCGAGAGCATCCTCAGCCAATTGCGGGATGGCAAGCGTGACCTGAATCCGCAGGTGGTTTCGTTGATTCTGGAAACCGTGGATGCCATTCGAAAGATGCTGGCTTCCATTGAGGCGACTGGGCGCGAGGGTTCGGACAGCTTTGACGACTTAACCGACCGCCTGCGGGATGAGGCGCGAGGTTCGATCAGCATTGAGAGCGAACCTATCCCCGAGGCACGCGTAGTGAAACAACCATCAAAAGAGGCGATCGACCCAGCGGAGAGTCCCTTGATAGTGGCCTTGGAACCGGCGGAGGAAACCGCCCCAGCCGCGCACCCGGAAACGTCGGCCGTGGCGGATGCAAACATCCGCGTCGGAGTCGGGCTGCTGGACAAGCTCATGGATCTGGTGGGAGAGTTGGTCCTGACGCGGAACCAGATTCTCCAATTCAACGCGGAGCGCGAGGATGCCGCTTTGAACGCCACCTCTCAGCGGCTGAACCTGATCACAACTGAGTTGCAGGAAGGCGTGATGAAAACACGCATGCAGCCCATCGGCATGGTCTGGAACAAGCTGCCGCGCGTGGTTCGGGACATGGCCGTGGCTCTCGGCAAGCAGATCAAACTGGAACTGGACGGAACCGGGACGGAGCTGGACCGGACCATTATCGAAGCGATTAGTGACCCACTGGTCCATCTGGTGCGGAATTCCTGCGGGCATGGAATCGAGCGGCCCGATCTCCGGATACGGGCGGGCAAGCCGCCGCAGGGGACGCTGACACTGCGCGCGTATCACGAAGGCGGTCAGGTTAACATCGAAATCGCCGACGATGGCGCCGGAATCGACGTGCAGCGCGTGAAGCGCAAAGCCATTGAGAAGGGTCTGATCCGATCGGATTACGCGGAGAAGATGAGCGATCGAGAAGCGCTCAGTCTGGTCTTTCTCGCTGGATTCTCCACGTCCGAAATCATTACCAATGTCTCGGGACGGGGCGTCGGCATGGATGTGGTGAAATCTCACATCGAGAAGATCGGCGGCGTGGTCGACATGTTCAGCCGGCCCGGCGAGGGTACTACAGTCCGACTCAAAATCCCTCTCACTCTGGCAATCATTCCCGGGTTAGTGATCTCGAGCGGCGGAGAATTGTTCGTCATCCCCCAGGTGAGTCTCATCGAACTGATCCGTGTAGAGAAAGGCTCCCTCGATAAGTTCATCGAGCACGTGCATCAGACTCCGGTGTACCGCAGGCGGGGAAGTTTGTTGCCGATCGCCTACCTCAACCAGGTGCTGGGCCTGGCCAACGACGAGGATGCCGAGGCCGTCAACATTGTGGTTCTGCAGGCCGAAGACCGCCAGTTTGGCCTGGTGGTGGATAGCATCTATGACACTCAGGAGATTGTGGTTAAACCTCTCGCCAAGCAACTCAAAGGGCTTTCCGTCTACGCCGGGGCAACGATCATGGGGGACGGCCGCGTAGCCCTTATCCTCGACGTGCTCGGGGTCGGCCAGTCTTCCGGAGTATTAACAGACTTGCGCGAGCAAGGGCGGGGCGTGTCGGAGAAGAAAATGCAGTCGGAAGTGGAACGGCAGCGCCTCTTACTATTCCGCACCGGGTCATTTGAACGTCTGGCCGTGCCGCTGACTTTGGTGGCCAGGTTGGAAGAATTTCCGCGAGCATCGATCGAGCGCGCCGGCGGAAGGGAAGTCGTTCAGTATCGCGACAGAATCCTACCGCTGGTGGACCTCCAAACCGTACTCGAATCGAGCGGGCCGGACCGGGACACACCCGCCGATCCAGTACAGGTGATCGTGTTCAACGATCTGGACCGCAGCGTAGGCCTGGTAGTGGAACAGATTCTGGATATTGTCGAGGAAGCGGTCACAGTGCGACAGAAGACCAGTCGGGACGGCCTGCTCGGTTCGGGCGTCGTGGGCAGCCAGGTAGCGGATTTTCTCGATTTGAACTACGTGATCCGAGGGGATTGGTTTGGCGGCAACGCGGACGCCACCACTGCCAAGAGAATTCTGGTCGTGGAGGCGTCAAGATTCTCGCGGGGATTGATCCGGAGCGGCCTGGAAATGGCCGGTTATCACGTAACCGAAGCGGCCGATATGGCGGAGGCGATACAGGGTCTTGAACGGCACCCTGTGGATATCGTCGTGGCCGCACTTGGTCTCCCTCCCAACGGTTGTTCCGGACTGCATGACGCGATGAGCCGCAGGCCGGAGTGGAAGAATATACCGATTCTGGCGTTGGCGGACGCTGCCGATCCAACGCCGGGCCCCTCGGGCCCGCCGATTTTCGAAGACTGCCAACCGAAGTTTGACCGGGAAGCCATGCTGGAATCCCTGTTGCGTCTGGCTTCCGCGACGGCGGCGCCCGTGTGCGTTTTGGAGGGCAAATAGAATGGCATCGGAAACCGCGACCACCAAGCCAGGGGCCGCTCAAAACAGCGGACAGTTCGCGACATTCTTTGTGGCGGACCTGTTCTTCGGAGTCGACGTTCTGCGTGTACAGGAGGTGCTGCGCTTCCAGCAAATGACGCGCGTACCGAAGTCCCTTGAGGTGATTGAGGGGCTGATCAACCTGCGCGGGCAGATCGTGATGGCAATTGACATGCGAAGGCGGCTCGGCTTACCGCCGCGGTCCGACGGCCAGGACCCCATGAACATCGTGGTGCGCACCGAGGATGGCGCGGTGAGCTTACTGGTGGATGAAATTGGAGACGTATTGGACGTGGATGCCGCCACGTGGGAAAAGCCGCCCGATAACCTCGACCTGGCCACGCGCGAGATTATTGGCGGAGTCTACAAACAGAAGGACCGGCTCCTGCTGGTTCTGGACGCTGAGCGGACGGCGGATCTTTCGGGGGCGGAACAGCGAAGCACCACGGCGATGACCGGGCGGGCATGAAATCGGGAGAGAAACGAAAATGACGAACAAGAGTATCGATAAGAGCAAGAAGGCGACTCCCGCGGCGGGTACAGACCGCCCGACGAGAGGTGCAGGAGCGGCGGTAGCCGATTGGCCCCACGAAGCGCCACGCACCCGGCCTGCTGCCGTGCAGGTCAGTTGGCCGCAGGTCGGTGCGGACTCCATCGCTCGCCGGTATGGCATGGACGATAACAACCTTGCCTCGCGGCGGCAGTTCATCCGGCTCGACGAACAGGACCGCGTGCTGCTGGAAGAGATGGCGCCCTGGGCTCAGGGGGTTGCGGCGGATATTGCGCGCGAGTTTTACGACTGGCAGTTTGCCTTTCCCCCGACGCGCCAGTTCTTTGAGACGATGTCTTCCGAGAAGGGCATGCCCCTGCAGGGCCTTAGGACGCATCTTGAGGCCGCTCAGGCCGGATATATCGTCGAAGTTTTCGCGGGCGCCTCGATCAATTGGGATATTCGCTACTTCGAGAAACGCCTCCACGTGGGCTCGGTGCATGACCGGATCAATCTGCCATTCAAGTGGTACGTAGGGTCGTACCCGGAATACCAGAAGCTGTTTTCGCGCTACTTGCGGCGGGACATCGCGGACGAGGGGAAAGTGGTGGAGATAGAAGCGGCACTGGGGCGGGTGTTTAATCTCGACTTGCAGGCCATTGGGGATGCTTTCACTCTGAACACGCTCGAGGGAATGCTGACATCGAGCGGCATTCGGTTGGATGACGTCTCGTCGAGCGGCGACCGGGCGGAACAGGTCGGCAAAATCAAACAAGTTCTGAGCACGCAGTTGAACAACTTCGTCGCGTCGATGAAACATATGGGCGAGGAGCACGACAAAGGCGACATTGATGTCATCATTCCACCCGAGAAATTCCTTGGTGCGTTCAGCGTAATGGCGCAGGGGGTTAACGACATGGTGGCGGGGCATATTTCGGTGAAGAAAAAGGCGATGGCTTGTATAGCCGAGTTCGCTAAGGGGAACTTCGAGGCGCCGCTAGAGAAATTCCCGGGCAAGAAGGCCTTCATCAACGACACCATCGAGAGACTGCGCACCAATTTGCAAACCTTTATCGCTGAGATGAAGCGCATGTCGCACGAGCACAACCTGGGCGATATCGACGTCGCCATGCCGGCCGAGACGTTCGAAGGCGATTTCCGCGCCATGGCAACGGGAGTCAACGAAATGGTCTTCGGCCACATCTCGGTGAAGAAGAAGGCGATGGCATGCATCGCCGAGATCGGCAAGGGCAACTTTAAAGCCACCCTGGAGAAATTCCCTGGCAAGAAAGCCTTCATCAACGACACCATCGAGTTGATGCGGACCAGTCTGACGGCTCTGATCGCGGACACTTCACAAAGCGCCGCGGCCCTGGCCTCTTCATCGGAGGAACTAACCGCGGTGAGCCAGCAGATGGCGGGCAATGCCGAAGAGACCGCGGTGCAGGCCAACGTGGTGTCGGCAGCAAGCGAGCAGGTTTCCAAGAACGTGTCTTCCGTTGCCGCGGCGGCCGAGGAAATGCAGTTCTCCATCCGTGAAATTTCCAAGAACGCGAACGAATCCGCGCGAGTTGCCAAGAGTGCCGTAAGTGCGGCCTGCTCCACGAATGAGACCGTGAAAAAGCTGGGGGAATCCAGTCAGGAGATCGGCAACGTCATCAAGGTAATCACGTCGATTGCGCAACAAACGAACCTGCTGGCCCTCAACGCGACCATTGAAGCGGCGCGGGCCGGCGAAGCAGGCAAAGGCTTCGCGGTGGTGGCGAACGAGGTAAAGGAGCTTGCCAAACAGACCGCGAAAGCCACCGGGGACATCGGCCAGAAGATCGATGCGATCCAAGGTGACACCAAGGGAGCGATGAAGGCGATCGAAGAGATTAGCAACATCATCAATCAAATTAACGATATCTCCAACAGTATTGCCTCGGCCGTGGAAGAGCAGACGGTGACCACCAACGAGATTGGCCGAAGCGTGACGGAGGCGGCCAAAGGGGTGGGTGAGATCGCCAAGAATATTGGCGGCGTCGCCGTGGCCGCCAAGGATACAACGAAGGGCGCTAACGATACGCAAAAGGCGTCGCAGGAACTGAGCAGGATGGCGTCACGGCTCCAGGCTACCGTGAGTAAGTTCACTTTCTAACCGGGCAGCCGCTTCATTATTGAAACAAAGACATTGAAACAAACACGCTCAAATGACCAAAGCACTAGTGGTGGATGATTCGAAGGCGGTCCGGATGATTCTCGCCAAGACCTTAAGAAGTTTGGGGTACGACGTACACGAGGCCGCCAACGGCGTAGAGGCTTTGGGGATCATCGCCACCGAAAAAAACGCCGTGAAGCTGGTCCTGTCGGATTGGAACATGCCGGAGATGAATGGGCTGGACCTCCTGAAGCAGTTGCGCCTGGATCCTGAACTGGCCTCGCTGGTGATCATCATGGTCACCACCGAGACGGAATTAGATCAGATGACGGTCGCCCTGGAAGCCGGGGCGAATGAGTATGTAATGAAACCGTTCACGAAAGACATTCTGTTGGAGAAGCTCGAGCTTGTAGGAGTCCATCCATAGGGCCCGATGCTCTTGGAATCAATCTCCTTGTGGATCAAGCTCTTTAGGATCAAGCTCTTTAGGATCAAGCTCTTTAGGATCAAGCTCTTTAGGATCAAACAATGAAAAGGCCAATGGAAGGGCGCCCCTGAGCAAGCGAATTCTCAAGCCCGGAGAGCGGATTCGGGTACTGGTGGTGGACGATTCGGTGGTGATTCGCAACCTTGTGACGCACGCCCTCAAAGAAGATCCGATCATGGAAGTTGTGGGGGTGGCCGCGAATGGCGCGATCGCCCTTCAAAAGATTCCGCAGGTGAATCCCGACGTCCTCACGCTGGATATCGAGATGCCGGAAATGGACGGTCTTGAAACGGTACGGCGCGTCCGGCAGGAGTACCCGCATATGCGGGTGATCATGTTTAGCACGCTCACCGAACGGGGTGCGGCGGTCACCCTGGAAGCCCTTCGGCTTGGGGCTGACGACTATGTGAGCAAGGTTGCCAACGCCGGTTCCCTGGACCGCTCGATGGCGCGCCTGAAAGACGAGCTGATTCCGCGGATCAAGCAGTTCTTCCGCAGTCCCAGTCCAGAGCAAAGCCAGGTGGCTACTTCACCCCTGATCGCGGCAGGAAGACCTGGCGCCGGGCTGTCGTCCGCATGGTGGAAAGGGAAGCCTTTCCCCAAAGTATTGGCAATCGGTGTTTCGACGGGCGGTCCCAACGCCTTGGGCGCGATTCTTCCGGAACTGCCCGCCGGATTCCAGTTGCCTGTTTTGATTGTGCAGCATATGCCTCCTCTTTTTACCCGGCTGCTGGCCGAACGTTTAGATTCCACGTGTCAGCTGAAAGTAAATGAAGCGGTTCAGGGGGAGATCGTGGAAAGAGGAAAAATCTTGATAGCCCCGGGAGATTTTCATATGAGGCTCACCTCAAGCGGCGGCGACGTGCGCATTTGTCTGGATCAGTCTCCCCAGGAGAATTCGTGCCGTCCGGCCGTGGATGTGTTGTTCACTTCGGTCGCGGAGCTGTATGGCGGTTCCGTAATCGCCGCGATCCTCACTGGAATGGGACAGGATGGGCTGCGCGGTGCACGCATTCTAAAGGGGAAGGGGGCCAGCATTCTGGCGCAAGACGAAGCATCATGCGTGGTGTGGGGCATGCCGGGCGCGGTGGTCAACGAGAATCTGGCCGACCGGGTGCTGCCTCTCAATCAAGTCGTGCCGGAAATCTTGTGCGCGACAGGTCAGGGTTAGAGCCAATGCCAAGCCAAGCCGCCGAAATTCATTCGGATAATTACCGGTTCCTTCAGGAACATGTCTACTCCCACACGGGGATCGTGCTGGAGCATGACAAGCATTACCTGTTCGAAAGCCGCTTAACGCCCATCGTGAAGCAGCTCGGTCTGGACACCATCAACGATCTATGCGCGTTGCTTCTGGCGACCAGCAAGCCGGAGATCAGCCGCAGGGTTGTCGAGGCGATGACCACCAATGAAACTTACTTTTTCCGTGATCCAGCGCATTACGAAGCCATTCGCACCGTCTTGCTGCCCCGGCTGAAGCAAGATCGCGCGGGGATAAAGAAGCTGCGGTTCTGGTCCGCGGCGTCATCTACGGGGCAGGAAGCCTACAGTCTGGCGATGCTGCTTCTTGAGGAGGGCTTCGGCGATTGGAACCTGCAGATTCTTGGAACCGATTTCTCCTCGCAGGTCCTTGATCGCGCGCGCTGCGGGAAGTTCCACCAAATTGAGGTGAACAGGGGCTTGCCGACTCCTCTCCTGATCAAGTACTTCCATAGGTCCGGAGTGGACTGGCAGCTGAACGATGTGATTCGCCGCATGGTGCAATTTGAAACCGTTGATCTGCGAAGCAGCATGAGAGCTCTTGGGCCGTTCGATCTTGTCTTCTGCCGAAACGTGATGATTTACTTTGATGCTGCAACGAAGAAGGCCATTTTGAACCAGTTGCACGGGACATTGTTTAAGGACGGTTGGCTGTTGCTGGGCGGGGCCGAAACCGCTTTTGGCGTCGAGGAATGGTTTGACAAGCGGAGTGTGGGTACGGCAACCGTGTACGGCGCGAAGTGAAACGGAGCCAGTGAAGAGGAAAAGATGCTAACCGAAGCGAGCGTTCATATTCAAGCGGGCGACGTGGCCCAAATCGTTGAATCGGTCTTCGAAACGATGCTCAACCTGGAGGTGATCCAGAACGGCGCACCCTGGTTTGCCGATGAGGATCGGGTGTCGGCAGTGGTCCATCTTTCGGGCGACTGGAATGGAGCGGTGCTGATCGAGTGCGATCACCGGCAGGCTTGCCATTTCGCAGGCCGTTTCCTGTCCATGGATCCCCCGGAGAGCCTGGATGACGACTCTCGAGATGTTCTGGGTGAACTGGCCAATATGATTGGCGGTAACGTCAAGGGCATTCTGACGCCTGGAATCCGGCTGTCGATGCCCTCGGTAATAGACGGGAGCTCCTTCAATCTGCGGGTCTGCGGAAGCGAGGTGACCGCCCGGCTTGCATTTCAATGCGAAGAAGGAACATTCTGGGTCACCGTAGTCACGATGCATTTGCCGGAGGGCGCACCAGCTATCTGATCGCCATGGTCACGGCGGGGGCGGCGAAGTTCCCAATCGTGGTGACAATGGGAACCTGGCCGCCAGCCACTCCCATCGGAATCTGGAAATTGATTTGCAAAACCCCGGCGACCTCGCCCGGGGCCGCGCCGGCATATTGAACGGCGGCTGGAACCCCGCCCACCGTCACGGTAACCGGCAGTTCCGGAAGCGGGTAGGGAGCATGGCTAATCTGACCGTCTATCCCAGGCGGGTTCGTCTGTCCGGCGCCGGTAGCGTAAAGCGCGCAATACGAACCGCTGGGCGCGGGATTTGCCGCTGAATTGAGGCTGTAATCCTGATTCAGCACCGCAGCTTGCCCCTGTCCCGAACTATCGGCAGTGAATACGGCCGGCGTAACCAAAGCCACGGGTACGCTCACCGCCGGAGACTGGATCCCCTGATACTCTACCTGTACTAAAGCGGACGCCTGGCCCGCCACCTCGTAGGGTACAATCGCAGCAACCTGGCCAGCCACCGCGTACACCATGGGGGACGGATAACCATTGAAAAGGACTCTGGTGGCGCCGGTCTCAGTGGCTAACTTGCCCGTGGAATCGAGTTGCCCGCCGGCAAGTTTCGCGGGTCCGGCGTTAGTCACAAACAAAGCCACGATCTCCCCGGGAGACACCGCCCCACCCCCATAACTGGCTGCATTGACAACGCCCGCCGCAGTTAAGCCCGGTGTTGCGGGTAAAAGCCCCAGGCTTTGAAGGGCTGCCAGATTGGCTGCCCGAATCGGATTCAAGAGATCGTATTTTGGCTGGTCCGTTACATCCACCAGGCCCCACGCATAGTCCTCGCCGTATTCGAGCCCGGTACCTATGTTCGAGCCGGACGTCATGCCTCGTCCACTGACCGCCTCATCCTCGTATTCAAACCAGGAAACACCGACGCAGTAGATACACGCGCTGGTTGCCTGCAGCCATTCGCCGTAAAGCGCTCCGGAAGCGGCTTCGGTTTCCGTTGCCACCCACGCAGACCCAAAGCCGCGCTGGCCGTCATAGTCGGGCGGGAATGCGTATTCACCCACCATTACAGGTTTGTTGGTGGATGCCATGAGGGCGTCCATTGCGGGCGTCGCGAACTGGAATGAATAGTAGTCGAAGCCGATCACGTCGGTGTTCGCGGCCACGATTGTCCAATCCGCGGAGTTCACCCAATCGGACGGCGGGTTCACCCAGTTACCGAGATAGAGATGGTTAGGGTCGATCGCCTTTACGGT
>Ga0326727_10006282_pt1 | contig 32785 bp, 35 predicted proteins | sample MB2enrmetagenome_FD_207643 | JGI IMG/M metagenome (GOLD analysis project Ga0326727, IMG submission 207643) | Lab enriched peat soil microbial communities from McLean, Ithaca, NY, United States - MB29MY | ecosystem: Environmental > Terrestrial > Soil > Wetlands > Peat | place: USA: New York...
TCGAAGATGTTCACTTCCTTCATCTAGCCAGGTTTGCGCCGCCTTGTCAAGCGAAAACCGCGCCAGACGGCGTGGGAACTCACTTCGAGCCCCACCTATGGGTTCACATCCCGGAAAGTCGGGCTAGCACGTCCCCGGAAATCGGCGCACGCGGGTGGTTCACCTGACCACTGAGGGCCGGCGTATGATCGAGGACGCCTTCGTCCGGCACAGAGCGGACATTGAGGCGGCCTCCGCGGGCCTCAGCTACTCCTGCTCGCCGCTGTCGCCCTCCACAGCCGCTTTGAGCCGCGCGAGGGCGCCGTCCCATTGCCGGGAGATGCGATCGAGAAAAGCCCGCGCCTGCTCCATCTGACGCCGATCGAGCGACCAGCGCTGCTCGCGTCCGCGGCGCGAGCCGTGCGCCAGGCCGGCGCCAGCCAGAACATGCAGGTGCCTGGTGACGGCCTGACGCGTGATCCCGGTCCCCGAGGCGAGTTCCGTGATGGACAGGGACTCGCCCCTGGCCAGGCGCACCACAAGGCGCAACCTAATCTCATCGCCCAGCGCGGCGAACAGTGTGGCCGAGGCTTTTTCGGGCAGCCTACGAGGGCTCACTGAAGTACCGGTCGAGGGCCGCCATCTGGTACTGCCAGCCGTCGTCGTTCTCCTTGAACACCCTGGACTGGCGGTCGGCGAAGAGCTGGTCGAAGCCCGATTCGGTGACGGTGACCAGCGTGCCGCCCTCCGCATCCTCGAGCACGAATTCCACCAGCGTCATCGGCTCGGCGGAGAGATCCTCACCGGGCAGTTTGACGCCCGGGTGCCAGCGCCAGGAGAAGCGCTGCTCAGGGACCATCTCCACGATGTCCACGAAGAATCCCACGTTCTCGTAGCCTTCGTGCGTGGAGACGAGGCGCACACGGGCGCCTGGTTGAAAGGCGGCCTCGGCGGTCTCGGCGCGAAACCATTTACAGAATTCCTGGATGCCGGTCAGGGCGCGCCAGACGCGGGACCGCGGGGCGCGGATAAGAGTCTTTCGTTCGATGCGATTCACGCAACCTCCAGGTTGCATGATACGCCAGGTTCCGGTGGACATGCAACTGGAAAGTTGCATAACGCGGCAGCCGATGGACACGCGGCGACAGCCGCGTGCTCGTTCGGTGCAGCACCAACGCGGCTGGCGCCGCGTGTTGGGCATGGCCGGTTCGGCCACCGAACCGGATGAAAACTGCCGGGAGCGGCGAGGGATGAAGCAGGGGAAGGCGGGGCTGAGAACCCCGCGCAGGCCGAGGGCCTGCCCCACAGGGCCGGACAGCCCTACGGTGTGTTTTCGAGGGTGTCCCGGCTATTGCAGCCTGCCCTTCACGAAGAGCACGGATTTCTCCAGCGCGTCCAGAGCCGAGTCGAGCAGAATCTCGCCGTGCGGCAGGTCGGGGCGCTTCTGGCCCTGCGGTCCGAGGCAGAAGTCGTGGTAGCCGTTCTCGTAGACTTCCATGCGGACGGACTTGCCGGCCGCGGCGAGCGCATTGTGCAGCATGGTGGCCACGGGGAGCAGCCGGTCGGCCGTTCCCTGCAGAATCAGGATGGGCGTATGCACCGGCTCGATGTTCTTCCGCGAAATCTCGGGATCGGGGACTGAGTGCGGGCCGGGTGGAAACGTCATGCCCAGAAACCAGATCGCCGCGGGCGCGCCCACGATGGCCGAATTCACCGTCACACGGGAGACCAGTTGCATCACCAGGTTGCCGCCCAGGCTGACCCCGTAGAGATTGAGACGCCCGGGATCGACGTACGGCAGCGCCTTGACGTAGTCGATCACCGCCAGCCCGTCGTCGATGGAGGTGACCATTCCGTTCGCCGAGGGCGCGGACATGAGATTCATGTCGCCGCCGCGATAATCGGCCACCACGACGACATATCCTTCCTGCAGGAACCGTTCCCAGACCGGCCCGCCGAAGTCGCCCCTCGACCATCCCGCCAGTTGCGCCATGCCTCGTCCGCCGGGCGCGCCGTGAAACATGATGATGGCGGGCCAGGGGCCGTCGCCTTTGGGCTTGCGAATCGCGGCGGCGATATACAGGCCGTCTTTGGCCTTGATGTAGGTCGGCTGGATCGGCGAGTCGGCCTCGCCGACAACGTGGATGTACTTTTCGTGGGGTACCGGAACGGCGCTCCCGGGATTGTGATGGATCTCGCCGACGGCGACGGCGGCACACAGGAGAAAGAGAAACGCGGGTCGCATGATGAATTGATTCTATCCGCTGCCGGTCGCCATGATACCCGTTGCATCTCCGGCAACTATGTAGTATTCTACTATCCAGGCGATGCCCGATCACTTAAACCTCACTTATACGACCAGCCTGATCCTCCAGATGATCGCGAACGGGCTGTCATACGGCTTCGACATTATCGATCACACCGGCCTGCCCAGCGGAACCGTTTATCCGGCGCTGCGGCGACTGGAATCCGCGGGCCTCGTGGAGTCGCTCTGGGATCACAAAGGTGCGGAGAAATCAGGCGGTCCTCCCCGGAAATACTACCGTCTGACGGCTCCCGGCCGCACGCGCCTGAATCTCCTGCGCGATCGCTACCCGCTGCTCGAAAAGATGGCGAAATAGGGATGCAAACTCAACACATTCCGCGAGAGGTGCCCATCGAGATCCGTTGTCTGCTGGCTCTGGCCGGATCGGTGCTGCCCACAGCCTTGCGATACGACTGGCTTCGTGAGTGGTACGCGGAGTTCTGGCACTGCCTCGGGCCCGGCCGCGAGTTGCGGCGGCCGATGCGCGTACAAGCGCTGGGAGCTTTCCCGGATGCCTGGTTTCTTCTTCGGCAGGACTACGGGATGCGGAGGCGGATTGGCGACGCCTCGCACTCCCGTTCCGCTTCGGTTATTCTGCTTGCTCTCCTCATTGCCGCCGCGGCCGTAGTGACCAGCGGATTCAGGAACGGGCGAAATCTGCTGTTTCGCGACGATTCCGCGGGGCTGGTCATGGTGGTCCAGCCGATTCCCTTCATGGGTGGGAGTGCGCGAATGCCGGCCGCGCAGGCGCAGGCGTGGTTGCAGGAAAGCCGGACGGTATCCGAACTGGGCCTGTGGTCAATCGAAGATGGCGTGCGCGGCGGGCGGCACATTCGCGTGTGCAAAGCGGATGCGGTTGCCCGGGAACTCCTGGCCGAAGCGCCGGTCAAACCGCGATATGAGCGCATCGAAGCCGTCGGATCGCATGCACCCTCATTCGCGGCGGTGGTGACACGGCTCAGGAGCGGGACGTCCCCTCAGGAAGCGGAACAGGAGCTGGCGCGGACCGTAAGGCTGCACAAGGGATGGGTGCCTCCCAGGATCGTGTCATTGGTCGCCGTTCGGAAGGCCCCGCTGGCTCCCGTCGGATCGGTGCTCCTCGGTCTCCTGCTGCTGAGTACGTTCGCGGTCCGGGCGATCACCATCCGGGCGTGGATGTGGGCGGTATCGAAGATCGCGCTCTCATTCGCGCTGATCGGCGGCCTCTGGATTGAGTTCGTTGCCCGGGCGCCGTTTACGGAAACCGCCGGCGTCCCGGCCGCCTGGAATGGGCTTTCGTATCTCTTTCCGCTGTTCGCGGGATGCTGCGCTGCATGGTGGCTCCGCCGGGACGCCCGCCATCATTGCCCCGTCTGCTATGGCCCGCTCACGATGCCGGTATCCGTCGGCGTGCCCGGGGGGTGCCTGTTTGAGCCGGACGGCACGGAGTATCTTTGCGGTGCGGGCCATGGAGCGCTGCTTGTCGGTCCGATCGCCGAACAGATGGGAGGAGAACGGTGGGCGACATGGTCGGACAGTTGGGCCTGACCAGGCGCGCCGTCTTTGGCCTCGCCGCCGCGAGCGCCGTGCGCGCAGCGGCGGAACCGGATTACGATGGCCTCATCCGCCCGCTGGTCGCACGCGGCGAGTTCATGGGAGCCGTCCTGGTGAGCCGCGGCGAACGCATCCTGTTTGAGCGGGCTTACGGCTTCGCCGACCTTGAGTGGAACGCTCCCAACACCGTCGACGCGAAGTTCCGCATCGGCTCGCTCTCCAAACAATTCACTGCCGCGTGCATCCTGCTGCTGGTTCAGGACAAGCGGTTGGAACTTGACCGTTCCATCGCCAGCTATGTTCCGGACGCTCCCCAAACCTGGCAACCCGTCACGCTGCACCACCTTCTCACCCACACTTCGGGAATTCCGGATTTTCTCGGCTTCCCCGATTTCCAGCCCAGGAAAACGCTGCCGTCGCCGCCGGCCGAGACGCTCCTCCGATTCCGCGACCGTCCATTGGAGTTCGCTCCCGGAACGAACGGCCGGTACAGCAACTCCGGTTATGTTCTATTGGCCAGCATTGTCGAACACGTATCCGGGAAACCGTTTGCCAGCTTTCTCCCCCAACGCGTGCTCGAGCCGCTGGCCCTCCGCGACACCGGTGTGGACACGCATCGCGCGATAATCTCGCAGCGCGCCCGGGGCTACACGCGCTTCCGGCAGGGCGTGGGAAACGCCGACTACATCGACATGTCGGTCGCCACCGGAGGAGGATCGCTGTACTCGACCGTCGACGATCTCCGCCGCTGGACACTGGCCCTCCATCAGGGCCGCGTTATTCCCCCGGATCTGTACCGCCGCATGACTACTCCCACATTCCACAACTACGGCTATGGCCTGGAGATCAGAAGTGAGTCCGGCGGCCGAGTCATAGGCCACGGCGGCGGCATGGAAGGGTTCAGCAGCTTTCTGCAGTTCCGCGAAAGGGACCGGCTGGTATCCGCGGTCCTGTCGAATATCAACACCGATGTGACGGGCCGGCTCGCCAGGCAACTGGCGGACCTGGCGCGTGAAGGAGAGTAGGCGTATGAAATACGGCATTTGCCTGGTGCTGATGTGCTCCCTGGGAAGGGCGCTAAACCCCGCCCCACAGGAGCCCGTCGAGGGCATTGTGAAGCTATTCGAGACCTATCGAATAGTCATGCTCGGCGAGATCCACGAATGCCGCCAGGAGTACGACCTGTTGCGCAAGCTTGTCGCCGCCCCCGCATTCGCCGAACGGGTGAATGACATCGTGCTGGAGTTCGGCAACGCAAGGTACCAGGCGGTAGTCGACCGTTACATCGCCGGCCAGAATGTGCCTGTCGAGCAGGTGCAGAAAGCCTGGCGGGACACGGTCGGCGCCCTCGGGCCGGTGTCGCCGGTTTACGGAGAGCTGTACCGCGCGGTGCGGGACGCGAACCGGAAGTTGGCGAAGCAGCGGCGCCTGCGAATCCTGTTGGGCGATCCTCCCATCAACTGGAGCGACGTGCGCAGCCGCGAGGACATCGCTCTCTATCTGCCCTTTCGAGATGAGTTCTATGCCGGCGTAGTGCGCGACCAGGTGCTGGCGAGACATCGCCGGGCATTGCTCATCATGGGCGGCGGCCACTTTCGCCGTAGCGGAGGACACCCGGGCGCAATCGAAAACGAGCTATTGACGGGGCTGGTGAAACCGTACGTCATCGAGGCGGGCAGCAACATGGTGCGCGGCTACGACGATCTGGATCCCCGTTTCGACGCGCTGCCGGTGCCATCCCTCGTCGAGATGAGGGGAAACTGGATTGGCGGCCTCCCGGCGCCTGGCCGCGGAGGGTCTGCCGGAACCTGGGAGCAGACCGCGGACGCATACCTGTATCTGGGACCGAGAGACCGGCTCACCGTCGTCAAAAACCGCCGGTCCGACCTGGACGGGACCGCCTACGGCGAGGAAACCCGACGGCGTTTGACAATCGTCTTTGACAAGGCCCCCGACTTCCTGCCGAAATCGGACGCCGCCACCGAGCAGCCGGCCTTCTCGCGCACTCCGGCGCCACCGCCGCCGCTCCCCATGCTTCCGAAACCGCGGCCGTGACGCTTACTCGCTGAAAAGCCCCTCGAACAGCACGCTGGAGAGGTAGCGCTCGCCGGAATCGGGCAGCACCACCACCATCAGCTTCCCTTTCATCGCGGGCTCCTGGGCCACCTTCACCGCGCCGACCACCGCGGCGCCGCAGGAGATGCCGGACAGAATGCCCTCCTCGCGCGACAGGCGCCGGGCCATCTCGATGGACTCTTCGTTGGTCACCTGCACCACGCGGTCCACCACGGACAGATCCAGCGTGTCCGGGATGAATCCCGCGCCGAGGCCCTGAATCTTGTGCGGCCCCGGCTTCAGCGGCTCGCCGTTCTTCGCCTGGGTGATCACCGGGCTGTTGGAAGGCTCCACCGCCACAGAGAAGATCGGCTTGTTTCTCTCGTTCTTGATGTAGCGCGATACACCGGTAATGGTCCCGCCGGTGCCCACTCCGGAGACCAGAACCTCAATCTGACCGTCGGTGTCGTCCCAAATCTCCGGGCCGGTGGTGCGGAAATGAATCTCCGGGTTGGCCGGGTTCTTGAACTGTTGCAGCAGGACGTAGCGATCGGGATCGGAGGCGAGGATCTCCTCGGCTTTGCCGATGGCGCCTTTCATGCCCAGCGCGCCTTCGGTCAGGATCAGATTCGCTCCGAGAGCCTTCAGCACCTTGCGCCGCTCCAGCGACATGGTCTCCGGCATGGTCAGCGTGATGGGGTAGCCGCGGGCCGCGGCCACGAACGCGAGCGCGATCCCGGTGTTGCCGCTGGTGGGCTCGATCAGTTCCTTGCCGGGCCGGAGTGCGCCGCGCTGTTCGGCGTCCCAGATCATGGCGGCGCCGATGCGATCCTTCACCGAATAGGCCGGTCCGCGGCCTTCGATCTTGGCGAGCATGGTGACGGGCGCGCCGTCAGTGACGCGGTTAAGCCGCACCAGCGGGGTGTGGCCGATGCTGAGTGAGTTGTCTTCGTAATACATTAGATCTCCCAGTTGGGGGTGTAGCGCGTCTGGTTTTCCTGCCAGGCGCGGCAGAGTTCGGAAAACGTGGTGCGGTCGACGATGGTGGCGATGCAGTGGTCGACGCGGCGCCACATGTCGGCGAAGGGATCGTCGTCGTTGGGGCCCGGTTTGGGCGAGTTGCTGCTCCGGGCGCCTTCGACGAACCGAAGCACTTCTCCCACGGTGATGGCGTCGGCCGGGCGCGCCAGCAAATAGCCGCCCTCCGCGCCGCGGCGCGACTCCACGAATCCGCCCTGTTTCAGGCCGGCGAGGATGAGCTCCAGGAACTTCTGCGGGATCTTCTGGCGTTTGGCGATCCCGGCGATTTTGACCGGCTCGCGAGTGCGCTGCAGCGCGAGGTCGAAGAGCGCGTGCAGAGCGTACTCGCCTTTGACAGAGATGTGCATGAGCGTACCCTGAGTATAAAACAGTGACGTACACCTCATTTCCGAATTACCGAACGTGAGAGGGAAGGCCGCCCGAGGGCACATCGAGGTTATGCCCCATATCTCCCGGCTTGTGGTTCCCGGCGTGCCCGCCCATGTTGTGCAGCGCGGGAACCATTGCGAGGACGTGTTTTTCTCCGACCTGGATCGGCGCGTTTTCCTGCAGCTTCTGGAGAAGTACAGCCAGCGGTACCGGCTGAGAATCCTGGGGTACTGCCTCATGGGCAACCACTACCACGTCGTGTGCGAACCCGAATACCCCGCTTCGATGGCGTGGACGTTCCGCCTCACAAACCATGGCTACTCACAATGGCTTCACGCGCAGAAGGGACAGACCGGGCAGCTTTGGCAGGGGCGTTACCGGTCGTGCCCACTCGACAATCGGCACTTGTGGAACGCACTGTGTTATGTGGAGCAGAACCCGGTGCGGGCGGGTATGGTGAGCTGTGCCCTTGCCTGGCCGTGGTCCAGTGCCGCGACGCATGTTGAGGGACGCAAGGCGCCGATTACGCTCGACATGGCGCGCTGGAGGAACAACTACACAAGCCGGAGCTGGGCCGAAGTGCTGGAACTTGGCGTGCGGGACGCCGGGTTCGTCGAGCGATTCCGACAGGCGAACGAGACGGGCCGCCCCATTGGGGACATTGAGTTTCTGGAACGGATGGAGGTGTGTCTCGGGCGGCCGGTTCGACCGCAGAAGCGGGGGCGCAAACCGATAATTCGGAAATGAGGTGTACGTCACCTAATTTCGTAGGCGGCGATGGCGCTCTCCTGCTGCAGGATGTAGCCGAGCTCGTCGACGCCGTCGAGCAGACAGTGTTTCGCGAACGGCTCCACCGGGAACTCGACGCGGCGGCCATCGGGCAGGATCAGCACCTGGCCGGCGAGGTCCAGCGCCAGCTTCGCCTCGGGATTCGCGAACAGCCAGGCATGCACATCGCGCGGCACCACCACCGGCACCAGCGAATTCTTCAGCGCGTTCTGGCGGAAGATGTCGGCGAACGAGGTGCTCACCACGGCGCGGAAACCGTACTGCGTCAGCGCCCACGGCGCGTGCTCGCGCGAGCTGCCGCAGCCGAAGTTATCGCCGGCGAGCAGAATGCGGCGCGCTTTCGACTCCGGCTTGTTCAGCACGAAGTCAGGCCGGGGTGCGCCGGTGGCGTCGTAGCGCCAGTCGAAGAAGAGCTGGTCGCCGAGCCCGTCCTTCGAGATGGTCTTCAGGAACCGTGCCGGGATAATCTGATCCGTGTCGATGTTATCGATCGGCAGCGTGACGAACCGGCTTTCAAACGGCGTGAACTTTTCCATTGAGCAGTTTCCTTACGTCGGTTACCGCGCCGACGACGGCGCTGGCGGCGGCGGTCAGCGGGCTGGCGAGGAACGTGCGGCCCCCCTTGCCCTGACGGCCTTCAAAATTGCGATTGCTGGTGGAGACGCTGTATTCGCCGGGCTGGAGCTGATCGCCGTTCATGGCGATGCACATGGAGCAGCCCGCTTCCCTCCACTCCGCGCCGGCCTCGCGGAAAACGCGATCGAGCCCTTCGGCCTCGGCCTGGCGCTTGATCTCCTGCGAGCCGGGCACCACCAGGGTGCGCACGCCCGGCGCCACCTTGCGGCCTTTCAGCACGGACGCCGCGCTGCGCAGGTCGGAGATGCGCGAATTGGTGCAGCTCCCGATGAACACCACGTTGACGGCATGACCCTCGATGGGCATGCCGGGTTGAAGGTCCATGTAGCGCAGGGCCTTGGCCAGGGAATCGCGCTCCAGCGGATCGGACATCGAGGACGGGTCGGGAACAGAGCCCGAAATCGGCATGCCCATGCCCGGATTGGTGCCGAACGTGACCATCGGTTCGAGCGCCGAGGCGTCGATGGTCACCGTGCGATCATACACCGCGCCTTCGTCAGTGGGGAGTTGCTTCCAGAGCCTCAGGGCGGCCTCCCATGCGGCGCCCTTCGGCGCGAACGGCCGACCATGCAGGAAGTGATACGTGGTGTCGTCGGGGGCGATGAGACCGGCGCGCGCGCCGCCCTCGATGGACATGTTGCACACGGTCATGCGCTCATCCATGGACAGCGCGCGGATGGCCGAGCCGGTATACTCCAGCACGCAGCCGGTGCCGCCGCCGATGCCGATGTTCGCAATGAGCGCCAGGATGATGTCCTTGGCGCCCACGCCGTGGCGCAGCGTGCCGTCCACCTGCACCTGGAATGTCTTCGACTTCTGCTGCAGCAGGCACTGGGTAGCCAGCACGTGCTCCACCTGGCTGGTGCCGATGCCGAAGGCCAGCGCGCCGAACGCGCCGTGGGTGGCTGTGTGACTGTCGCCGCATACCAGGGTCATGCCCGGCTGGGTGAGGCCCTGCTCGGGGCCGATCACGTGTACGATGCCCTGGTGGTCGCTGTGAAGTCCAAAGAAGGGGATGCCGAACTCTTCGCAGTTGGTCTCGAACTGGCGGACCTGCGCCGCGGCGATGGGATCGACAATGGGCAGCGAGCGGGGCGTGGTGGGGATGCTGTGGTCCACCGTGCCGAAGGTGCGGCCGGGCCGGCGCACCTTCAGACCGCGCTCGCGCAGTCCGGAGAAGGCCTGCGGGGAGGTGACTTCGTGGACCAGGTGCAGGTCGATGTAGATGAGGGGCGGCGCGCCGGGGTTTTCGGCAACCACGTGGCTGTCCCAGATTTTTTCAACGATGGTGCGCGGTTGCATAGTGCGAGGTTGCATGATGTTCATACGAGGGACGCGACGGCGTCTCCTACTTCAGATGTAGTAGCCGGTTTGCCGGCGGGTTTCAGATCGCCGGTTACACGGCCCGATTCGATGACCGCTTCCATGGCCCGGTTGACCGCAACAGACTCATTCTTAAGGCCGAAGCTGTATTCCAGCATGGCCGCTACCGAGCCGATGGCGGCCAGCGGATTGGCTTCGTTTCGTCCTGCGAGATCGGGCGCCGAACCATGTACCGGCTCGTACAGACCGGTCCAGGCGCCGGATGCGCGCTTTTCGCCCAGAGAGGCTGATGGTAGCATGCCGATGGAGCCGGCCAGCACAGCCCCTTCATCACTAAGGATATCTCCGAAGAGATTCTCGGTGAGCAGCACGTCAAAACGGCGCGGGTTCAATACAAGTTGCATGGCGCAGTTATCCACCAGCAGGTGATCGAGCACGATGTCGGGATACTCGGCGGCGATTTCGACGACCACTTTTCGCCAGAGTTGCGAGTTTTCGAGTACGTTCGACTTGTCCACGCTGGTGACTTTCTTCCGCCGATTGCGGGCCAGCATCATGGCGACGCGAGTGACACGCTCGATTTCCGCGTAGGTGTAGGCCATGGTGTTTATGGCGTGCGCCTGCTTGCCTTCGCCGAAGATGCCTCGCGGCGTTCCGTAGTACATGCCGCCGGTGAGCTCGCGCACGATGATCATGTCCGTGCCGGCGATGCGATCGTTCTTCAGCGGAGAAGAATCGAGCAGCGACGGGTACGTGCGCACCGGGCGCAGGTTGGCGAACACGCCGAGCACCTTGCGCAAGCCCAGCAGGCCGCGCTCAGGCCGCTTTTCGGGCGGGGCGTTGTCGAACTCGGGCAGTCCGACGGCGCCCATGAGCGTGGCGTCGGCCTGCTGCGCGAGATCGATGGTGGCCTGCGGCAGCGGCGTGCCGCAACGATGAATGGCGATGCCTCCGAGCAGCCCGTCGCGCAGCTCCAGCGTGTGGTTGTACTTCGCGGCAACGCGCTTGAGTACTTTCACCGCTTCACTGGTGACTTCGACACCGATGCCGTCGCCTGGCAGTATGAGGACACTTAGGTTCATGAGACTAGTATGTAACTCCGCTCCCTCACGGTCGCGGCTCGGTAACGCGGACGGAGCGGTTGTCGAGCGGTTTAATCGCTGGCGGCGGCCTGGGCGGCCATGCCGCACACCTCGCGCAGCAGGTGCACGATCTCGTCGTTGCGCAGGCCCTTCTTGCAATCGGCGAGAGCGATGAAGCGGTGGTAAAACGCGTCCAGCTCGCGGCCCTTGAGCTCGAACCCGAGGTCCTTCGCGCGCTGGTTCAGCGCGTGGCGCCCGCTGTGCTTGCCCAGCACCAGGCGGCTTTCGGGCACACCCACCGTCTTCGGGTCGATGATCTCGTAGGTGGATTTTTCCTTCAGGTAGCCGTCCTGATGAATGCCCGCCTCGTGCGCGAAGGCGTTCTCGCCCACGATGGCTTTGTTCGGCTGCGGTCCGAAAGTAATGGTGTCGGTGAGCACGCAGCTCACCGGGAAAAGGAATTCGGTGACGATGGCGGTCTCGAAGGGCAAGCGGTCCGGCCGCGTCTTGAACGCCATCACGATTTCTTCCAGGGACGCGTTGCCGGCACGCTCACCGATGCCGTTGATGGTGCACTCAATCTGGCGCGCGCCCGCCTGCACCGCGGCGATGGAATTGGCCACGGCCAGGCCGAGATCGTCGTGGCAGTGCACGCTCACAATAATGCCGTCGCCCAGTGCGCGCGCCATGCGGCCGATGAGCTCGCCGTATTCGTCGGGCACCGAGTAGCCGGTGGTGTCGGGCAGGTTCACGGTGGTAGCGCCGGCCGCCGCCACCGCGCGCGACACCTGCTCCAGGTAATCGTAGTCGGTGCGGGTGGCGTCCTCGGCCGAGAACTCCACGTCATCGGTGTACTGGCGCGCCAGCTCCACCGCCGCGACGGCTTCGTCCAGCACCTGCTGCCGGGTCTTGCGCAGCTTGTATTTCAGGTGGATGTCGCTGGTGGCGATGAAGGTGTGGATGCGTGGCCGCTGGGCGTGCCGGAGCGAGGCGGCGGCGCGTTCGACGTCGAGCTTGTTGGCCCGCGCCAGCGCCGCCACCCGCACCCAGGGAAACTCGCGGCTGATGGCGTCCACCGCATCGAAATCGCCCTGCGAGGCTATCGGGAAGCCGGCTTCGAGGATATCGACGCCCAGCTCCACCAGTTTTGCCGCCATACGCAGCTTCTCGGGTACGGTCATGCTGCAGCCGGGCGACTGTTCGCCGTCCCGCAGGGTGGTATCGAAGATGTATACGCGATCAGGCAACGAGGTTTCCTCCTGAACCTCAATTATGCCGAGCCGCCCGGTATTTGACAAATTTATAATTATCGCGCGATGCATGAGTTATAGTAATAGCATAAGCAGGGCTTATGGAACTGTACCCACTCAAGGTGTTCCTCACCGTGGTGAGCGAGAAGAGCTTTTCGCGCGCGGCGGAGAAGCTTTTTCGGACGCAGCCGGCCGTTTCGCTGGCCATCGCGAAGTTGGAATCGGACCTGGGCGAGAAGCTGATCGACCGCTCGGGAAAGGACCTCATCGTCACCGACGCGGGCCAAATCGTGCTGGAGCACGCGCGGCGGTTCGAGAATCTGGAGAGCGAGCTGGAAAACGCGCTGGCCGAGTTGCGGGATCATTCGGCCGGGCGGCTGATCATCGGCGCGAACGAATCGACCACGCTGTACATGCTGCCGTCGATTGAGCAGTACCGAAGGATGTACCCGAAGGTGAAGGTGCAGGTGCGGCGCTGTCTGTCGAGCAAGATTCCGGGCCAGCTCATTGACGGCGACCTGGAGCTGGGCGTGATCAGCTACGATCCCGAGGACGACCGGTTGCGCTCCCTGGCGATCTACGAGGATCACCTGGCGTTTGTGGTTTCGCCGCGCCACCGCTTCGCGAGCCTGGAGGAGATTCCGATCACCGAGCTGGGCATGGAAACCTTCATCGCCCACAATGTCCTTTCGCCGTATCGCGCGATTGTGATTCGCGAGTTTCAGCACGCCAAGGTGCCGCTGAACATGGACGTGGAGATGCCCACGGTGGAGACCATCCGGCTGCTGGTGTCGCGCAACGAGGGGGTGGCGTTTCTGCCGCGCATGTGCGTGGAGCAGGACCTCGCGGCGGGCAACCTGTGCGAAGTGCGGGTGCGGGAACTGCACGTGGAGCGGCACATCCGGCTGGTGTATCCGGAGAAGCGGGTGCTGAGCCACGCGGCGCGGGCGTTTCTGGAGCTGATTTCGGAGAGGGTGGCGGCGCGGGGGCGGACGTCAACGGAAGGGTCTGGGTAACGTGACTGGCGGTAGACCGGAACTCGGGATTACGCGTTGGTGTCTACCTTGGCAGTGAACAAACGAAGTCTTCCGAGGGCCGCCATGTTTGTTGCTCTTGCCCTGCTCATCGGCATTGCGTCCTACTTGATGTGGCGCGCGGTTTGGCCCTCGCCGCCCGACTTGATGGATCAGTGTGACGACCGACGCTCGACAAGAGATTCTATTCCGATTGTTGTTGTCGGCGTCCTGGCCTCGGACACGCTGGTACGCAAACCCGTTCCGATGCACTCAGACCCAAAGTATCCTCTGCAACTGCGAAAACTCATCGTGCGAGTGGAGAACGTGCTGAGGGGTGCGCCGATTCCTGAGACGATCACCGTTTATTACTTTACGTGGGCCGGCGGTTTTGATGGACCGCAGCCGTTGGGTTTTTGGAAGGTCGGGGGCCGTCGCATCCTCTGGCTTCGAAGGGATTCAGGTGTACTACGCACGGCCTGTGACGGTTGGGATTACTGCACCAAATTCGTGGGGACTGGCGCTCACCCTCACTACACGCCCGACCCGCGGAAGCCCATTGACTTTGCCCTGGTGGATTTGCTTTTCACGAGGGGCGAGGGAACCGTGAACGAAAACGGCTTCGGTACCGAACTAGACGAGGTGACCGACCAGGTCCAAGGGCTGCAGGCTTATTCAATTGAAAAACTGAGGCATCTTGCCCAAGCCGAACACGGCTACATCAGATCCTGTGCCTGTAGGACGCTTTGGGTTTACACCGTGGATCATCCCATCGACCCTGCGATACATCGAGACGCCGATAAAGCATTGCACGAAGCAGACTGCCGCTGCACCACAAAGCCTGACGGCAGCGAGGAGTGCCAGTAAGCGGTCTTGCTGACGCGCGCGCACGGATGCGCACGCACTCGTCTATGAAGAAAAGCACTCGATGAGTTGTTCCTTTGCCAGCTCGAGGAACCGGATGGCCTGCTCGCGCTTGACGCCCTCGAAATCGCGCAGGAAGTTGTCGAGCGTGTCGCCGTCCTCGATGTAATCGAGCAGCGTCTGCACTGGTACGCGTGTGCCGGTGAAACAGGGTGTGCCGTGCATGATTCTGGAATCAACCGTGACCACGCCCGCGATGCTCGGTTTTCGTTCTTCCGTCACATGACCACCTTACGACACGCGGTGCGCACACGCGCTCAAGCGGTTCCTCGTCTACTATGCTGAGAGTTGACCCCGGGCCAGGGTCAGGCAGCGTTCCCACGTTCAGCCCGCAACCATGAAGGCAATCACTCTGATCACGGATGGTTCCTGTCTGGGCAATCCGGGGCCCGGAGGGTGGGCGTGCATCCTGCGATTCGGTGGCGTGAAGAAGGAGATCTTCGGGTACGATCCCCTTGAAACGAAACCGGGCCTTCTTCTCTCTGGCCTCGACCTGGCACATTGCCGTCAACTGCTGGAATACCGTCTCGTAGATCCGCCACGAGCGCTTCTTGTTGGCGCAGGCCAGCGTCGACCGGGTCGGCGCCCGCTCCACCCCCAGGTGCCGCAGTTTGCCTTCGCTGGCCGCCAGGCCGCCGGTGATCTCCCGCAACGACCGCGCCCCACCGAGATGGCAGAACAGCATGGCGATGAACTGGCTCCAGCAGGTCATGCCCCTGGCGTGCTTCTCGCCCCCATGCCGGGCCACGGCATCGTCGAACGCGCCGCGTGGGCACAGCTTCACAATCTGGCTGAAAATGCTCGATACTGGTTCCATGGTGGGTTGGTCCTCCGGGTTGGTCTTTGACAAACTCAACTCTACCGGACTCGGCCCACCCTCTTCCGAATTACACCTCGCTAAGGTGGCCCTCAAACCTCTTGGACAGGAGTGGTGATAGAGGTACCTGCTCGTCCAATTCGGGGACAGGTAAGTAATGAGGTGAACCTGATCCGCCGGGATGAAAATGGCCGCAGCCCTCAAATCAGACCGCTTGCTGACGCGTGCGGCTCAGAAACGCACCGAACCGCGACCGTAACGTAAGGGGGCGGGTCATTTTCGAGGGAGGCACGAAGTTTCCGCGGCGTCGCGGTGCGGAAATTCGTCGGCCGTCCCCGAATTGTCCGAACGGCCACTCTCGAACAGGCCGTTAATCTGCGTTCATCCGCGGCCGGCTACGTTCCGCTCTCAGCTTCGCCGGGTCGACTTCGCGTTCACCACACGAGCCGGTTCGCACGCCGCGCCGGCGGCCATGGCAAAGCTCGGTGCCGACATGGGATGCTCCATCAGGTCGGCCATCGCGGCCACCGGCAATCCCTCGGCTTCCCTGGTGAACGTCATGCAGCGTTGATCGGAATCGAAATCCACCTTGACCCAGTCTCCGCCGCGCACCTGGTCGGTGGCGATCAGATTGGACATGGGTTGCACTACCAGGCGCTCGATGGCGCGCTTCAGATGCCGGGCGCCGTACTTCAGATCGGTGCCCTCATCCAGCAGATAACCCTTTCCCGCTTCGGTGATTTTGAAGATGAACGCGCGCTCCGGATTGGTGCTGAACACACGCTGTTGCACCAGGTTCAATTCGATATCCAGGATGCGCCGCAACTCCTCGCTGCCCAGCGGCCGGAAGACCACGATCTTGTCGAGACGGTTGATGAACTCGGGCGTAAACTTGCGGCGGGCCGCTTCGACGCTGCTGTTCTTCAGTTTCTCAGTGAGCTTCTCGTCGAACTCGCCGGCAGCGGTTCGGCGCGCCTTTTCCCCGGCGCCGAATCCCACTTTGGGATTCATCAGGGCGCTCATTTCGGGCGCGCCCAGATTGCTGGTCATGAAGATCATCGCCTGGGAGAAGTCCACCTTGCGGTTGTCTCCCAAAGTCAGCGTGGCCTTGTCCAGGATGCCCAGAAGCAGGTTCCAGAGGGCGTCGCTGGCCTTCTCGATCTCGTCAAACAGCACGAAGCTCAGTTTCATCTGATCGGTGTGATGCTGGTTGAGCACTTCCTGGCTGAGCAGCGGGTGCGTTTCGCGGTGGCCCAGATATCCCGGCGGCGAGCCGATCAGCTTGGCGATCTCGTGACTGTGCTGGAACTCTCCACAGTCGATCTTGATGACCGCGCGCGCGTTCTTCAACAGGCATTCCGCGGTCGCCTCCACGATGCGGGTCTTGCCGGAACCGGTGGGCCCGAGGAACAGAAAGTTGCCAATCGGCCGTCCGGGAGCGCTCATTCCCGTCAGATGCATCTGATAAATGTTCACGATCTGTTGAATCGCGTCATCCTGGCCGACGATGAGCTTGTGCAGACTGCCTTCCAGGCTCTCCGCCTCCCGGCCTGTTCTCGTCGGATCCAGGGGGATATTCGTTTTCACCATGTTCGGCCCCTTTCTCGGGCGCTCAATACCTGCTACGAGCAACTTGCGTGCCAATTCCTGACGACGCGGTTACTCCCGTCACTTCTTCGGTTTCGAGGGTCTGACCTCCACCCGGCTCACCAGCGTGCGCGCCGGCATCCTCAACAAACCAAGTACAATCTCCGCGATATCGGATGGCGCAATCTTCCAGCCGGCCGGACCGCTGTTCCCGCCGAACGCCGTATCCACGCTGCCCGGCATAATGTAGCTGACACGCACGTTGTCATGCCGATGATCGAGCATCATCGCCTCACTGAAGCCATTGAGCCCGAATTTCGATGCGTTGTAAGCGGCGCCTCCGGCGAACGGGTTCTTCCCCGCCAGACTGGAGATGTTGATGATGTACCCCGACCCTCCGACGCGGAAGCGTCGCAGAGCTTCCCGCGAACAGTAGAAGGCGCCCGAGAGGTTGGTGTCCATGGTCTGCCGCCATTGCTCAATGGTCAAATCAGCCGTCGTGCCGAAAACGCCGACCCCGGCGTTGTTCACCAGCACATCTATCCCGTCTAGGTTCATATCGACACTTTCGAACAGAGATCGAACCTGATCTGGCTGGGTAATGTCACAAACCGCTCCCAGCACCCGCGCGTCAGCCGGCGCACGGTTCCGGAGATCGGCCGCTGCCCGCTCCACCTCGCCGCCGTTGCGCCCGCAGATCCCTACACTTGCGCCCGCTTCCAGCACCGCCACGGCGATAGCGCGGCCAATTCCCCTGGTCCCGCCGGTTACTACGACTACCTTCCCATCGAGAAAGCGTTCCATATTCTATGGGACGTACGCCGCCGCCCCCGCGAAGCACGATAATGGCTTTGTGCCGAATGATGACCGCGAATCCCGGCTCTCCACCCTGTTGCGGCCGCTGCTGCCCTGGACCGGCGCGGCCCTGGTCATGGCCCTCCTCTGGACCGGCTGGGTGCTCCTGACACGGTACGATCAGACCCGCGAGGCGGAACGGGAAGCCGATCAGCGGCAGGCACGATTCAACCGCGAGCTTCTGGACCGGCTGGGCGGCGACAAGCTGACCATCCTGGCGTTCTATGCCAGCCCCGCAGCGATCCATCGCGGTACGCACGTGAGTCTCTGCTACGGCGTTTCCAACGCGGCATCGGTGGTGATCGAGCCGGGTCTGGGCCCGTGGAAACCCGCGCTCAGCCGCTGCATCGACGTGCAGCCGCGGCACACCACCGCGTACACGCTGACCGCCAAGAGCGCCAAAGGGGAGACGCTGACCGCGAGCGCCACTGTCACGGTGCGGTAGCGGTCTCAGTGCTCCGTCCACAGACCAAAGTCTGTGCCACCTTTTATCACAAGCCTGCCGGTGCAGGGTGGCACAGGCTCGCAGCCGGCTGAGAGCCTGCTCACACTCTCTAACTCAGCAGGCTGCGGTACAGGGCGGCGTACTGGGTGGCGGCGTAATCCCACGAGAAATCCTGGCGCATGCCGCGGCGCATGATCTCTTCCCAGCGCGGGCGGTCCGCGTAGACGCCGAGCGCGCGGCGGACCACCGCCAGCAGCGCCGTCACGGTGTAGTCGTGGAATTTGAACCCGGTGGTGTCGTCAATGGTGTCATCCAGACCGCCGACGGCGCGCACGATAGGGACGGTTCCGTAGCGCAGGCTGTAGATCTGATTCAGCCCGCACGGCTCGTAGTAACTCGGCATCAGGAACATGTCGGCCCCGGCTTCGATGCGGTGCGCCAGCGCGTCGTCATAGCCGATGTGAACGCCGACCTGTTGCGGGTGCGCGGCCGCCAGATCGCGGAAGAGCTTTTCATACACTGGCTCGCCGCTGCCCAGGACCGCGAGCAGGAAGTCTTCGGCGAGCAGGTGGTTCGCCGCCTGGGCCAGCAGATCGAAGCCCTTCTGGTCGACCATGCGAGACACCATTCCCATAACCGGCTTCGTCAGGTCGCTGGTGGGCAGATGGAGCTGTTCCAGCAACGCCCGCTTGCAGACGGACTTTCCCGGGAGGTCGGCGGCGGAGTAGTTGCGGGCGATGTTGGCATCGGTCTCGGGACTCCACTCCCGGTAATCCACGCCGTTGACGATGCCGGTGAGGCGATCCGCGCGCGCGCGCAGGAACGTGTCGAGACGAAACCCGAATTCGGGGGTCTGAATCTCTCGCGCATAGCCGCGGCTCACGGTGTTGATGGCGTCGCTGAAATGCAGGCCGCCCATCAGCAGATTGACGCGCCCGAAGAACTCCAGCACGTTCGGCTGAAAGACATCGTGGCCGATGCCAAGGTCATACAACGCCTCGGGAGGGAACAGCCCCTGATAGCCGAGGTTGTGAATGGTGAACAGGACGCGAACGCCGAGGAAGGTGGGGTCGCTGGCGAAAGCGTAGCGAAGGTAGATGGGCGCCAGCGCGGACTGCCAGTCATGACAATGCAGGATGTCGGGCAGGAACAGGTGGCGCATCACATCGAGCGCGGCGCGGCAGAACACGCCGAAGCGGATGTGGTTGTCCGGGTAGTCCGTGGAGCGCTCGCCGTAGAGGCCCGGGCGGTCGAACAACGGCGGGCAGGAGACCAGATAGAAGGTGACGCCGCGCTCCACCGTTTCGAAGATGTTGACGCGGTACTCGTGCGGGCCAATGGACACCCGCAGATCGCGAAACGCTTCCTTCGGCGAGCCGGCCAGGCGGGCGCCGCGATACCAGGGGATGACCACGGCCACCCGCTCACCGGCGGCGTGCAGTGCCGCGGGAAGAGCGCCGATCACGTCGGCCAGGCCGCCGGTTTTGGAAAAGGGCGTGGCCTCCGGGGCCACCATCAGAATACGTGCCATCAGGTTTGGGCTTCCTTGTTCACGGCATCGAGGACGCCGTTTATGAAAGGTACGGACTCATCGCCGGAGAAGCGGCGGGCGAGTTCCAGGGCCTCGTCGATTACGACCGCCGCCGGCGAAAGATGTTTCGTCATTTCGTAGATGGCGAGACGCAGAATGTTGCGGTCCACCACGGCCATGCGCTCGATGCTCCAGTTCTGTGCCTTGGCGGTGATGCGCTGGTCGATTTCGCCGGCCATTGCGGCGGTCCCGGCGGCCAGTTCCTCCATGAACTCGTCGCGCGGGGGCGGCTCTTCCAACCCGGCGCCGACGCTGTCGTACCAGCACGCGATGGCCTCTTCCACGGGGCGTTTGGCGAGATCCCATTGGAAGAGCACCTGGAGTGCACGCTGGCGGGAACGATGGCGGCCTCCGGGCATGGTCAATTCCGTCGCGAGACCGTTGCACAGAGCAGCATGGCCGTAATCGGGGAACAGGGCGGCCTGATGGGCCCGGCCCTGGGGGCACCCAGGCTACGAGTCTGCCCTACAGAGCAGCAGAGCCGCAACCCATGGGCAAGGCGGCCTGAGAGGCCCGGCCCAAAGGGCACCCAGGCTGAGAGCCTGCCCCACTTCGAATCGTCGCGGACTGCCAAGATTCTCCGGGGCAGTAGTACGTCGAATCGTCTGGTACGGGCCAAGTTCGGCATTACGCTCTCGCGTGGCCAAGGCGCCGCAGAAGGCTGGCCATTTCAACCGCTGTCATGGCGGCGTCGAATCCTTTGTTGCCGCTCTTTGCGCCGGCCCGGTCGATGGCCTGCTCCACGGTGTTGGTGGTCAGCACGCCCATGGCGACGGGGACACCGGTCTCGGTGGCGACACGAGCCAGACCGCCGGTCGCTTCGCCGGCCACGTAATCGAAGTGCGGCGTCTCCCCGCGAATCACCGCGCCCAGCGCAATGATGGCGTCGTACCGCCCCTTTTGCGCGAGCGCCTTCACGGTGAGCGGCAGTTCCCACGCGCCGGGAACTTTCACCACGTCGATGTCGTCCGCCAGGCCGCCGGTGCGCGCCAGCGCGTCGAGCGCGCCCGCCAGCAGGCGATCGGTGACGAAGCCGTTGAAGCGCGCCACTACCACGGCGAACTTCAACCCGCGCGCGTCAAAAACGCCTTCTATCGCCTGCGCCATGGGATAATCGAAGAATCAGGCCCATTCTACCGCATGGATCCGCGTTTCATCCGGAACTTCTCCATCATCGCGCACATCGACCACGGCAAATCGACGCTGGCCGACCGCCTGCTCGAGCTGACCGGCGCTCTGTCGCAGCGCGAAATGATGGAGCAGGTGCTGGACACCATGGACCTCGAGCGTGAGCGCGGCATCACCATCAAATCGCATGCGGTGCGGCTGAACTATCGCGCCGGCGACGGCGACGACTATCAGTTGAACCTGATCGACACGCCGGGCCACGTCGACTTCAGCTACGAAGTTTCGCGCAGCCTGCAGGCGTGCGACGGCGCGCTGCTGGTGGTGGACGCCTCCCAGGGCGTGGAGGCGCAAACGCTGGCCAACACCTACCTCGCGCTGCAGCACAACCTGGAGATCATCCCGGTCATCAACAAGATCGACCTGCCCGCCGCCGAGCCCGAGCGCATCCGCGAGCAGATTGAGCAGTTGATCGGCCTGCCCGCCGCCGACGCGCTGCTGGTGAGCGCCAAGAGCGGCCTGGGCATCAGGGAGGTGCTGGAGGCGGTGGTGCATTTGGTGCCGCCCCCCAAGGGCGATCCGGACGCTCCGCTGCGCGCGCTGATTTTCGACTCCTGGTTCGACCCCTACCGCGGCGTGATCATCCTGATGCGCGTGTTCGACGGCAGGATCGCGATGAAGCAGAAGATCCGGTTGTGGTCCAACGGCCGGAGCTTCGACGTGGAAGGTCTGGGGTTCCAGACACCGAAGCCGGTGCCGTGCAACGAGCTTTCGGCGGGCGAGGTGGGGTTCCTGTTCGCGAATATCAAGACCGTGGCGGACGCGCAGATCGGCGACACCATCGTGGACGACGCGAACCCGGCTACCGAGCCGCTGCCGGGGTTCCAGCCGGTGAAGCCCATGGTGTTCGCCGGGCTCTATCCGGTGGAATCGCACGAGCACGGCCGGCTACGGGACGCTCTGGAGAAGTTGCGACTGAACGACAGCGCCTTTAATTTCGAGCCGGAGAACTCGGTGGCGCTGGGCTTCGGGTTCCGCTGTGGTTTCCTTGGCCTGCTGCACCTGGAGATCGTGCAGGAGCGGCTGGAGCGCGAGTTCGAGATCGACCTGATTACCACCGCGCCCGGCGTCCGCTATCGCGTCACGAAAACCGACGGCGTCGTGATTGAGGTGGACAATCCCACGCGGTTCCCCGATCCGGCCGGGATCAGGCAGATTGAAGAGCCGGTGATCGACGCCACGGTGATCACGCGCGAGGAGTATGTCGGCGAGATTCTGAAGCTGCTGGAGGAGAAGCGCGGCACGCAGCAAAAGTTCGAGTACATCGGGACCGGGCGCGTGCTGCTGGGCTACAGCCTGCCGCTGAACGAAATCGTGCTGGATTTCTACGACCGGCTGAAATCGGCCTCGCGCGGTTACGCTTCGCTCGATTACCATCTGGCCGGCTACCAGGTGTCGCCCATGGTGCGGCTGGACGTGCTGGTGGCGGGCGAGCCGGTGGACGCGCTGTCGATGATTGTCCATCGCGACAGCGCCTTCGCGCGCGGCAAGATGCTGATCGAGCGGCTGCGCAAGCTGATTCCGCGGCAGATGTTCGAGGTGGCGCTGCAGGCGGCCATCGGCGCGAAGATCGTGGCGCGGGAGAACATCCCGGCCATGCGCAAGAACGTGCTGGCCAAGTGCTACGGCGGCGACATCACGCGCAAGCGCAAGCTGCTGGAGAAGCAGAAGGAAGGCAAGCGCCGCATGAAGCGCGTGGGCCGGGTGGAGATCCCCCAGGAAGCTTTCCTCGCCGTGCTGAAGGTGACCGGCGGGGACGAGTAAGGGGCGCGGTCAGGTCGCCGAGCAGCGCACAATCCGGCGTGAGAGAACTTATGAGACCTGGAAGACCTTGATTTATCACCTTCGGGCAGAGTCTCAAAACTTACCGTTTGCGAGACGGGCGCACCGAGCGTTGACTGCGGCGGCGATGATCTGCGGCACGTAGTTCTCGATGATACGCCATTCGACGGAGGACGGCTCCTCGCTGGAAACCCGGGACTCCCGCGCGCCACTATCGTCCTTAAGACATGACCAGCCGAAACACGTGATTGATGCCCGTGGAATAGCTGGCGCCGTATTGCTGAAGCCATTTTAATACGTCCGCGTCAAGACGCACAGCCACCATATTCCTGGGCGGACGTCGGAACTGGGTGAGCTGCTTATCGGTGAGCGCCGGAATATCGGAATAGTCGATCTGAGAAACGTCGGCGCGTTTCTGCCTCCTGTCACGCCGTCCAGCACCGCCTTCTGGTGTTTAGTAAGGGGCTTGCTCCGGATAGATTCGGCGCTCACGCTGATCTGCTTCCCGAGCCGGGACGATGCGGATAACTTCTTCGCCATTGGGTCCTCCTCACGATACATGCGCGCCACGAGCAGCACAGCCTTCCGTGCAGCAGCGATGGCTTGCTGCAGCGTCTTCCGGTCGCGCATCAATCGTAGGGGATTGCGACCTCGGTGTAGCTGCCGGGTGTGGCCGCGTTTACCACGGCGGCGATGCGTTCAAGATGCAATCGCACGCGTGACCACCTCGTCGTGCCGGCCAAAACAACGATGGCAATCTTCCGGCCTGTCAGGTTCCGCTGGTAGCGAATCCTCTGGTCCGTAGTGAGCAGGAGATCGACCGCCGCCGCTTCGGCCGCGTTCAGCAAAGCGCCATTGCTCAGCCTGTCCCAACCTCTTGCCCTGGCGGTGACGACGCTGTGGCCGGAAAGCGTCCGGGCAAGCCCCCGTGGCGCTCCGTGGTCAAAGAGAATGAGCATCGACGAGCGCGGAGTCCGGCGCCGGAGCCGACGCCTTGAGGCTCTGTGCCACAAACTCGAGGACCGCTGTGATTTGCTCCCGCGTCACGTCGAATTGTTCCATCACTTCCTCGACACTCAAGTCCTCAAGGTTTTCGATGATGGTGGCGACGGGCAACCGGGTATCCCGAAACACCCACGCACCGCTGACCTTGCCGGGGATGCTCTCCACAGCGGGGCATTGCGACCAATCGAGAATCGCCATAGCCGGACCTCCGTCTTCTTAGGATAGCGTTTCAGCAAACCGTGGGCCTTGTGGTTTGGGGGCCATGCGCAAGAACGTGCTGGCCAAGTGCCATAGCGGCGACATCACGGCCGTGTCCGCTTCGGCGATCTTTTGCCGGCGTTCGTTCACCACGAGGATATTCCGAACCTCGAACCACCACAGGCAGGGCACGACAGCCTCCTCGGCGCCCATTCGGAGGAACGCCCGCTCCGCATCCGGGTGATCCTCGTCCTGAAACACCCAGCACGCCGCGATCGATGCGTCCGGAACGAACGCCATCAGGATTCGGGGGCCCCTCATCACGGGCCGACTGTAGTTCGTCCACGGTAATCTTGCCGACCCGTGTGCGAAGCTCTCGGATGCCGGCGAGAGCTTTGTCGACCTCCTCCTGACGCCGGTCCACTTCGGGCACGATCCGCGCGATGGATCGCCCATGGCGCGTGATGATCAGCGTCTCGCCCCGCTCCACATCATCCAGGAGCTGAGGAAGGTGAACTTTGGCTTCTGACGCCTGAATCCCCCGCATATCAACCAGTCAATCCAACCAGTCGCATTATGCCAGACCCGAAGCGTTGGGTCCTGCTTCATGAGGTTTCCCGCTCACGGATCCGCCGAGGCCAATTTGCCGGGCACCGCTGCGCCTGATGATTGTGGAGCCTGATTCACGCCTTCGCCTTCTTCGCGACCGCGCGCCGCTTTAGATTGGTCTTCATGGAGGCAATCGCTTCTTCGGCCGTGTCGAACGGGCCGTGGAAGCGGCCCTTCCTGAAGTCCTCGAGACCCGCGGCAATGCGCGCGTCAATGAACCGACGCTGAGCGGGCGTGTACTCATCGGTGGCGGGACGATCTTCCCGAAGGAGCTTGAGGCCCTCGCGGAAAAGCCCGCTCAGGCTGCGGTTTGTCTGTTTGGCGAGCAGCCGGGCTTGCCGGATCTCCGAAGGCAATAGCGAGATGGAAATTGCTTTGGTGGTTCTCATGACCCATACGACTAGCTACGACTGAGTACGATCCAGTCCCGAGTATAGCGCTCCGGAGTTCGCGGCATTGAGGCGGACCGGGGGTCCGCCGCAGCGCACGACGTTTGTCGCCTGAGTACCAGAGCAGTTTGGATGCGAAGCGTTGGGTGCCGACGCTGTACTCGGCATCGAGAGCCTCTTCCTGTTCCGCGTTCCCCTCGGCTACGATATACTGGCCACACTCAGCGGAACCTGATTCCGGCATCGGCACTGCGGCGGCGCCGGACGTCCGTAACGGGAGCGTGCCGCCCGCTGCTGCACGCGCATTGAACCACGACCACGGGGAGGTCGTCATGGAGCATCTTCTCGCGCTGGCCATTGGGGTAGTGGCCCTGGCGCCTTTTGCCGCCGCGCAGGAGTCCCGCACCTTCTTTCCGCAGGACTCCGTCCGCGGCTACCTGAATTTCGAGGTGGCGCCGCCGCATAACGAGCCGGATCTCGGGTTTTGCAATGCCGCCGCTCCGCCGGGCTCGCGCTGCGGCGCGTTCGCGCGCTATGTGTGGGGTGGATACGTGGAACTGCAACCGTTCGGCGGCGCATACCTGAGGCGGTTCTTCCTTTTCGCGGATCCGAAACTGTATGGCGGCAATAATCTGCCGGGACTGAGCTACACGGCGTCCGGGTCTCCGATTGGCTGGGAGCGGACGTTTGGCGGCGGGGTGGAGCTTCCGAAGGGCTTCGAGGTGCGCGCCACCCATCACGATGTGCAGTTGTTTGGCAAGTACAACGGGCCCAACAGCGTAGTGAACCTGAGCCGCAGCGGGCTGCTGGGCCTTTACACCACCGTGGGCGTGCGCTGGTACTTCGGCCGGTACGGCCGCGCGGATCTGCACGAGTAGGAGAGATGGTCGGGGCCGGTCCTTTCGCGTCTCCGGGGGACCGCTGGACACGTGGCGATAGCCGTGTTTTGGCATGCCCGGCGAGTACGCGGCTGCCGTCGCATGTCCCGCTCGAAAACCGACTTGTAACAGGCGTACGATTCCCGTATGATGGACTCACTCACGGACTCAGGTGGGGTCGCGCTCGCCGGGGATCTGCCCACGCCGCCGGATTCGCGTCTTACAGTACTTGCAGTCGTTATTGCCGGGCCGCCTGACTTGTTCTGCCGGAGGACAATACCCATGCTATCCGCGCACTTCAAACTAACCGGTTCCCGCCGGAACCGCGCCGCGTTTCTGATCGCTTCGATCCTGCTCATGGCCTGTGGCTTGTCTGCCCAGACGTTCCGTGGCGGCATTGAAGGAACCGTTCTCGACTCCTCGGGCGCCGGGGTGCCCGACGCCGAGGTGGTGGTTCTCGGCACCGAAACCAACCTCACCCGGCACGTCAACACCGATGCCGTTGGCAACTACACCTTCACCGAGCTGCCGTTGGGGGTCTACAGCGTCAGCGCGACAAAAGCCGGATTTCAGAAACGGGTTGTGTCCGGCATTACGGTGACCGTCGTCGCAGCGGTTCGCGCCGACCTGACACTGTCGCCCGGCGAGGCGAGGGAAGTGGTGGAAGTGGTGGCCACCATTCCGCTGGTGGAGACCAACTCGGTCACTACCGGTGGCACCGTCGAGGGCGAGCAGGCGGCTGAACTCCCGGTGAACGGCCGCGACTTTGGCAAAGCCGTCATGCTGGTTGCCGGAGCGGCCTCCGATCCTTCCTCGGCCTCCGATTCCCCCGGTTCCTTCGGCAGCTTCAGCATGAACGGGAACCGCGGGCGATCCAATAACTATCTGCTGGACGGAACCGACATGAACGACGGCTACCGCAACGACCCGGCCATTAACGAATCGGGCGTGTTCGGCACGCCGGCCACGTTGCTGCCCATCGATGCGCTGGCGGAGATTCCGGTGATCGCCAACTCCGACGCCGAGTTCGGGCGCAACTCCGGGGCCATCGTGAACATCGTCACCAAATCCGGCACGAATTCGTTTCACGGGGCCGCGTTCGAATTGTTCCGCAACAATGCGCTGGATGCGCGCAATTTCTTCAATACGACGAACGTGAAGCAGAATCCGCTGCACAACAACCAGTTCGGCGGCTCGCTCGGCGGTCCCATCGTGAAGGATCGCGCGTTCTTCTTCTTCGCCTATGAGGGACAGCGCGAGTATGGTGGCATTTCCTCGCTCGGCCACGTGCCCACGCAGCAGGATATCGCCGCGGCGCTGGCTTCACCCACGGTGGTCGAGGCCGGCGGCGAGAGCCCCATCATCGCCAATCTGATGGCGCGGAATCCGTGGCCGGCGCCGAACATGCCCATGGACGCCAACGGCAACAACCTGCTGGCAATGAACCCCTTCACCAACACCATCGACAGCCTGATCGGCAAAGTGGATTATCACTTCGGCGCGGGCGATGTTTTCACCGGGCGCTATTATTTCGGCAACGGCACGCAGAGTTATCCTCTGGCACTAGTGGGCGGCGGCAACCTTCCCGGCTACAACACCATTACCCCGACGCGCGTGCAACTGGTCTCGTTGTCGGAGACCCACGTGTTCTCGCCTCGCCTGCTGCTGGAACTTCGCGCCGGTTACAATCGCTTCTACGAGAACTTCACGCCGCAGGACGCCAGCTTCAATCCGCGCTCCATCGGCTTGAACACCACCCCGGGCGACGACACCGGACTGCCCAGCATTCTGGTCAGCGGCGAGGCTACGATAGGCGCCAACAGCTCGCTTCCCCGCGGCCGCGTGGACACCAACTGGCAGTACTTCGCGAACATGTCCTACAGCACCGGGAAGCACAACCTGAAGTGGGGCTACGAATTCCGGCGCACCTTCGTAAACGGCTATTTCGACAGCGGGGATCGCGGCAAGCTGTTCTTTCCGGACCTGCCCAGTTTCCTCGCCGGCGAGCCCGATGGCGGCAGCGCCGCCGAGGGCAACTCGCGCCGCGGGACGTACCAGAACAATGACGGCCTGTACGTGCAGGACAACATCAAGCTCACCCAGCGTCTTACCCTGAGCGCGGGCTTGCGCTGGGATTATTTCGGCGTGATCGGGGAAGAGCACGGACTCTTCAGCATTTTCAATCCCTCCCTCCCGGGGCCGCAACTGGTCAATCAGCTTTACCCGCACGACTTCAAGAATTTCGCGCCGCGCGTCGGCCTCGCCTACGACCTCGGCGGCAAGGGGAAGACGGTGATCCGCGCGGGATGGGGCCTGTTCTACGATTCTTTCTCGCAGGATTTCTTCGTCGGCCAGTTGCCGTACAACACTTCCAATGCGGGCCCCGCCTACAACGATGTCGGTCCTTCGCCCATTCTTTTCAGCAGCACCGCCGCAATCACCCTGGTGCCTGGACCGTGCGGTGGGACGAACATCGCGGTGCCTGGCAGCAATATGTGCGCTCCCCCCGTGTTCAGCGGTTTCGGCAACAGCAGCGTGTTCACCGTAGATCAGCATCTGCCCACCCCCTACAGTGAGAACTACAATCTCAACATCCAGCAGCAGTTGGTGGGCGGCATGGTGCTGGAGGTTGGCTACGTCGGCTCCGCCGGGCGGCACCTGTTCCGCTTTCTCGATCTGAATCAGACCGTGGGCGGAGGCCCGGCGCCGTACCCCGAGTTCGGTCCCATCAACCAGATTCAAACGACGGCGGTTTCCAATTACAACGCCCTGCAATCGACGTTGCGCCTGGCCACCCACGGGGTCAGCGCGGCGCTCAACTACACGTGGTCGCACTCGATTGATAACGCCAGCGACGGGCAGGACTTCGTTCCCAACGCCGCGCAGCCCGACAACAGCTACAACACCGCCAACGAGAAAGCCAGCTCCAATTTCGACATACGCCAGCGGTTCACCGGAAATTTCGTGTACCAGCTCCCCAAGGTGGCCGGATTCAAGCAGCTTCTCTCCGGCTGGGAGGCGGACGGGATCGTGACGCTGCAGGCCGGCATGCCCGTCAATGTCAACTATCTGTTTGAAGGGGATTTCAACGGAAGCGGCGAGTATTTCGGGCGGCCCGACCTGGTGGGCAATCCCTTTGCCGGCCAGAGTCTGCCCAATGCGTACCTGAACGCGGCGGCATTCGCGGTTCCCTGCGATTGGGATGCGAGCAACCAGGCCTGCATTCCCGGAACCCAGCATTTCGGCAATCTGGGGCGCAACGCCTTTGTTGGTCCTCCTTATAAGGAAATCGATTTTTCGCTGGTGAAGAACATGGCGTTTCACGAGTGGCTCAACGTGCAGTTCCGGGCGGATTTCTTCAACATTTTCAACCACCCGAACTTCAGCAACCCGATGCTGCCGGCCTTCGGTCTGGATTTCCTGAACGGGGGCATGCCGGACGCCAACGGCCGCGGCATCGGGATGATTCCGATCACGGCTACGCCCGACGTGGGCTCCGGGAACCCGTTTCTCGGCGGGGGCGGCCCGCGCACCATTCAACTGGGCCTGAAACTCAGGTTCTGAACGGACCGTCGTTGTGGGGTAGCGCCGTGCGCTGCCCCAGACGCGATCGCAGCGGGACAGGGTGGGGCGGACGCTCTCGTCCGCAGTCGGCCCCGGGCCAGCTTTTCGCGCGTGGCACGGACCCGATTTCTTCGAGTGAAGAGCGCTCGGACCGGGGGGCTGCCCAGGGGTCTGCCCCACCGGCGTCGTCAGTCAAGCAGGAATTCTTCCATCCACGAGAGAACCGGACGTGAATATCTTGCGAATCTCCCAGTTCGATGGGAACATCCGTTGCATTTGTACGTCCCGTATAGGACAATGCGGGGACCTGGTACCGATTCTCACTCAGCGCCGGACCGGGCGACCAGGTAATTGACAAAGACACAATTGAGGAGAGTTGTTTTATGAAAGTTTCGAAGAGTTCTCTGGTACTTACGGCCGCTTTCACGGGGTTGCTTGGCGGCACGATGACACGTGTGAACGCCGGCACTATGACGGCGACGAATGCGGGTTCGAGCGTGACTTCCACGCGCGCGGCCGCGGGCCAGCTCGCCGGCTCGGTGGTGCACGACGACAGCACGGACAAGCACGCCTGCAAGGGGCAGAACTCCTGCAAGGGCAAGGGCGGCTGCAAGACGGGCGACAACGGCTGCAAGGGCAAGAATTCCTGCAAGGGCAAGGGCGGCTGCGCCACCGACGGCTCCAAGCTCAGCTAATCCACTTCCTCACGGTCGCGGCCCGGTAACTGAGCCGCGGCCGTGAGGGAGCGGTCGCGCGTCGCTCACATTCATGCCCGCGAATCGATTCAACGGATTCACCGAGTACGGCATCGGCATCGGTCTCCGCATCCCCCATTACCGGCACATTTTCGAGCACAAGCCGGTGGTGGACTGGTTTGAGATTATCTCGGAGAACTTCATGGTGGACGGCGGACGTCCGCTGGCCGTGCTGGACCAGATCCTCGAACAATACCGTGTGGTCCAGCACGGCGTTTCCATGTACTTCGGCTCGGCCGATCCGCTCAACCGCGAGCACCTGCGGCGGTTGAAGGCACTGGTCCGGCGCACGAAGACGCCGTGGCTGACGGATCATCTTTGCTGGGGCAGCGTGGACGGGCGATATACGCACGATCTTCTCCCCATGCCTTACACGTTCGAGGCAGCCGAGGTCACGGCCCGCAAAATCCACGAGGCGCGGGACTATCTGGAGGTCCCCATCGCCGTGGAGAACGTCAGCAGCTACGCCGAGTTCCACGCGTCCGAGATGACCGAGTGGGAGTTTCTCAACGAGGTGGTGGAGCGGGCCGACTGCGGAATCCTGCTGGACGTGAACAATATCTACGTCTCCTCGCGTAACCATTCCTTCGATCCGAGCGAATACCTGAACAGCGTCCCCGCGGGGCGCGTCGCGCAGATCCACATCGCCGGCCATTCGAAGTTCGAGAAGTACATCCTGGACACGCACGATCATCCGGTCATCGACCCGGTCTGGAAGCTGTACCAGCAGGCGGTGCGGCGGGCCGGGCCAACGGCGACGTTGCTCGAATGGGACGACCGCATCCCCTCGTTCGACGAGGTGCACGCCGAGGCGCGCAAAGCCGAGCGGCACATGCCCGTTCCCGCGGCGGCGGCTCCATGACCTTGCAGGAATTGCAGCAGCGCATGGGCGCCGCGGTGATGCGGCCGCTCACGGCGTCCGGCAACACGCGAAACCGGCGCAGAGACGCCGAGTTCGTCAAGCCGAACGACCGGTTGTCCGCGCTGGAGCGCCTTGAAATCTACAACCGCCAGTACTGGTATCGCGTTCTCGATTCGCTGGCCGAAGATTTCCCTGGCCTCGCGGCGATTGTGGGCGAGCGCGCATTCGAGCGGTTGTCTCGCGCGTATCTGGCCGAGTGCCCGTCGCAGTCCTTCACGTTGCGGAACCTGGGGTCGCGTCTGGGAGAATGGCTGCGGCGCAATCTGCAATACGCCGGTCGCGCGCCGGAACTCGCGCTGGACATGGCGCGCCTGGAGTGGGCGCACATCGAGGCCTTCGACAACGGCGCCGCGCGAGTGCTGGGGCCCGAGGACCTGCTGGAGCTCGGTCCCGATTTTCGCGCCGCGCTTCAGCCCTACGTGCGGCTGCTGCATCTGCGATACCCTGTGGACAACCTGCGGATTCGCGTGAACGCGGATTCCGAGGAGCATGGAACGGCCAGCAACGCCGTGAGCATGAACCGCCCGCGCGGCGCACGCCATTACGCCGTCCGGACGAAGGCCGAGGAAGTCCATGTCGCCGTGCATCGCGTGGACTCGATGGTCTACTACCGGCGGCTCGCGCGCGAGGAGTTCCGCCTGCTGGAAGCGATGGAGCGCGGCGCCAGTGTCGGCGAGGCGATTGATGCTGCTTTCGCCGGGAGTGCGCTCCCCGCGGAGGAGATTTCCCCATTGCTGGAGCGGTGGTTCGCCACATGGGCCGAATTGGGCTGGCTCTGCCATGATTGACTTCGCCCGCAAACTCTACCTCCTGCTGATCGCGGTGGCGTCGAGTTTTCAGTCGCTGCTGCTGCTTGCAGTTCGCTTGTATTGGGGATGGCAGTTCATGCAAACCGGCTGGGGGAAGCTGCACAACCTGGCGAGAGTGACGCAGTTCTTCACCAGCCTCGGCATCCCTGCTCCGGGGCTGAACGCGGGTTTTATCTCCGGGCTCGAGCTGGTGGGCGGCGTCCTGCTGGCGGTGGGCCTGGCGTCGCGGCCGGTGGCCCTGCTGTTCGTGGGTGACATGCTGGTGGCCTACATCACGGCCGACCGGACGGCGTTCTTTTCCTTCTTTTCCGATCCCGACAAGTTCGTCGGGGCGGCGCCCTGCGCGTTTCTCTGCGCGTCGCTGGTGATTCTGATCTTCGGCCCGGGCAGGTTCTCGCTGGACACGCTGGTCGGCCGGTGGTTCTTGAAGCGAACAACCGGGTGAAGCCGGGGATGACTGCTGCATCCTCGGTGGTGTCCTGATCTGAAATCCATCCTCTACTGGGCGTCTCAATTTAGACTGGCGGAGAAAATCGAGGCAGGTCACGATAAGACCATGCCAGATAACGACACCAGCGATGGCATAAGGCAAAGGCCCACAGCAGACGTCCCTGAGCCTGAGGCGATCAGCACTCAGCCGCCGACAGATTTTCCAAAGGAGATCGTGGGATTGACCTTTCACGTGAATTACAAGAATGTAGGGCACTCGACTGCCCTTAACATCGAGATGGTTCCGGAACTGTATCTGGAAAAGATGCATGATAATGTACAAGTCAGTGTACAAGCCGAAGAAGAGAGGTTTTGCGCCGTTGCTCCCAAAGGTCCTCATGCCGACTGGCTGGAAAAGGGGACGTTGTTTCCTGATGAAGTCTTCTTCTGTGCAGTATTCTCCTGCGCTCAAAGCCTGTCCGCCGACAAAGCCGACTAGAACCAGCGCAGAGAATCCATATTAGAACACTACCGTATCCTCCGTATCCTCAGCAGTTTCGGCACTGCAACAAGGCCGAATCCCGTAAACCGCTGAGAATGCCCGCCAGGATCGCCTCGGCGTAACCCATCGCAGAAGCCGCCTATTTTCGCGTTCGTGATTTTCGC